>Ga0315296_10003375_pt1 | contig 13356 bp, 9 predicted proteins | sample YL17G14_18_MG_FD_203921 | JGI IMG/M metagenome (GOLD analysis project Ga0315296, IMG submission 203921) | Sediment microbial communities from Yellowstone Lake, YNP, Wyoming, USA - YL17G14_18 | ecosystem: Environmental > Aquatic > Freshwater > Lake > Sediment | place: USA: Wyoming | collected... | reverse complement strand
TCAGGTGTTATCCCTTCTTTTATCAGATAGTCAAGGAGATAGGGAAATTCCCTGTAGTTTTCAGGATTAAAATTTCCGCCTATCTGAATCTTGATAATCTCACAGGTTTCTTTGATATTCCTGATAATTGTGTCAAAGGTACCTGAACCTGACTTAAAGGGCCTATAATAGTTATGGTTTTGCTTAGACCCATCCAGGGTTATCTTTGAACCTTTTAGACCGAGGGATGCCAACTCCTCTGCTTTCTTTCCTGTAAGAAGCGTTCCATTTGTCACAAGATTAAAGGTGTACTGAGGTCCTCTCTTTTCTGCTGAGGACTTGAATCTTTCTGATATGTATTTGATGAGTTCAAAACTGAGAAGCGGCTCACCTCCGGTGATATCAATGTGTACAGACTTTCCCTCAGCAAAATGTTTTTCTATTAAATTAATGAAAAGGTCTGCGGTCTCATGAGACACAAAGAACTTCCCCTTCATCTCACCTTCGTAACAGTATCTGCAGGCAAGGTTACAATCAAGATTCATGACCAGCATGGCGCTAATCTGTTTTATTCCCTTATACGCATCGTCAATGAGGCTGAGCATACTTTTCTTTTCTCCATCTCTATCAGGGACTAAAAAGCCGAGGCTCAGAAGGGACTCTTGATCAGATGAAGAGACATTTCCTTCCTCAATTGATTTTAAAACAGATTCATGGAGAAGGATGATTGATGACCTCTTTGTTGAATAAAGAAGATGGTATCCGGTGTTTTCTCTGCAATGATAGAGCTTGATATAATTGGAGAGCTGCATTCTTAATATTAACTATAGCAATAACAAAAACAAAAGGGGATTTTCTCCCCTTTTGTTTAAAAGATTTAGTATGATTTGCAACTAACCCCTATAGGGCATAAACATTACAGCGCAGCAAAAGACTTCTGGACCAAATAATTCCTTACCCTTATCAAGTATAATAATAGCCTTTTTCTCCATTTTAACCTCCTTTCATTTTATAGACTTATGCTCCAAAAAAGTTTAAGTATATTATTAATACTATAAAAAACACTTCATGTCAAGATAAATCTTGTTTATTTAAAAGATAGTATCATTATAAATATCTAAAATTTAAACCTCATTCCTCCCTCTATCCATCTTCTCGGATTCTTAAATACATCAATTGAATATTGTGAGCCATTAAAGATATTATGGGCAGTAAGGAAGATCTCAACAGTTTTTTTATTATCCGTATAAACGTAAACTTTCTTTATAAGGTTAAGATCCCATATAAAGGCACTATATTTTCCATTTAACGATGGATCAGCATTCCACCATATGTAATGACCCTTCAGCAATGCCTTAAAGGATTTATTATCATTGTACTGAATACCGATGTCATAGGTGTATCGTGGAACGTTCAGCAGCCTTTCCCTTGTATCCCTGTCCTTTGCATCAATAAAGGCAAATCCTCCAAATAAGGATGTGTTATAAACAGGGATTGTCTTTGCTTCTATTTCAAAACCCTGTCTTCTCTGCTTTCCCTTGTTAACAAAGGTAAATGTGCCATCAGGTAATTGTTCAGTATCGATAGTATCAGATATATTGTGTCTGAATAGAGTAGTTTTCAACCAGAGATAGGTGAGAGCAGTTGATTCTATTCCTGCCTGAATTGACCAGACCTTTTCCATCTTAAGGTCAGAGTTAGGCACATAGAAGAAACCTGTTCCATAAGTTAATGAAGGGGGGGGAATACTGAATCCCCTTGCTCCATAAGCCCTTAAAAGGGTTTTCTCATCAATTTTATAGGTTATTCCAAGGCTTGGACTCACAAAGTCACCATTCGTGTTTGTATGGTCATATCTGATGCCAGGAGTGAACGTAAACTTATTTACTACTATTGTATCATTGGCAAAGAATGCCCATTTTTCGAGATCATGTGTTACTCCTGTAAAAACATTTGATTTTAGCTCTCCATCATCAAAATCCCCGCCTACCACAACGGTATGGGCTCCCTTTCTCCATGTAAGCTTAGCACTGGCACCATTGTTCCTTTCATCAGTAGTAGTCACTCCTAAATCAGCACCTGTGCTCAGTTGATTAAGAAATAATTCTGAATTTTGTCTCGATGTCCTGAGAGAGAGTTCTAAATCAGCCTCATCAGTTATTGCATAATTTAACGAGAGGGTAGAGAAGAGATACTCAAAGTTATTTCTTTGTAACAGGTCAAAGTATGGATCTTCCATCATTCCCCTATTCCCCTTGTTGTATCCAAAGGTGAAGATAAGGCTTACTCTGTCAGTCATATCCCATCTCATCTTTGTATAAAGGTTATTTTCATAAAAATCAGTCGTTGGTCTGAAACCATCTGAAAGGAGGTTCCCACCATAAATATAGTAGCCAAACTTCCCCACTTTACCTGATACCTCAGCCCTGTAATCTCCTGTTTTTCTTTCTCCATAAGATGCTGAGAAAGTTCCTCCTATTTTTCTTGAATCATCAGGAGATTTTGTGATGATATTAATTATCCCTCCGAGGGACGAGCCCCATGAAGATGAGGCAGGTCCTTTGATAATCTCAATCCTCTCGATATTCTGGACAGGGATTGCACTGACATCAGCAAAACTATCAGAGAGGTTATTTACTGTAACGCCATCTATTATCACCCGCACATGCATGAATTCAGAACCCTGAATACGGACATTCGCACCGCTGCCAGGACCGCCTCTTATGTCCATCTGTATTCCAGGGATGGTATTCAGGACATCAGTCAGTGTGTGGGCATTCATCGCCTCTATTTCCTTATACGTAATGACGGTCATATTTTCAGCTACCTGAGAGATGGGTTTCGGGTATCTTGTGGGTGTCACCACAAGCTCATCTTCCTTATAGAACATCTTCAGTATCTTCATCTCTTCTTCTGACTGGGCAAAGGCTTGAGGGCAAAAATAAAGGATGGTAAGTATTGAGCACAAAAACAAGAAACTTTTATTTTGAAAAACTCTATACATTTCTGGAAGTGTATATTATATTAGATATTAAGTTTTGTCCACAGTAATGATAATAAATTATTTTCATATATTATTATTCCTTTTTGTAATACTTTGTCATGGTGTCGCTGAATCTGCACATGAGGTTGTGGCTGTCCAGAGCTTCAATATAAAGCCATACGGTGAGGCTCTAAAAGGCTTCAATAGTGTTTGTGACTGTCAGATTAAACAGTTTGTCCTCTCTGAAATGGAAGGAACAGATGTGGCTAAAGCAATCCGTGAGGCAAAGCCTGACATAATTCTCGCAATAGGAACAGATTCCCTTATAAGAGTAAAAAAGATTAAAGACATTCCCATCGTGTATCTTATGGTTCCAAATCCCCAAAACGTCATCTCAGAAGAGGAAAATATCACTGGTGTCAGCATGAATATACCTCCACACAATCAGTTAGCCACATTGAAGGATGTCCTACCCGGAATAAAAAGGGTTGGCCTTTTATATAATCCTGAAAGAACAGGCTTTTTTGTAAAAAAGGCACGCCTTACTGCCAATTCAATGGGCATTGAACTCCTTGCAAAAGAAGTCCATAGTCCAAAGGATGTTCCTGCATTGGTCAATAATATGAAAGGCGAGATAAATGCCTTCTGGATGCTCCCCGATATAACTGTTATTACTCCTGAGACTGCTGAATTTTTACTTCTCTTCTCCCTTGAAAACAAAATACCTGTCCTTACATTTTCCGATAAATACGTGGAGATGGGTGCATTACTATCAATTGAAGTAGATGCATTCGATTCAGGGAAGCAGGCAGGAGAAATGGCTCATAAGATTCTCTCGGGAACAAATATAAAGAAAGTTCCCGAAACTGATCCGAGAAAGGCAGTTTTATCAATTAATCTAAAAATAGCAAAGAAGCTGGGAATAACTATTAGCAAGGATATTATCAATAAGGCAAGGATAATTGATAGGAAATAAAAAATGAAATTCTTAAACCTTTTAAAAATATTCAAAGAGAATTTTAGTGCGAAGGTTTTTCTCATATCCATTTCTTTAATCATAATCATTGCTTTTTCTTTCACCTCTTTTTTTATCCTGCACCAGCACAAATCACTAAAGGACACAATGATAAGGGATGGAGAATCGCTTGCAAGGCTTTTTGCGTACAACTCACGGCTCGGGGTTTTTTCGGAAACCGAGTACCTGCTCAAAGACCCCATTGATGGAATTATGCAACACAAGGGAATTCTGTCAGTCGCAATATTTACCTCTGATGGAAAATTATTGAAAGAGCAAGAAAAACCAGATAAAAAAACCTCTATAACGTCTATTGAAAGAGATGAAGAGAAACAGAGAAAAATAATCGAGACTCTGAGAAAGTCCAAATCATCTTTTTACTCTGAGGATTCTAATAAATTCGAGTTCTGGGCACCGGTAATCTCACGCCACAGTTATTACTCAGAGGACGCCCTATTTCATGATAAAGACATATCGAAGTTTGAAGACCTTACGATCGGGTTTGTAAGAATTACTCTTGATAAAGATATTTTAAGCAAAAAACTTAAGAGCCTTTTATTTGATAGTATTCTGATGGCGGTTGTCTTTTTGATGCTTGGCGCTTCGATTTCATATCTTGTAGTAAGGAAAATAACAAAACCCCTCAATAAACTGACAGAAGGCGTTCATGCCTTAAGAACAGGCAGGCCAGTAGAAAAAGTGCCTGTTGAGACAGAGGATGAAATAGGAAAACTCGCAATCGCCTTCAATGATATGGCAGAATCCTTAAGGAAAAAAGAATCTGAAAAACAACTTCTTGAAGGGCAACTGAGACACGCACAAAAGATGGAAGCGATCGGCACTTTTGCAGGAGGGATTGCCCACGACTTTAACAACATCCTCACCGCAATAATAGGTTATGGAACTGTCTTACAAATGAAGATGGAAAAAGACAATCCCTTAAGGCATAATGTGGATCAGATACTCGCATCGTCTGAGAGGGCTGCCAATCTCACACAGAGCCTCCTTACATTCAGCAGAAAGCATGTAATCAATTTAAGGCCTGTACGACTTAATGAAATCGTCAGGAGAGTTGAAAAACTTCTTTTGAGACTTATAGGTGAAGACATAGAACTGAAGACCATACTCACAGACGAAGATTTAACAGTAATGGCAGACAGTAGTCAGATAGAACAGGTTTTAATGAACCTTGCCACAAATGCAAGGGATGCAATGCCTGACGGAGGAATTTTGACCATAAGCACAGGACTTATTGAAATAGGTGATGATTTTTCAAAATCTCATGGTTACGGTACGACTGGAATATACGCCCTTATTGCTGTCACAGATACAGGTATGGGTATAGACGAAATGACAAAAGAAAGAATATTTGAGCCGTTTTTTACCACAAAAGATATAAGCAGAGGCACAGGTCTTGGCCTTTCAATAGTTTATGCAATTATTAAACAACATAATGGTTATATAAATGTATACAGTGAATTAAGAAAAGGCACAACATTTAAAATATATTTGCCTGTTACCAAAGAAGAGGTCGAGGAAGCAAGAATTTCAGCACCTTCAACTCCAATAGGCGGCACAGAGACAATACTCATGGCAGAGGATGATGAAGAAGTGAGGAAATTCACAAAAGCTGTGCTTGAAGAGTTTGGCTATACAGTAATAGTGGCAGTTAATGGAGAAGATGCGATAACTAAATTCATAGAGAATAAAGATACTATTCAGCTTCTTCTCTTTGATGTAATAATGCCAAAAAAGAATGGCATAGAGGCTTATGAAGAAATAATAAAAATAAAACCCGATATTAAAGCCATTTTTACAAGTGGCTATCCAGCAGATGTGATACAAAAAAAAGGACTTGTCGAAGGATTAAACTTTTTCTTGAAACCTGTTGCGCCAACAAAGCTATTAAGAATTGTGAAAACAATTCTTAATAAATAAAAATGTATCACTCTTCACCATGTTCCTTTGACTCTCAATTTCTCTTATCTTTTTTACTATCAATACTTTAATCTCAGGTACGAATATTCCTTTAAAAACGAACAAGCCCTGTTCATATCTTCCTCTTGTGGTAGTTGAGATATAATTCTGTCTATATAATTCCTTTCAAGGAGTAATCTGAAAGAAGTCTTGAAATTGAGGTCAAATATCCACGAGAGTTGCATAAGTTTAAAATCATTTAATGTCTTTACTTTCGAAAGAGAAACCATTTGCTTTCTATGGATGCATGAGAGGATTTCTTCTGAATATTCTGTGGTATCTGGTAGTCCAAGACTTACTGCAGAAGCCCTTTCCTCTTGAGAACTCTCATAATATTCTATAAATACCCGCCATATATCCAGTTTATCCGCATCCCTTATAAGTTTAATGAAAACAGCACTACCCTCTTCTTCATCTGCTGATAATGAATAGGCATTATGAAATCTTACTGACCGGATGATTAATTTCTGTTCGTCTTCAGGGAGGTTCTTGAGAATCTTTTCCTCAAGGAGTGTATGCGCTCCCAGAACCCCGTGATTAACAGAAATGCTATCATTAAATGTTTTGTACTTTGCGTATTGAGGAAATCTTCCGATATCGTGGAAAAGTGCTATCGTCTCGGCGAGCATTATCTCGTTATTACTGAGAGACAATTCTCTGGCTATCTCTATAATGTGTTTACATACATTGAAGGTATGGTTTTCCTTAAGAGAGATATTTTTCTGCTCTTCACTGTCTGGAGAATAGAAAGATTTGCAATAGGCAGAAAACCAAGTTCTGAAAAAGAGTAAATCATCCTTCGTCATATTCGATTGTTAATATACATTAAAACCGTAGTTTTAAAGAAGACTATCAGGAAATCTGCTCACGTCTTTATAAAGGAAAACAGGACCATCTTTACATACGAATTGACTGCCATGCTGACAATGACCACATTGTCCAATGCCACACTTCATCCTCCTTTCAAGGGATACATAAACCCTCGAAGGAAGGAATCCTCTTAAAAAAAGCCCTCTCGAAACAAAGCGCATCATAATCTCAGGGCCACAGAGAAACGCAAAAGTCTTTTCAACATGAAATGCTGCCTTATCTAAAAGTTCTGTGACAAGGCCGATATGGTAAGACCAGATCATATGAGATGGAACTTCGTCAACGGTTAAGAACACAGTACTATCTTTTTGCCATACTTCACATTCGTCTTTGAAAAGTATATTGTCAGGTCTTCTTGCACCGTAGATGAGGGTAATATTCCCAAAAGAATCTCTTTTGCTGAGAATTTCCTGTATGACAGGTCTCATTGGTGCAATGCCCACACCTCCTGCGATGAGAAGGATGTCTTGTCCAACAGCGCTCTTTAAAGGCCAGCTTGAACCATAAGGGCCTCTGAGAAATATCTCATCTCCTTCTGTTAACCTTTCGATAAATTTTGTTACTCTTCCAACTGCCTTAATGGTATGTTGGAATCTATTTTCATAGACGATCGAGCTTAAGGATACAGGAGCCTCTCCAACTCCAGGATACCCCACCATATTGAATTGGCCCGGCTCTGGCTTGTACTCACCATCTCTCAGTAACAGACTGTATGTTCTTACATCAGTGGTCTCTACTTTTATATCTGTGATAACTGCTTTTAACGGTAAAAACGGATTTTTCAATAGAGGTGACTCCTTTGAACCTCTTTTGCCATTTCTGTCAGGTCTATCTTTGTAGGACACCATGTGATGCATCTGCCACAACCCACAGTTTTTGTCACGCCATACTGGGATGTGTAGTTTAAATTATGCATCACAAACTGCCTGAGCCGGGACGCCCTCGAGCTCCTGAAATTTCCACCATGAACCTCTGCGAACCTCAGATCCTGACATGCATCCAATTGCCTGAATCTTCTTATCTCCATAAGGTCCATGCTCATTTCATCAACAATGTTATAACAGAAGCACGTGGGGCAAACCATAACACAATTTGAACATGAAAGACATCTCTCATCAGCAGTTGTTGCCCAGACAGGGTGATTAAGGTTTTTCATTAATAGATCTTCAAGACCTCTCATATCAATGATTTTATTGAAGCTTTTCAGAAGCGCTTTCTCTTTCTCAGACTTAAGGCTCCATTCATTTGGGCCTGATTCTTTCCCTTTTAAATGTAATACCTCAAAACCCTCCTTACTTTTAATCTCTGCTAAATAATCTTCTCCAAGATCCGTGAGCACTATATCAAATCCTGATTGAGCATGAAGATGCGGGCCTGTGCCAACAGATGAACAAAAACAGTTCTCAGATACCTGCATACAGTTAAGGCCAATAAGGATAGAATTCTCTCGTCTTGCTTTATAGTAAGGATCGATAACGTCACCGAGGAATGTCCTGTCCAGATAAAGGATTGCATTGATATCACAGGGATGAATACCAACAATCACCTGTTTTTCTATCTCTGGCATAACTTCCTCGATTGATAGAGACAGGGAGTCATCCTTTCTGAATGTCAGAATGTCCTCTTTTGGCTTGTAAATAAGCAGCTTCCCCGGTGATAACATTGTCGTTGAATAATCCATAAAAAGATCTGCTGAGGAGGATATCTCTTTAAAAACTGCCTGATTATTATCTCTTACAGGCCCAAAGACCCTATATTCAGGCCTCAGGGCATCTATAGAGTTAAAGAACAAATCCTTCGAGATTAACACATTAGATTCTTGGAAACCGTGCTCCCCAGTCATACCATTTCCAGACATCTCTTGCCAATTCCTCGTACTCACTCTTGATATGTTCAAAGAGGCGTGCATTCTCTATGGCTACCGCACCATCACTTGCAAGTGCAGAAAGGAAATCTATCTCTGAGGCATAAAAAGAATAAGGGATTGACGTATAAACCCTGAGGATACCGATAACAGTACCTTTGACACTTAGCGGGAGAGAAAGGAGTGCTCCGATACCTTCTTTAATAATTTCCTCTGGATACTGTAATCTCTCATCGCTGGAAACATCGTGTACAATAACTGCTAATCCCTTCATGCATTCCTGGTCTATAATGCTCTTTTCTATTTCAACAGGACCTTTCTTTATATATGCCTCACTGAGCCCATAGGTAGCCCTTATCTCTAAGGTTTTTCTCTCCTCATCGAGAAGACGGATAGATGCTGCCTTGAAACCAAGCGCCTTCGTCGCATTCTCAACAACCTTGTTGAGCACTTCATGAAGGGAGAGAGTTGAACTTATAGATCGGGATATCTCGATAAGGGCTTGCATCTGTTGCCAGATTCTTGCCCTGTCTGTAAGAATTCCTCCGAGAGATGCAAGAAACCTTAGCCTTTGAATTTCCTCTTCTGTAAAATCGTGAGGCTCTGATGTATAAACCCTGATAACACCTATTGCCTTCTCCCTTACCGTGAGAGGACAACTCATCACTGACCTTATACCTTCCTTCTTTGCCTCCTCAAGATACAGCACATGTGGTTCTGCGGTAATATCTTTTGTTCGTATGCATTCCCCTGCGAGTACCCTCTGGTCAATATGATGCTTCTCTAAAATAACAGGCCCCTTTTCAAGATATGACCTGCTCATTCCATATGCAGCAACTATCTGGAGGGTTTTGTTCTTTTCATCAAGAAGTCTTATAGTGCATCCTTTTACACTAATCAGTTCTGTTATGTTTTTGGCGAGTACATTGAGTGTTGTCGTGAGGTCATATGAAGACACAAGCTCTTCAAAAAGCCCGCATGTATCGGACAGTGGACGTTCTTTTTTCATATCTGGAGGTTATCAAAATAAAAGATATTTTGTCAAACGATTGTTTCTTTGGATTGTAAGGTAATCCTTTTAATGTACCCCTCTCAAGGTTCGCTTCGAATCCGTTTTTGATTTTTAGGTCTTCATTGTTATTTTCGGGGTTTTTAAACTCAGTTCGGATAAAAAACCTTTTAATTTATTTGATTTTTCTTGTAATTCTGATATACTGACATATACAAAAGCCAACAAAAACTATTGAGAACATGGATAGTAAAATGTTTTAAAACCCAATTTACATGGAAAGTGCCGAACTCTTAGAAAAAAAGATATCAATCCTTCAAGAAATCTCCGATGCTATAGTCGTCTCAGATAACATCGGTGTTGTAGCACACCTTATACTTGACCTTGCCATAAACTTTACTAATGCTGAAAAAGGTACATTGATGCTCATAAATGAACGGAGAGAACTATATATCCTTGCAGCAAGAGGTCTTGATATTCAATTCGCCAATACATACCGAGTAAAAATAGGAGAAGGGATTGCAGGTACTGTGGCAAAGAATCGATTATCTGTTCTTGTTGAAGATATTGAGAAGGATGAGAGATTTAAAGGAAAAACGAGAGACCGTTATAAGACAAAATCATTCATATCGTGTCCTATTGTAAGCAAGAACAGGTTACTCGGTGTCCTCAATATTAATGACAAGAAGGATTGCTCACCTTTTACAGAGGATGAATTTGCGCTCTTAAAAATCATCGCAAATCAAGCAGCCATCGCCCTTGAGAATGCCTTCTTGATGACTCAACTTAGGGTAAAGGCTGCCGATCTTGAAGAAATAAACAGAAAACTTATAGATACTACTGTCATAAAGACCGAATTCCTTACCCGTGTCTCCCATGAACTGCGCACCCCCCTGAATTCAATAAAAGGTGCCATATACTACCTGGAGCAGTCAGAAAAACCGATCAAGAGTCAACAGAAGGAGTTCTATAGCATTATCTCCAATGAGACAAGCAAACTTAGTGCAATTGTTGAGAACCTTCTTGATTTTATCAGGCTTGAAGATGAGGCCAGACTCATTAAAAAAACTGAAATAAACCTTTCAGACCTTATGAAAGAGATAATAAACTCAACTACACTAAAGACTCTGCTTATAAGAAAAAATATAAAACTTGAGGTAGATATTAATGAAAGCATATCAAATATTACTGGAGACAAGGGAAAGGTTATCCAGTTCTTCATATGTCTGATAGAGGGGTCAAGTTATTACCTTGAGAGCGGCGATATCATAAGTATAACCATTAATGAAAACGAATTTGTAGAGGTAAATCTAACACTTTCAAGAAGATTACCTGAACAGTTAATTCCGGACCTTTTTAGCTCGAGATATATGTTTCAGACAGATCAATCCGAAGAGAAGTTAAAGCTCTATCTTGCCTGGATGGTTGCAGAAATTCACCGATGGAAGCTGAATGCAGAAAATAAAGATGATATCTTTCTTATCTCCCTCACCATCCCGAAAAGTACAAGGGAGAAGACAGAAGCTGTCATTAATACAACTATGGAAATGTTTATAGAGTTTATCTCTGAGGTATTAGACCTGAATATATGTTCTATAATGCTTATCGATGACCTCACCGGTGAACTTTCGATAAGAAGCGCCAGGGGGTTGGATGATGAGGTAGTAAGAAGGACAAGAATAAAGATTGGTGACAGTATCGCAGGATGGGTTGCACTCGAAGGCAAACCACTTCTCATAGAAAACCTAGAGACTGACCCCCGTTTAGGGAGAAAAAGTATTACTCAATATAGTACAAAGTCTCTCCTCTCTCTGCCACTGAAGATTCATGACAAAGTGATAGGTGTCCTCAACCTTAACAATAAAAAAACTGCTGAATCTTTTACAACGCAAGACCTTTACATAGCCTCGGTATTAGGTGAGCGGGTTTCTTATTTTATCAACAGGCTTTATTCAGGTGAATACAGCGAAAATGATATAAAGCAGTTCGTAACATCTTTTGATAGTCTCCTCAATGCTGAGAAAAGGTATCACAAGAAAAACAGCGTCATTCGAGATTTGATGATCAGGATTATGAATTATTTTGAGGCAAATGAAGAAGAAAAAAAGCTGGCTCTCTACATCTCGATGATTTATGACCTCGGCTTAATGCTTATCGATGAAAGCGTTTTGAAGAAAAAGAAATTTATCCCATCAGAGACCCGTACTTTAAAAAATCATCCTTATACAACAGTTGGCCTGCTCAATAGTTTTGAATTTTCTGAGGATGTCAAGAAGGCAATACTGCATCATCATGAGAGATACGATGGCTCGGGGTATCCAGATGGATTAAAAGGCGAAGAAATACCTTTTATCTCAAGGGTCCTCTCAGTTGTTGATAGTTTTTGTGCAATGATTACAGAAAGACCATATAGGAAGGCATTTACAGTAGAAGAGGCATTACAGGAGATTAAAAATGGTGCAAGCACAATCTATGACCCAAAGGTTGTGGAGGCCCTTCAAGGGGTGTTATAGAGTTAAAAACTATTATAAATTTCCCTGCTTGACCTACAGGTAGGGTTACATGAGGAGGTTATAATGAAAAAGTATGTCGTAATTTTCGTCGTTAGTTTGCTGTTTATTTTCTCTGCCAAAATAAGTAATGCATTAGAGTATACTGTAGACCTCTCTCTTGCACTTTCTGAAGAATATAACGACAACATCTTTCTGTCCCCCGACAGAGTGAGCGATTTTATAACTCGCGTCTCCCCTGGCATTAGTCTTTTAGCAAGGTCAGTTACCTCAGAGATGAGACTCGGTTTCTCTCCAACGTTCAATATTTACAGTGACAATAGTGACCTTAATTATACCGGATATAGCTTCACTGCGAGCGGTCTTTTTACACTATCTGAAAAAATGAGTTTAAACATTACAGAGACATATCTTCAATCAAAAGACCCTGTGGATCGTAGGGGAATTTCAGACATCATCAATCTGGGTCCTCAATTTGGACTTGCTGAGTATAGGGTAAATGTTACCAGCGGAACTATTTCGTATAAATTAATGGGTAATCTTATTTATACACTGGGTGCCAGTTATGCTAGCGTTAATTATAAAGAACCAGGCTTCAGCGACGTCAATACGTACTCAGGAAACATGGGTCTCACGTATATTAAAAGCGACAGGGATACATTTACCGCGAATGTCAGATATTCCAAATATGACTATAGTCCTGGCAGTGATTCGACGGCACAGGAATACACGCTCGGGGTTACGCATAGGTTTACTCCAACAGTTACCCTCGGAGTCACAGGTGGTGTAGTAATCACAAAGATTGAGGATACAGATGCGACAAGTACTGATTTTAGCGGCGGTGTAGATCTCACAAAAACTTTCGAGAGAGGGATGGCCACATTATATTACAGGCAGACCGCGATAGCAGGTACAGGCATTGGAGCCGCACAACCCCTGAGGACCCAGACTACAGGCATCCGCGTATCAAGAGATTTAGCAGAAAAGTGGACCGGATCTTTAACCGCAGCATACACCAAATACAAGTCAACCGAGCCACCTGATGTTGAAATAGATGAAACAGCTTTCGGTGCAGATTTGAGATATAGTTTCAGACCATGGGCAACCCTGATGCTCTCATATTACTATCTTAACCATAATGATAAAGTA
>Ga0315296_10003373_pt1 | contig 13356 bp, 13 predicted proteins | sample YL17G14_18_MG_FD_203921 | JGI IMG/M metagenome (GOLD analysis project Ga0315296, IMG submission 203921) | Sediment microbial communities from Yellowstone Lake, YNP, Wyoming, USA - YL17G14_18 | ecosystem: Environmental > Aquatic > Freshwater > Lake > Sediment | place: USA: Wyoming | collected... | reverse complement strand
ACCGAGATTCCCTTTCGTTCTTTGACTACGTCCTCAAGTGTCTTCGCGAATTCCTCGTCGGGCTCAATGCTCCTGACATAGTCGAGAAGGGTGCCTTCTTCCTTCTTCTTCACGATCTTCAAGATGATGTCTGTGAAGGACTCCTTTGCCGCTTTCACCCCTGCCAAGGCCTCGTACGCCTCCTCCGAGATCGTGATAGTCTTGTGCGCCATTCGTGCTCCTCAACCGATTCAATGCACATACGTGTATTTAAGATATGCTGAGGACCATTCTGGCCTGAGCCATAGATCGGAAGAAACCTTTCACGAAGCGCGTTCGCGACAAAGATTCCACGTCGATCCCCTGGAAAACTGAGCGAATCCGTTGTCGTACGTGCCATTTCTCACAATAGCAGAGTTCGAGCGTGCATGGCAAGAATTCAAGCAAGCCGAGAGGACAGTCTAGCCCTCTGGTGAGGATTCGACCATAGCAGCATACCACGGGAGCAAGACTCAAAGGCTGCGAATTCCCAGCTTGGCGTCATGTTCAATCAAGCTTCTGTTCGCCTTAGGCCAAGCTCCTCCAGTCTTTGGAAATGTTCATCACGTGTCTTCAACGTGAGGTTCCGTGCTATCGCGGTTGCAGCTACAAGCAGGTCCGCATCAGGTATTAGTGTGGCTCTCTCCTTGAGATCACAGTAAATCTTGCAGTAGGTTTCAATTATCTCGTTGTCCAGGTTTTGCAGGTTGAAGGTTTCTTCAAGTAGTTTCTTGACTCGTCCTCTCTTCTCGACCTCAAGTCCTCTCAACACCTCGATCAATGTGACGATTGAAATGCTTCCGGCCTCATACCTTCTCTCACGCAGCAGTTCTATGACCACATCTGTGTCAAGCAGGTTCATAGAAAACACCGCAAGGAAACCTCCGAATTGATTCGGGGGACGAATTGCGGGGCACTTTCACGCAACTCTCTGCATTAAATGGTTGGGAGAACATTTTTCCTGCAAGCTCGACATGCAAGATGAAGAGGCTAGTTGGCAGCATCCGACACCTCAAAGTTGCAAACCAACGATTTCAACCGTTGGTGGCTGACCTGAACGCAAGTCTCTCTCTGAATTCTCTACTGGACTTGAGTATGGATTCCAAATCCTCCGTCGTGAGTAAGCTCGCCAGCTCCTCGAAGGCCCTCCTGCTGTTGAATCCGGTTGCCTCAGAGTACAGAGTGAACAAGAACTCCCCCCATTCATGTTTGCCTTTGGCCTTCTCTAAGACCTTCTTGACGTCCGCGGGAACGGAGATCGTGGCATATTTCCCCATTGTGGGTCGCTGCGCAGCTACGTCACGACGTAGCTATAAAGCCGTTTCGGGGAACCGTCGCCCGCTCTCTCTCCAGACATCTCCTGTCAAGTCTCTGGGGCGAACTCCCTCTGTAGTTCTTCATAGCCGTCAGGTGTGCCTATGTCCCACACGTAGCTAGCCAACATGTAGCCGTAGACCTCCTCTTGCCTGCAGAGCCAGGCTATGAAATTGCCAGGTTCATCCCTGTTTCCGCCGATGCCCATGTACTGTTTGGTTCTGAGTAGTGACTCGTACGGTAGAATGTAGATGCAAGCTCCGACCACGGTTGTTGTGGGTTTCTTCGGCTTCTCCTCAAAGCTGATGACTCTATTGTCGCTTCTCAGCGTCACAACGGACCCCAAGGGAGTTGTAGTGTTGATAGACATTGACTGCGCAACACGGTGAGAGGCGACCGGACGGAAGAAGGTACAATGACAGTTGGCAGCCAACGCGAGTCCCGGGGGTGAAGAAGAGGTTTCGAAAGTTGAAAATGTCATAGTACTCGGCGTTGAAATTCACCTGATCAACCTTTCCCCTCCAAAAGCGAACGAATTCGCTTTGACGAGCGATCGTGTCTTTGAACAAAGTATTGTTCACTTCAACGCGAAGGCCCGGATATGCAGGCTTTCTCGATCGGACGTACATGCATGTCCTTAGAATATCCTCGAAGCTCCCGCCTCTTCGAATATGCGCATAGCTTTGAGGATCGATTGCGTCAACACTGAAGCGAATCTGTCGGACGCCTGATTCTAGCACTGCGTCGATGAGACTCGGAGCCATCCGCTGCCCATTCGTCAAGACACGAGGCTCATGCCCCAAGTGACTAGCAAGTTGCAGATGATTTAGCGCGTGCGGATCCATGAAGAACTCACCGGTGCCTGCGAACCAGAGTTCTTGACCGCGGGGGATCTCGCGCATAAACTTGAAGACAAGTTTGGGGTCTAAGGTCTCTGTCTTCCTTGGGGCACCTGGCCCGTTGAAAGGGCACATTACGCAAGACAGATTACATCTATCTGTTGTCAAGATACTGCCAACTATCGTGTACGAAACCTCCCAATTCGAGTTGTGGGTGATTCTGCGCAGTTGTCACGACCGCACCTGGTTGGAGATATAACATATACGATTGACAATCCTGCTCCGGTGTGGGCTCGAATGGAGCGTACCTGACAGCAGTTCCATGTCTTCATCGCATCGACTACGGCGTCATGCGCATGCGCAGGACTCCCAGGAACCTGAACCTGGATCGCGTAGTCTGTCCATCTTGCTCCTCCAAGAGGCATTGAGTAGGTTGAGCCAGCACCGTGAACTGGTTGCCCGAAGAGACACCCCAATGTGATCAAGAGCTTTTTTAGGATGGGGTCGAGTTTCAGGCACTGGCAGTTGGCTGAGTTGAATTGGAATGAGCGGTCAGTCCTGGTAACTGGTGGGACGGGTTTCATCGGAGGCGAGCTAGTCAATGCCTTGCTCGACCGAAAAGTGACTCGACTGGTTGTCGCCGACCAACTGATGGCACCAAATGTCAGCGCGGATACTTGGAAGAGACGTTTGGACAGATACTACGCCTTGTGTAGGAAGCATGAAGTGGAGCCGCACTTGGAGATCATAGATCTCTCAAGTGAACGCGAACGCCTCAAGACCATCCTGACCAAGAACAACGTTGATACAGTCTTCATGTTAAGTGCCGTCTTTGGCGGACGAGGCTTCGTGGATGAGCAGCAGTCCGCCTGTAGCATAGGCTTTGCCATCGATCAGAATACCATTCGCGCATGTCACGAATCCGGAACCGTTGAAAGAATAAACTACAGCAGCTCCGCCTGCGTCTATCCCCCGTCGCTCAACAAACCGGAGTACCTCCTGAAGGAAAGCGATGTGCTCTCGACAGGTGAAGGCCTATCGAGCAGCGATAACCTCTACGGGTTCCAGAAGATTATGACGGAAATGACACTTTCAGTATTCAGCCAGGAACACGGTCTGAAGACGAGCTCGTGTCGTTTTCTGACAGTCTACGGCGCCGGCGAATTTCCGACCACGCATGCGATCAGCATGCTATCCGAGCGAGCACTCAGACGTGAAGACCCGTTCGTCGTATGGGGATCCGGCGAACAAGAACGTGGATTTACCTATGTAACTGACATAGTCGAAGGTCAGATCCTCTCTGCTGAGAAGATCACGGATGGAACCGCCGTGAACCTAGGGTGGGATACGCGATACAAGATCAAGGAAGTCGTCAACATGATACTCGAGATTGTCGGATACAAGCCACGCGTGGTTTTCGACAAGACAAAGCCTGAGGGTCCATTCAGCCGGGCCTTGGACATCTCCCTTGCGAAGCAGCTGCTCGGATGGACACCGAAGGTAGACCTACATGAGGGACTCGAGAGAACCATTGAGTGGATGAAGGGCTCAGTATTCCAGTGAATGACCCGACGTGCGTGGACAACCCAAAATGGAATGCACGCTGAAGGACCAAACGGTCCCGCGGACGATCTTTGTCGCGCTTTCGATCAATCAGGATCAGGCAATGTTCCAGATGGTGTGGGCGGGTTCTTGGACGGGAACTTCTCGATAGTATTACCTGTCAAGGACGAAGACAAGCTCATTCTAGCGAATCTCCCGTCTTGGTACGCTCTGGGCTCAGATGACATAATGGTCTGCACCGACAAACCGGCACCGGAGGCTGTCAAGCAAGCGGTTAAGAGGGTCTCAGAGGCTTGTCACACCGCCGACGCGACGCGGATTGTCGAAGTTGAAAGAAACCCAGAGTACCGCTTCCATCAAGCCTGGGTGAGACGCAAAGGCTTCCTTTCAGCCAGACATCAAACGATCCTAACCGGCGACATAGACCTACGCGTGTACAGATCATGCTTAAAGGCGGTCGCTCTCGTTGGCAAAGACGGAGTTGGTCTCGTATCGCTCTCCAAGCGTAGATGCAGAAAGGGCTTCATTGGCAATCTCCGTAACTTCATGGACAGACTGACCCGAACCTACGCAAGAGCAATCGGTCGGAAAAAAGCGGGACAAGCCTACTTCACAGGACTCTACGCCATAGACAGAGATGCATGGCTAGATTCAGAGCCGCTTGAAGGCATAAAGCAACTGGAAGACCCGAAGACCGCTCAGCTTCGCCTAGACAGTTGGGGCGGATACGCGGGCGAGGACACCTTCCTAAGAGACTGGATGATAAAGAAACACAGGGTTCTCTACCTGCCGGACATAGGAGCTGACGACGAGAGACTAGGCTTGGAAGACAGCAAGTTCATCCAGCTCAAGATCGGACGCAAGTTTGCGTACGATCGAAAAGGCCTGCTATCGGTGCTCAAACATGGGATAGTGCACGTCAGAATTCAGGTCATCGTCGGGTACGTGAACGAGCGTCTTAGGAGACGATCAGATGGCTCTCACCAGAATCCCAAGCAGGCGAGGCAGGGTTGAGTAAGCCCCGTCAGTATCTCTACACGATCAAACTTGTCCTAGCAAGCCCTAGCTCGGGGGCCGCGTTCCGGCTCGTTAGCAGAGTTGTGCTGCGCATCTGTCTACGTGCCCTATATGGAAAAGAGAGAAGAACCATGATGATGTTGCGACTTAGCCCCCGACTCGCAAGTGAGGGGTACGAACCAAAGATCAGCAAACTCGTTGTGCGAATAAGAGGTCGCTTGGCCGTCGATGTCGGCGCGAGTCTGGGACAGTACACGATCCCGTTCGCATCACACTTCGAGCGTGTTATCTCCGTCGAACCCAGCCCAATCAATCTGCCGATCCTCCGACAATATGTAAAGCGCCTCAAGCTTGAGAATGTTCGAATTCTGGCATCTGCAATCGGCGACTTTGATGGTGAGACTGAACTATACATCAACCCCAAGAACATCCACGGGGGTGCCTCAATTGTCGTTTCGGGCACTTCGCCACAGTTTCTTGGCCCACAAGTGCGAGCTTCTCTCCCGAGGCACTTTCGTGTTCCTGTTATAACCTTAGATACGCTGCTCTCGGACGAAACAGAAGTCGATCTGGTAAAAGTTGACACGGAATCGGCGGAATGGCAGATTCTGAGAGGCGCGCAAGATTCGCTAAAGAAGATCAAACGATGGATGATTGAGCTACACGATATGAGACGTATGAACGAGTTTGATCGACTACTCAAGTCATGCGGCTACGAGACCAAATGGGTGCTAGACTCTGGCCCAAGTTTGCACGTACTTGCGAGTCGACCCGGCCTCGGCGACATATGATAGTTGACAAGAGATGAGGCAAACAATGAGGGTGACACGTGGACGATCGCACGGATGCGGCCCAGGATCACCAGCCGTAACACCGCATTGGGGGGCGAGCACAGGTGTCGAACTCGCGGCATCGCAGACGAATGATCCGTTTCGCAGAATTGCAGAAGTCTATCTCTTTGATACTTGCACGCAGAAGTGTGGATATTGCACGCTCGCAGAGACAGGGAGAGTCCTTGATTTCTCGCAGTTGGAGCCCTACCGAGACATCAAACATATTCACAGGGTTACGGACTTCTTCAACACTCGTACGACTCAGCGGGAGAAGTGGCTAGTCCTATTGACAGGCGGTGAGCCCCTCATCATGCCGAATCTCGAGATTTTCTGCGGGAGATTGTTTGAAAAGGGTAATAGCGTGGCCTTCTACAGCGGACTCTCCGTGGGAAAGAGACACAGGTCATTCGAGTTCCTCCTCGGATGCAGACCTCCAGATGTCGATTACATTATGGCATCCTTTCATCCCGAGTCAGAGCCTCGGGAAGATGAGTACTTCGAGAAGATTGAGATGCTCAAGGAAGCGGGGCACAATGTTCTGGTTCGATTTGTCGGTCATCCGGCAAGGCTCCACCAACTGGAAAGGTTGTCGCGACGATGTGAACAACTCGATGTGTGCTTCTATCCGACTACACTATGCTCCCGGAACTATCCGAAGGCCTACACCAGATATCAGAGTGAGCAACTGTCTCGGTATTTTGGCTCTCTAAGCCAAGTCATTCAGCTGGAGGGTGGCATCGATACCCGCATGTCAAAATGCTTCGCGGGCAGTCACATTGTTGGCGTCTACCTTGACACTGGGAGAGTAAGCCCCTGCATCTCTGTGTCAACTCCTATCATAGGAAACGTGTATGAGGACTGGCTACAGCCGGATAGAGGACTAATCAGTTGCCCAGAGGCTGGCATCGCTTGCACATGTGACGTTCATTTTCAACAAAACATCGTTATCGGCGCCGAGGACGACGGTTCTTTCCGGAGACAAAAGCAGGGGTTTGCAGCCTATCTGACGACGAGTCAACTGAAGCGACTCGTGGAAGAGCGCCGTTTGAGATTTTCAGAGGCTTAAAAGGGAATAGGACTCGTCCAAGATGATCGTACGCTATACTATGAAGCGGAAACGGTTAGGCAGCGGTGCGAAGCAACAATCAGGCGTCGTCGACGCAATAGATTTCTCAGGAGACTGTTGAACAGTTACAGAGCAACTCAGCATAGAGTGTCTATACTCAGCCGACGTGCAGGAACGACCCACCGGTCATTGACAGATTGGACGAGGCCGTTTGATATCCTTCGAGACAAGTGGGTTGAAGTTCCTGTCACAAGTCTGCTCGACAAACTACACACGAGCTACTCAAGCTTTCTGACGAAGAACTTCTTACGAAATGGACCAAGTCGCGCGAAAACCTTACCACTGGACCGGAGTTCACTCACAGGGGTTGGTATCACGTGCTGTATGCGGACAGTTTTTCGGGTAGGAAATTGCTTGATCTAGGCAGCGGTTTCGCAATAGATAGTATTACCTTTGCCCAGCATGGCGCAAGAGTCACTTTTGTCGACCTCGCAGAGACCAATCTCGTGGTTGTCCAGCGACTCTGCCGCATTCTGGGTCTGGAGAACGTTGACTTCCTATTGCTGGAAGATATTGGGTCACTGCGCAGCCTAGATACAGATTACGATGTTATTATGGCAATAGGATCCCTGCATCATGCACCCTTTGAGGTGATCAGACCAGAAGTGCAAGAACTGATCAAGCACCTCAAAGTCGGAGGGCGTTGGCTACAACTGGCGTATCCGCGATCGCGATGGATAAGAGAAGGGAGAATGCCCTTCGACAAGTGGGGTGAACAGACCGACGGCGTCGGTACTCCCTGGGCTGAGTGGTACGACTTGCCTAAGCTGAGCAAACTTCTCGAACCGGCCTGCTTCGATGTGGTTCTTTGCATGGAGTTCCGCAACAACGATTTCATCTGGTTCGATTTGTGTTACAGAGGCTGAAGCGTCCCAAGGACCAGAGTTCAGCGAGCTAGGCAAATCATCCGCCCCGACATACTGCTTGGCTAGAGGCACGCTCCTAGATGTTGATGCTACTGGTGAAGCATTGGACGATCGTTCCATTGTGTTTCATCTTGCTGCCAGCCCTGACGTTAGGACGGGTGTGAGGGATCCGCTGGCAGATTTTGAGCAGAACCTTGTGGCCACACGCAATTTGCTCGAAGCAATGAGGATGAGCGAGTCTGGAAAGAACATCGTGTTTGCTTCAACCTCCAACGTCTACGGCGAGGCCAAGAGTATTCCGACGCACGAGGACTATGGTCCAATGATGCCTGTCTCGTTATATGGGGCGACCAAGCTTGGCTGCGAAGCCCTCATAATGGCCTACTGTCATCTCTTCGACATGAGAGCGGTGATCTACCGCTTCGCAAACGTTGTAGGTCCGCGCAGTAGGCACGGAGTGATCTACGACTTCATCGCGAAATTGCGGAACAACGGCCATGAACTTGAAGTTCTGGGCGACGGCACACAGAGCAAGTCCTACATGGCTGTAGATGACTGCGTCGAGGCCTTCCTTTTCGGACTCAGACATGCAACTGACAGAGCGCAGGTTTTCAATATTGGTTCCGAAGATAGAGTCGACGTGAAGACGATCGCAAAGATAGTGATTGAGGAGATGGGTCTAGGTGATGTCGAGCTGAGGTTTGCCGCGGGGGTTGACGGCAGGGGCTGGCCAGGTGACGTGAAGGAAATGCAGCTTGATATCAGCAAGATCAAGCGCCTAGGTTGGAAGCCAAAACATAGCAGTATCGAATCCGTGCGGTTGGCGGCCCGAACCACCATAAGAGAGCTGATTGTGCGGTGAGGATATCGCCGTTGGCAGGCACGGGTCTTATGTTCGAAGGGTCTTCCCAACTCTGTCTATTCGAGTCGCACGGCACCAGCATCGGTCGGGACTGTTGACTAGTGACAAGCGAACCACTGTAGTGAAATACTGTCGCATAGCCAGAACTTCGTGAAGAAGAGCGAAACCCTAAAGTCGTCAAGGGATGGAGGCTACTTCAACCGCAACCGAGTCCAGTTCAACCCAACTCCAGACCCTTCCCGGGAGGGTGATATCATGGCGAGTGTTTCCGAACATTACTCGTTGGCAGTCACACTGCCCTGCTGCAATGACACTTCCTTTCTTCTGAGAGCAGTGAAACTTCTGGAGCAGGCGACACACTCGGAAGAAGGCAACTTTGTTCTGGTGATAGCCGAGGACGGCTCGGACTCGTCTGACGTAGTGGGAAGGCTGATGTCAGAATATCAAAACATCCTGTATTTCCACAACAGTGAGAGGCTTGGCAGAGGGAAAGCCATCATGGAAGCGTGGCGACGCGTCAACGCAGACATCTATCTCTTCACGGACGCTGACATGTCGACAGACCTGTCCCAAATGAATGCGTACTCCAAACTCCTTGGAAAAGTCAGAGAAGAGCACTTCGATCTGGTCACTGGATCGCGCTATCACCAAGACTCAAAGGCCTATAGGCCCATTATTCGGTGGATCGCTTCCATTGCCTACAACAAGATTGTCCGGCTCCTGTTCCGAAGTCAGGTGAGCGATCATCAATGCGGTTTCAAGGCTTTTTCAGCACAGCTGATCCACGCACTTTCAGATGTTGTAAGAAGTGACTCTTGGTTCTGGGATACTGAAATCATCATCATTGCTCAGAAGATGGGGTTCAAGGTGACGGAAATCCCTGTATTTTGGGTCGAAATGAAAGGCCCAAGCACTCCGCTCAGACGCCTTCTCGAAGATGTATGGCTACACGGAACCGGAATCCTAAGGCTCTATTGGAGGGTACACTCTGGTGGGGTTTGACTTCAATGCCCGTGCGAGAGAATACGATGTAATGCTGGGTGAGTCGCACAGGTACTACGTCGAACTGAAAGTCAGACTGCTGCAAGAAGAATTGGAGAACAGAATCTCTGACCTGTCGGGCCTGAGCTTGCTCGACGTCGGATGTGGTACAGGACTTGCAGAGGAGCTCCTCGCTGGAGGAGAGCGATATCTTGTTGGCCTTGATTTCGCTCAAGATATGCTGCGAATAGCGAAAGCAAGGTGCGGCCGTGCGAGTTTCGTGTGCGCAGATGGTGCGGGAGGGATTCCGTTTGCAGACAACACATTTGACGCGGCTTTCTGCTTTGCCTTGATGCATCACCTCCGACGAGATCAGAGACAACACATGATGAACGAGATTGTTCGCGTAATCAAGCCCGATAGGTATGTGTTGACTTTCGAGCACAACCCTGCCAATCCCTTCACGCGGCATATTGTTCACAAATGTGTTGTTGATGAAGCGGTCGAACTCATCCCTCCGGCTGAAATGGTATCTCTTCATAGAGAGGTAGGACTTCATGTTGTAGCGGTGAAGTACCTGGTCTTCTTCCCAAGACTGCTCTCGTTCCTGGGATCATTAGAGTCATTGTTACATTGGATTCCCTTTGGTGGGCAGTATGAAGTTGTCGCGAGAAAGTAGGGTTACGTTCTCAGGCGCTGAGAAGCCCAATGGCCTGCCCAGCACTGTGGCAAATAGTGCCCGACAGGCCGGCTGCCACACTTCGCGTCTTAATCGCCTCACTGCCACTTCGGCGAGTGTAATCGGCGTTTGCAGGAACGCATTGTCCGGTTTTCGGAGAGTCTTGTCTGCCAAGCAAGACCGACCTGGATCGAAGGTTTGTCCGTCAATCGGTGAATTGGTTCTTGCAGCGGCGTTGGCTTTTGTAGCCACAGCCGCAGAAATTTGCTTCTCAACACGGATGGGGCTTCTCACGTATCCTCCATACTACGACGGCATCAGCTACGTACTCGATGCAAAGAGCCTCTTCTACCACTTTGGGCAGTTGGGGGTTGACCCGCGGTTTCTTGCACGCAAGAATTTCGCGATTGCTCCGTTTTGGGAGGCGCCAATCGTGCTCGGCTTCTTGCTCCTTGGAGAGGGGGAATGGCAAGCTTATGCCGTTCGCTTTTGCGCGATCTTCCTGCTAGTGCTCCTGATCTTCTATGTGATCGGTAGGCGCGGTTACGGTCAAGTGACTTGGCTCGCCGTGGCGTTTACCACACTACTGCCCACTATCAGTGTTAGCTTGCGCGCAAGCCTCATGGATTCTCCGAGGTACTTGTGGGGTTCCTCGGTGGCCTCAGCAACTCTTAGACCGAATGCGGGCCCACAGTGGTATCTGGCGGATCTACGCCCTGATCTGCTATTCGCAGTGCTTTTGCTTTGGACCGTTGTGCCGCTGATTGAATCTGTGCACGCGCTTGATCGGCGGATTTGGCTTGTCTCTGGTACTTTCGCAGGTTTGGCTGTACTTGTCAAGTCATCGATGTCGCCGGCGTTGGTGCTCGCTTGGGCCATCACGATAGCATATGTGCTGACCGTCAATCGTCATCAACTGCGATCGACGATATTGACGTGCCTCTGGAGTCTTCTTCCATTCGCTGTTCTTGTCGTTCCTTGGGCGGTTGTAGGTGGAGCGCGCGTAGCATTTCAGTACATTTTGGCAAATGCTCTGGGACCACAACGACTCCTCTGGTCAAATCCCAGTCCGACTCTTCTGTCGGAGCTCGGCTACTATTGGAGTTACTTCCCTGCGCACATGGGCAGCTTCGAAGGCTGGACAATCCTGGCCGTGGGATTGGTGTTGTCGTTCTACTCTTTTCGCAAGAAGATCGTACGCAAAGACAGCCGTATGGTCGCGTACTTGGCGCTATCTGCGGCTTTGTGGATCTTGGTGTCTTCGACAACGACTAAAAACTATTTCGCTGGGCTCCCGTTTTACTTGTTGCTATGGCTTTTCTCGTGGAGAGCCGTAGCATCGTTCCTTAGGACAGCGAACCGCCACAAGCGAATCATCGTCTGGCTCATGCCATTGATCTTGTGCATGTACGTCGGCTTTCATGTGGTCGGGGGTGTCTACGCGTATCAAAACTGGCCCCCGGCGGCAACGCTAGCCGGGCAGGAGAATCGACAGGTGACGCAGAGCATCGCTGCGGACTTGCGCGCTCATCTAAGCAACAACGACACGTTCATGTGGGCTCCAGCGTATGGTTTTCCCGCGACACTTGAGTACTACATGATGGACAAAACAGGCGGGTATCCTCGTCACATATCGATCCAGATGGAGAAGTCACCTGACCAGTTCGTACACGAATCCGTGAGCAACTGCAAAGCCGTCTTGGCCTATGAAGAAGCTGTTGATGAGGTTGCGCGTTTCGCTTGGGTTCCTGATCTTCAGCAACCCTATTTCCGTGCAATCGCGCAATGGGTTAGACAGCCGGAGAGCGGCTACGTGCGAGCCAACACTTACTATTTCGTCACCGAAGACGGATACCTTACCTTGCACCTGTATCTGAAGTCCAACTCGACGGTCATGGATGAGATGAGAGAGTGGGGACGAAACGAAATGCTAGTAACGGGCAGTCTGGGATATGCTTTTTCCGCACCTGACGATTCCAGGCTAGATTCCCCAAGGACTAATCTCAATAGTTCAGTTGGCGACATGATGGGCAGGTGGACTCTGAGTCTGGAAGATTGCGGTGGCGATTTGTCTTGAAGATTGGAGTCGTGGGACTAGGGGTTGGCTACGCGTTGTCGTGTGCGCTTGCTGAAGCAGGCTACGCGACAGTCGGGTTGGACATAAATCCGGACGTGGTCGCAGATCCGCGAAGAGACCCATCGATTGAATCCCTCCTGTCAAACAGGGCGGCAAGAAGACGGATAGAGAAGAATCTGAAGTTGACCTCTTCATACGACGAGATAGCAAACTGCAGCTATGTGATCGTCTGCGTCAGCACAGGCGACGAGAAGAAACTTGTGCTCGGACACGTCGAAGATGCGGTTCAACAGTGTCTGAACGTTCTGCGGCCTTCAAAGGCAGGTTCCATGCCGGTTGTGATGGTCTACTCGACGTTGCCATTCGGCAGTTCGAGACGTATCCGGGAGATCTTTCGCGCGAGCGGGGTCAAGATGGATGAGGATGTCGGGTACGTACACTTCCCGCTGATGATCGCTCAAGGGACAACGGCCTACGACTTTGTGAACCCGCCCTTCGTCATATTCGGCTCCGATTCGCCTTCTGTAGCCAAGCGGGCGATGGATTTCTACAAGCGCTTCATCAGGCGCTCGTTTGTGTACAAAGGTCGGCTTCCGCCTATGTTCACCGGTTCGCCAGAGGAGGCAGAACTTGCAAAGCTTGCCGCCAACGCATGCCTTACAACAAAGATAGCTATCGCGAACGAGATTGGTGGCCTAGGTGAACGGTTAGGCGTCGACGCGCAGAAAGTCATGCAGGTTGTCGGATCTGACTGGCGGATCGGACGAAAGTTCACGATACCCGGATATGCGGCAGGAGGAAGCTGCTTCCCACGCGACCTGAAGTCTCTAATAGAGACGTTTGGTGAGGCGGGCGCGGCTTCAAGGGTCCTGCGTGCGGTTGACGAATCGAACCGGGAGCGTCTTCTGGATCCATTGGAGAAGATTGAAGGTAAGAATGTGCTCGTGCTCGGGAAGTCGTACAAGTCCGGTGTGCCCGAGATCAAGGGAAGCCCAGGTTTGACCCTCGCTGAGGTGCTCAGAGACAAGGGTTACAGTGTCGAAGCATATGATCCGAAGTTTGATACTGTGCTGCCCAGACTCACCCCTGACACGGTCATAGTTACGGTGGCTGAACCCGAATTCAGGAACCTGGCTGCTGTAACGACGAAAGGAGCCAGGGTTGTCCTAGACTATGCCAAC
>Ga0315296_10003372_pt1 | contig 13361 bp, 13 predicted proteins | sample YL17G14_18_MG_FD_203921 | JGI IMG/M metagenome (GOLD analysis project Ga0315296, IMG submission 203921) | Sediment microbial communities from Yellowstone Lake, YNP, Wyoming, USA - YL17G14_18 | ecosystem: Environmental > Aquatic > Freshwater > Lake > Sediment | place: USA: Wyoming | collected... | reverse complement strand
CCTGTGCTATGAACCACCCCCTTCGGCTTCCCTGTAGTCCCTGAGGTATAAAGGATATATAAAGGATGGGTAGATTCCATCGGCTCAGGCTCGACAAACATCTCCGCCTCATCGAGGAGGGAGGAAAGCCACAGGTCCCTTCCCGCTGTCATCGAAACCGGTTTCCCCGTCCTCTTAACCACGATTATCTTCCCCACTGAAGGGGAGAGCTCCGCTGCCTCATCAGCTATCTCCTTAAGGGGCACAATTTTGCCGCGGCGATATCCCCCATCGGCGGTGATGATAACCTTTGCCTGGGTATCATTGACCCTGTCGGCTATCGCCTGGGCGCTGAATCCGGAGAAGATGACGGTATGCACCGCCCCGATTCGGGCGCAGGCGAGCATAAAAATGGGGAGTTCGGGAACCATAGGAAGATAAAGAGCAATACGATCTCCCTTCTTGATCCCTAGTTTCTTGAGTACTGAGGCGAAGCGGTTGACCTCCCGGAAAAGGGTAGAATAGCTTAATACCCTCGTCTCCCCCGTCTCTCCCTCCCAGTAGATTGCCACCTTGCTTTTGCGCCACGTCTTTACATGGCGGTCGACGCACTGGTATGAGGCATTGAGCAAGCCGCCGACAAACCACCGCGCGTAAGGAGGGGCCCAATCGAGAACGCGGTCCCAGGTCTTATACCAGTCGAGTTTTCGCGCTTCCTCAGACCAGAACCTCTCAGGATTCTCCAGCGAGCGGCGGCGCATCTCGGCATACCGCTTCGATGGAGAAAAACGCAAATCTGTAGGCAGGGAAGCAGCGCTATCTGCTCCACGGCTAGTATTCATATTCCCCCTCCTGGGCGGCATTTCCTCCCCAATTGGCGTTGTTACTAAATAAAAAGAGCCACCCTTAGCCGATAGTATATTACCCCTATCAGGCTGTCAAGATGCCCTGCCCAGCTTTCGCCACCTCTATGATGCTCTCCAGAAATATGTTAATATAGAAAGATGAGCAAAGGAGTAAGGTATGAGGACAGAGGAGGAAATCCTGAAATCAAGCTGCGTCATCGCTGTGGTCGGGCTTTCACCCAAGTCAGACCGCCCCAGCTATGGGGTGGCGAGGTACTTGAAAGAACACGGATACAGGATAATACCGGTGAACCCTCAGGCGAAGGAGATATTGGGAGAGCCCAGTTACCCTGACCTGGCGTCAATTCCCGAGCCGGTAGATGTGGTGGATATCTTCCGCCGTTCTGAGGAGGTGCCGGACATTGTAGACCAGGCGATCAAAATAGGGGCTAAGGCGGTGTGGATGCAGGAGGGGGTGATAAATGAGCAGGCGGCGGCCAAAGCCCGAGAAGCTGGGGTTGTGGTGGTCATGGACATGTGTATGAAGAAAGAGCACCAGCGGATGCGGGGGGAGAAGCCGCTTCCTCCTCGCGTGTGCGAGGTCCTGCTGGACGAAGAGGCGAAGAGCTGAGGCCAGGCCCTTGGTAATTATGGATAAATCTGTGTGAGAGGAGGTGGCGAAAATGGCTAAAGACACGGTTTGCGGCATGGAGGTGGATGAGAAGAAGGCTGCAGCCACCTCGAAGCACAAGGGGAAGACCTATTACTTCTGCGCTCCGGGGTGCAAGAAGGCCTTCGACCAGAATCCCGAGAAGTACCTTAAGCAGAAGTGACATCAGCCGGGCTGACCGCTGAGCAAGCTGCTCCGCAGGTTGCGGGGCTGAGTTGGTGTGCCCGATTTGAAGACATGGTTAAGATAGTGGTGGCAATGAGCGGCGGGGTGGATTCCTCCGTGGCCGCCGCTATGCTTAAGGAGGAGGGCTATGAGGTTATTGGAGCCACTATGCAAATCTGGCCGTCAAACGAGCTAGCCGATGAGGCCGACAGATTTAATGGTTGCTGTGGCCTTGATGCAGTGTCAGATGCGAAACGGGTAGCCCGCAAACTGGGTATTACCCATTACGTGATGAACTTTAGGGACATCTTCGCCGAAAAGGTGATCTCCAACTTCTGTCGGGAATACAGCCGGGGAAGGACACCTAATCCCTGCATCAGGTGTAATGAACACATAAAGTTTGACGCCCTGCTGAAAAGGGCTAGGGAGCTAAACGCCGATTTTGTGGCCACCGGGCACTATATACGGATAGAACGCGATGAGGCGAGTGGCAGGTATCTGCTCAAGAAGGGGGTTGACCGCCGCAAAGACCAATCTTATGTGCTATATGTAATGACCCAGGAACAGTTGCGGCATGCTCTAACCCCCCTGGGAGGCCTTACCAAGGAGCGGGTGAGGCAGATAGCCCGGGAACTGGGGCTGCCAGTTGCAGACAAGGCAGAGAGTCAGGAGATCTGCTTCATCCCCGATGGTGATTACACCAGGTTCGTCAAGGAATATATGCCACAGGCAGCGAGGCCGGGGCCGATACTGGATCGAGAGGGGAACATCCTGGGACAGCATCGAGGCATCCTGTTCTATACCATTGGACAGCGCAAGGGGTTGGGCATATCAGCCGGGGAACCGTTATATGTAGTGGATATCGACTGGGAGAGAAACGCTGTTATCGTCGGCACCAAGGGGGAGGTCTACCGGGATGAACTCCTAGCCTCGGATCTTAACTGGATAGCCATAGAGCCGCCGCAGCAATCCCTTGAGCTCAAAGCCAAGATAAGGTATCGGCACCGAGAGGCGGATGCGGTGATAAGTCCCCTTTCGACCGGGGACCGGGCCCATGTGAAATTCAAGCAGCCCCAGATGGCCATCACCCCCGGTCAGGCTATAGTGTTCTATGATGAAGACAACGTGGTTGGCGGTGGGACGATAGAGCAGGTGGCAGCGCCTAGAGCTGGGGAGGGCGGCAAGGAATTGGGGAGGACAAAATGAAAGTACTGGCCATTAATTCCAGCCTACGCAAGGGGGGCCAGAGCAGGACTGAAATGATGCTGAACCATCTGGTCGAAGGAATGCGCGAGGCTGGCGCTGAGGTCGACATGGTGCACCTGCGCCAGAAGAAGATCAGGCACTGCATCGGCTGCTTCACCTGCATGACCAAGACCCCCGGCAAGTGCGTCCATAAGGATGACATGACCAACGAGCTATTCCCCAAATGGCTGGAATCCGACCTTGTGGTCTACGCCACGCCCCTTTTCCACCACACCGTAAACGCCCCTATGAAGACCTTTCTCGAGCGCACCTTTCCAATATGCGAACCGTTTCTCAAGCAATACGATAGCGGCAGATGGGGTCACCCCTTTCGCCATAAGCCGCCGCCAGCCGTGGTGCTCTCCGTCTGCGGGTTTCTTGACGAGTCAGCCTTTGAAGCGCTCTCACACTATGTGAAATTCCTGTTTTACGGTGAAAACGCAAAGCTTGTGGCTGAAATCTATCGGCCTGCCAGCCAGATAATTATACAGAGGCCTTTCAAGGATATGCTGAACGACATACTCGATGCCACGAGGCAAGCGGGACGCGAACTAGCGGAGTCCATGGCAATCTCTGCGGAGACAATGGCTCGGATCAAACAGCCCATAGGTGATGTTCAATCCATTAGAGAGTTGACCAACCTGTTTTGGAAGACTTGCATTGCTGAGGGGGTAACCATTAGAACGTTCGAGCAGAAAGGCATGGTGCCCCGGCCTGACTCTGTCGAAACCTACATGTTGCTTATGCGTTTCGGATTCAATCCCCGGGCGGCGGGCGACACGAGGGCCACATTGCAGTTTACGTTCTCCGGTGAGGCGGAGGGCTCATGCCATTTCACCATCGAGGATGGAACCATTGAGGCAGCATTGGGGCCCACTGAGAAACCCGACTTGGCGGTAAACGCTCCCTTCGAAGTATGGATGGACATCGTCACAGGCAAGGCCGACGGCACGCAGATGTTCATAGAGGGGAAATACCAAGCGGAGGGGGACATATCACTGATGACATTGTTTGGCTAGTGACGTGGTACGGAGTTCAAACGTGCCAGTGAACGAAGGCATTCCAGCTCATGTGCCGTAGCATAGAGAGCTAGACGGGGGAGGAAGGCATGGCTAAGATAATCGCTGTCTGCACCAGCAAGAGTAAGGGCACAAGAAAGAAGGCGATAGGCGAAGGGATCCTCGGGGAGAATTATGGCCTTGTGGGCGATGCCCATGCCGACTGCTGCACCCATCGCCAGGTGAGCCTGCTGGCGAGGGAGAGCATCGATAAGATGCGGGCTCGGGGTCTTACGGTCGGGCCCGGGGATTTCGCTGAAAACCTCACCACTGAGGGGATTGACCTGGTGTCCTTACCCCCAGGCACCAGGATATCCATAGGGGAAGAGGTAATACTTGAGGTTACTCAGATCGGCAAGGAGTGTCATACTCCCTGCGCTATCTATCGCCAGGCAGGCGAGTGTGTGATGCCCACCGAGGGGATATTCGCCAGGGTGGTCCGCGGCGGAGTGGTGAAGACTGAAGACCCGATACAGATGGAGATGTAAGGACGATGGACGAGACAAAAGGGCTCACTATACTGCGGATTACTGAGGAGGGCCGGAGCGAGGTCGACGATTTAGTCGCCACGGAATTTCCCTTGACCATTATCCTAGACAATCAGGAGCTGGTGACCCTGCTCTGCACCCCAATAGACCTGAACTATCTGGCTATCGGTTTTCTCTCCTCTGAGGGCCTGATAGAGAATAAAGAGGAGATCAAGAAAATCATTGTCGATGACCGCAGGGGCGTGGTGCGGGTGGAAACCCAAGGGGATAAGGGGGTTGCCCGGGAGCTTCTATTCAAGAGGTTCATTACCTCGGGCTGCGGCCGGGGAGCTTCTTTCTACAGCGCCGCTGATACCGCAAGTCAGGCAAAGGTGGGGTCTGTAATGAGAATATCGCCCGGTGAGGTTTTTGCCCTGGCACGGGAGTTTCAGCTTAGCTCCCAGATTTACAGGGCAACGCACGGGGTTCATAGCGCTGCCCTGTGCGATACCAAGAACATCCTGCTCTTCGCCGAGGACATAGGAAGGCACAACGCCATCGACAAAATCTTCGGCCAGTGCCTTGTCGAAGACATACCTTTGGACGATCGGGTAGTAATCACCAGCGGCCGGATGTCATCGGAGATAGTGCTAAAGGTGGCGAGGAGAAACATCCCCATAGTCATCTCCAAAGCTGCCCCTACCGACATGGCGGTGGATTTAGCTGCCCGCCTCGGCGTGACCCTTATCGGCTTTGTCCGGGGGAAGAAGATGAATGTCTACACCGATGGCTGGAGGGTGATGGATTAAGAGAATTTCGGGAGAAAGCTTTAAGATGAGAGATAGCGATGCCAGCTTAATCGAGGAAATCCTGCGCCTGAAGCGGCAAAGAAAGGCTATCATCCTCGCTCACAACTATCAGTTGGGCGAGGTTCAGGACATAGCGGACTTCGTCGGCGATTCCCTGGAGCTGAGCCAGAAAGCGGCTGGGACTGATGCTGAGGTGATCGTGTTCTGCGGGGTTCACTTCATGGCGGAAACAGCCTCCATCCTCTGCCCGGATAAGACAGTGCTGCTGCCGGATATGCACGCCGGCTGCCCCATGGCCGATATGATTACCCCCGAGGGGTTGCGTCAGAAAAAGAAAGAGCACCCCGGAGCTACGGTTGTCTGCTACATCAACTCCAGCGCCGAGGTCAAGGCGGAATCGGACGTCTGCTGCACCTCGGCCAATGCGGTTAAGCTCGTTGACAAGCTGGCTGATAAGAGACAGATCCTTTTCGTGCCCGATCAATATCTGGGCCATTATATTTCAACCAAGACCGGGAGGGAGATGATCCTGTGGCCCGGCTTTTGCCCGACCCACCTCAGGATAAAGGCGCAGGACATCGTCAGACTGAGAGAGGAGCATCCCCAGGCCAAGGTGGTGGTCCATCCTGAATGCAGACCGGAGGTGGTGGCCCTCGCCGATGAGGTCCTGAGCACGGGGGGGATATGTAGGTTCGCAGCCAGAACCGAGGCCAAAGAGATAATTGTGGGCACGGAGCTCGGTATAATACATCGGCTGAGGAAGGAGAACCCGGACAAGAGGTTTATCCCGGCCTCGGAGCAGGCGATCTGCCCCCGAATGAAGCTGATCACCCTAGAGAACATCCTCTGGACCCTGGAGGACATGGCCCCTGAGGTCAAGGTTCCGGAGGATATTCGCCTCAGGGCAAAGGCTGCCGTGGATAAGATGCTGGAGGTAGTATAGGGGGGAACGATGGAGAAGAAATTGCGGGATCTGGCGGCTATCATCGAGGAGACGGGGAGCCTACTAGTTGCATATTCCGGCGGTGTTGACAGCACCCTTCTGCTCAAGGTGGCCAAGGATGTTCTGGGGGACAGGGTAATAGCAGCCACGGCAAAGTCGCCTACATATCCACAGAGGGAATATGAGCAGGCCAAGGCGATGGCCGGTAAACTGGGGGTAAAGCACCTTACCGTTACTACCGAGGAGCTAGCTCACCCTGAATTTGTTCAAAATCCGCCTAACCGCTGCTACCACTGCAAACAGGAGCTTTTCCGACAGTTGCGCCAGCTCGCTCAGCAAGAGGGGCTGAGCTGGGTAGCCGATGGCACAAACTGTGATGACTTGAGTGACTTTCGCCCGGGAATAAAAGCGGCTCTGGAAATGGAAATAAGAAGCCCGTTAAAAGAAGCGGGGTTAACCAAGCAAGAAATAAGGAGCCTTTCCAAGAGGCTGGGACTCCCAACCTGGAATAAGCCATCTCTGGCTTGCCTTGCCTCCAGGTTTCCCTATGGTCATAGGATTACCCTTAGCGGACTGCAAATGGTGGCCGAGGCCGAGGAATATCTCCACAGCCTAGGGTTCGAACAGGTGAGGGTCAGGCACCATAACAGCTTGGCTCGCATCGAGGTACCGGTCAAGGAATTGAGGCGGTTTTACCAAGTGGAGCGCCGCCATCAAGTGGTGGAAAGGTTAAAGCTCATCGGCTATACCTACGTGACCTTGGATCTTCAGGGTTATAGAATGGGAAGTATGAACGAGGTCTTGGGGTAAGGGTGGGCAAAAGGGGTGTTTTCGACATAAAGGGGATGAATAGCACCGCAGTGTCATCGGAAAAGGACAACTGCACAGTTGCTCTGCTATGGGAGCGAGGATCGCTAAGCCGCCAGTGAGGACAAGTGCTTTATCCTTCTCAGCATATTGGGGTGCGTGGTAAAGAGCTCCATCAGCTTATCAGCGGTGCTCGGACGCACCGTCTTCTGTCTTAGCTCCATCAACTCAGCGCCGTCGATGGTGCCGCTCATATCCCGGTCGATCTGGGCCAGCTCCCTGATATCGTTCCATGCCCTCGAGGGGTCGTTGACGAAGAAGGCCTTGACCCCTTCGACCTGCTTCAGCTCCTCTCGCCCTCTAAAGCGGGCGTTGCTGTAGACCAGCTTATATAGGGCGGTAGCCAGGTGGTGGGGCCTGCTGCCCAGCTCAACGCTACCACGGTCGGCATAGTATTCACGGATGCGCGAGCCGTAGAGGACGAGCAGATTGGTGATGAAGTAAAGGAGGAAAGCGCCAAGCCCGATGAGGGCTGCGGCGGCGCCGCCCTGCCTTCCGCCAAAGGCCCCGCGAAACATCAGGCTCAAGGCGATCCAGTACATGATAAGGGGGATGGCCGAGAGCAGGGTCATAATCACCATGTCCCGGTGCTTGATATGGGATATCTCATGCCCCAGGACGGCTTTGAGCTCATCACGGCTGAGGAGGTTCAGCAGCCCCTGGGTAACGCATACCCGCCCGTCCCATCGCGTCCGGCCAAAGGCAAAGGCATTGGGCACCGGTCGCGGTGAGATGCCGACCTTGGGTTTGGGGATACCGGCCCTCTCCGCCAGCTCGGCTACCATCCCGTGCAGCTCCGGCGCCTCCTTCTCCGATACCCACCTCACCCTCATCGTCCAGCCAACGATAGATGGACCGATCAGGTATTGGAAGCCGAGGAAGAGGAGGGCCAGGATGATATATACCCAAAGAAAACCCGCCCCACCTACCCAGACCCCGATTCCGGTAATCACACCGTAAAGGATGCTGAAGAGCAATGCTACCAGAATAAACATCCTAGTCTGAAGCCACATAGACGTCCTCCGTTACTATTTTGATGCACATCTCACTAATCCAAGTCATATGATACATCAGAACACAGGCCTAGACAAGCTTACGATGCTATCAAAAAACCAGCCCGTCGCCGCGGCTCGGCTCCGTAGCTGGCTCGGATACGCTGGAGCGGAAGAGGGGATTCGAACCCCCGACCTTCTCCTTGGCAAGGAGACGTTCTACCACTGAACTACTTCCGCTTTTTTCGAGCTAGTCCCAGATTCAGGTTGAAACGCCGTATCACTTTGTCCAAAAGTGCCGAGGAGGAGACTTGAACTCCTACGGGCTTTCGCCCACCACCCCCTCAAGATGGCGTGTCTACCTGTTCCACCACCTCGGCATATGGCAGGGGCGGGAGGACTCGAACCCCCGGCCTGCGGTTTTGGAGACCGCTGCTCTACCTAACTGAGCTACACCCCTTTTTTGAACTATTCACCCTGTCCTATCCCTATTTATGGTACCCCTGGGGCGATTCGAACGCCCGACACGCGGTTTAGGAAACCGCTGCTCTATCCTCTGAGCTACAGGGGCCCTTTTCGCCCCTAAGGGCCCTCCCTGCGGTTTAGCTCATCTTCGGTTTATTCACGTAGCAATCGGACGAATTCCTGCCTGCTCAGTCCCGCATCCCGAATTAGAGCCCTTAACAAGCCTCGACCCAGCTCTCTGTGTCGGGGCACTGATAGCCTGCGCCCAGAAGGGTGAATCAAGATCATGTGACTGCCTTCAGTGTGATCCCAAACATACCCTATCTTGCGCATAAGCTTTACGAAATATGCTGGAGAGATATGCCACTAAACCGTCACCTCCACCTCTTCGACATCGGTAACCGGTATCTTCTCTCCGTGCTTTCGCATACTGGCTATGTAGCCTCGAATAGCCTCTGTGATATTAGAAATCGCTTCTTCCCTGGTTCTCCCTTGGGAGTGACACCCCGGGAGAACGGGGCAACTGGCTACAATGAAGCCGTCCTCGTCGAGTTCAAGCGTAACAGCAAACTTCATCTCTACCCCTAGGATTCACGCTTCTTGTGATCCGCTGCGCTCGTCCTGTTTCACGCTTTTGTCCCCCCTCTTGGTGGAGATAGGGGGATTCGAACCCCCGACCTCTGCGATGCGAACGCAGCGCTCTCCCAGCTGAGCTATATCCCCCAAAGCGCAGAAAAAGTATAGCAAATGCCCCTATCAGTGTCAAGGTAAGCGCCTTCGCCAGCGCCTCTACTTGCCGACGCAGAAGTTGCTGAAGATGGTCTCCAGAAGCTCATCGCTGACCGTCTCGCCGGTGATCTCGCCGAGGGCACTCAGGGCCGCGGTGAGGTCGATGGTGACGAAATCATCGGGCACCTGGGCCTGGATGCTGGACAAGGCTTGCTCAAGGTGGCTTTGCGCCCGCTCCAGGCAAGCCTTGTGGCGTGGGTTGGAAACCAAAAGGGCATCGGAGGTGACGACCTTGCCCCCAAGGACACTTGCCACCATCCTCTGCTCAAGCTCGTCAATCCCTTCACCGGTCAAGGCAGAGGTGGAGACCACAGGCCACGGGAGGTGGTTGAGGATGGCTCGCCGCGGCAGGTCACACTTGTTGGCCACCACCAGCACCTCTTTATCGGAGACGAGGGCCATGATCTCCTTATCGGATGCTCTCAGGGGAGCACTAGCGTCAACCACCAGCAGTACGAAATCGGCCTCGGCGATGGCCCGACGGCTGCGCTCCACCCCAAGAGACTCCACCAGATTCTTGCTCTGGGCAATGCCTGCGGTATCGATAAGGACGAAGGGCACCCCCTTCAGGTTCACCACCTCCTCCAGGGTATCTCTGGTGGTGCCGGGGATAGGGGTGACGATGGCACGGCTCTGCCCCAGCAGGCGATTTAGCAGGCTTGACTTGCCCACGTTGCGTCGTCCCACGATGGCGGTCCTGACCCCCTGGCGATAGACCATGCCTTGATCGGCGCTGGCGATGAGCTCCCCGATCGCCTGACGCGCCCTTTCCAGCGGAGGGATTATCCCCCGCTCCTCCACTTCGTCCTCAGGGAAATCTATTCTCACTGTAAGATAGGCAAGGACACCCATCAGCTCGCTGCGCACCGCCTTAAGGGTCTGAGACAATCTTCCGCCAAGCCCGTGAACGGCAACCCTTAAGCTGGCTGCTGTCTTCGCCCGAACCACATCCAGGACCGATTCCGCCTGAGCCAGATCGATGCGGCCATTGAGGAACGCCCTTAGGGTGAACTCGCCCGGGTTCGCCATCCGAGCGCCGTAGCGGAGCGCCAGCCCCAGGACGCGCTGGAGGGTCAGAGGGCCACCATGGCAATTGATCTCCACGATATCCTCTCTGGTATAGGTATGGGGTGCCGCCATATAGGAGGCGAGAACCTCATCGACAACCTCACCGGTTTCGGGGTCGATGATGTGACCGTAGACCAGGCGGCGGTTTGAGAGCCGGCGATCGAACAGCTTCTGGGCAATAGCAAGGGCATCGCCCCCGCTGAGGCGGACGATCCCGATGCCGCCCTCGCCGAGGGGTGTGGAAATGGCAGCAATAGTATCCTGATACATGCTAAAGCTTTTCCGCCTCCCTCTCCAGCTCAGCGCGAAAATAGGGGGCATCAGAGCCCTCTGTCAGGGTAAATTAATCGTGGAGACAGATGATTTTGTGACAAGAGCCAACCCCAAAAATGAGTTTGGCTCTTTATACTATGCCCTTGGCAAGGATTCGCCCACCTTAGCGAGAGGCAGAGTTATCTAAGGCACTATCTCTCTATATCACTCCTTCTTTTATCATATCCTCCAAAGGCCTTGCCCTCTTTACCTCCTCTACCAGCTCAGGTGAAGGCTTAGGATAGACCACCGGCCCATATTCCCTTGAAGGAAGGATTACCGTCGAGCTACGGGGAGGCATTGACCACACGCCTCTTTGATTCTTACCCCCAGCCTCAATATCTACACAGCATTTCCCTTCTTCTATATACTTCTTGGTTACCTTCCCCTCAAACATGGTAATATCACCCACCTGGTTGAATGCCCTCTCATCCCCGCTCATCTTCCACAAGAAGCCATCATCGCCCACCCAGTTGGTGAACAGATTGCACAGCCAGCTCATCCTCTGGTTTCCATAATCGTAGGCTCGCTCTACTCCTATAGCACGGGCATAGGCATCAAATATGTGAACTAATTCAGGGACATCGGCCTCACCTAACTCTTCTACATACTCCAACATCTTTGGATGCCTCATCTCAGCCTTAAATTCCATTTTATGTGCCCTGAAGAATGGGGAGCCAGCTCCCATCAGCCAGGCAAGTATATCCCTGACACTTAGGGGGCCCTTAATCATAGGACCTACTCTGTCGCCTACCTGCACATCCTCCCAATACCTTGGCTCAGAGCCCCTCACTTCCTCATTATCATACATATCAAGAATCTTAATCCAATCCTCCTTACTGTAGGCAACCTTTGGGATACCGCGCTCCTTCCCAGCCGACCCCGATAGCTCTCTCTCGGCCCAAACAGTATGGGAACGTTCCTTGCCTATGATTTCTCCCTTCTGGTCTAAATACACGACATCGCCATAGTCAACATAAATGTTAGCGCCGGTCATCCTGCCCTTCTTTGCCTCCACATCCCGGAGGATGATAATACACTTAAATGCATCACCTAGGAATACAGGTCTATACCATTCCCAATCACCACCACTATACCAAGCGTGTACGCCTGTGAACCCGCTTCCTAGTTGGGCTCCCCACATGTAGGTGTATAGAAAAGAACCGGGAGCAATAATGCTGCCATATTTAGTCTTCTTGGCATATTCCTCATCCCTGAATAAAGGGTTATCATCACCTATACCCTCTACAAAGTGTCTTATTGTGTCCTTCGTCGCTTCATAATTGAAGTAGGCCCGTTGTCCCTTGGGGTAGAATGGCTTATGTGCCCTGAATGCCCTCCTGTCCATCCCCTCATCTGTTATTTTCTCGGATTCTGGTAACTTCTCGCCTGCGGTCCTTAGTCGCGGATGGCTTTCCCACTTCTTTTCGTTTACCATTTCCCTTCCTCTCCCCTTTCTTTGACTTGCATCGCTCACTTACAGCAATATATTATCTCCCCCTCCGCTACGCTGTGTCAAGTCATTGAACCCAAGGCGATGACGGATCCGATTTTTCACCCTGTTGACGGACGAGCTCAGTTTATGATATCATTTAACGATATCACCAGCCGATAATAAGGGATGACGGTGTGCTGAAGGATTTCTTTCTTGGCTTCATCAAGATTCACATCCTGTATCACGCTTCAAGGGGGCCGATCTATGGAGTCGAGCTGTTGGAGGAGTTGGGCCGGCATGGCTATCGGTTAAGCCCGGGGACCCTGTATCCTACTCTGCATCTTTTGGCGAGGGAGGGATATTTGTCGGTTGAGAGCAAAGTTATCGATGGCAAAGTTCGCAAATACTATGCCATAACTGAGCAGGGGCTAGCGGCCCTTGACGAGGCGAGAAAGAAGATCGCGGAACTGGTGGACGAGGTACTCCAAGATAAATGATGCGACAAGCCGATGAAAAAAGGCTCTGGGGGGTGAGCCGAAATGTCTTCTTCCTGGGCTGGGTGAGCTTCCTCACCGATGTCTCCAGCGAGATGATATTTCACATGTTCCCCCTTTTCCTGTCCCATGTATTGGGGGTGGGGGCAGCCTTCATTGGCCTTATCGAGGGGCTAGGGGATGGCGCAACCGCTGTTCTTAAGCTGGTGAGCGGCTGGGCCAGCGACAGACTGGGAAGGCGAAAAGAGCTGACCATCCTGGGCTATGTCCTCTCCACCGTGGCCAAGCCATTTCTCCTTCTCGCCTCCAGCGGGGCGGTGGCGCTGGTCATACGCTTCTTCGAGCGCTCGGGAAAGGGGATTAGAGCCTCGCCTCGCGATGCCTTGGTTGCCGACTCGGCCACCGCAGAGACCATGGGACGCAGCTTTGGCTTTCACCGCGCCATGGACACCTTTGGCGCCGTTGGCGGGATCGCCATTGCCGCCGCCGTCATCTATTCGATGCAAGGGTGGGAGATAACGCTTTCCCTCCCCTCCTTCCAGTGGCTGGTCATCATCGGCGTTATCCCCGCGGTGCTCTCGGTGCTTGTCCTTATCTTCTTCGTCCACGAGGCCAGGGCTTCCCGGCCCAAGGCGGGAGAAGGGGGGGCAGCCCCTGGCCGAGGCCTCGACCGGCGGTTCAAGATCTTTCTGTCAATAATGATTCTCTTCACCCTGGGCAACTCGGCCGATATCTTCCTCGTGCTCAGGGCCAGCGAT
>Ga0315296_10003370_pt1 | contig 13361 bp, 13 predicted proteins | sample YL17G14_18_MG_FD_203921 | JGI IMG/M metagenome (GOLD analysis project Ga0315296, IMG submission 203921) | Sediment microbial communities from Yellowstone Lake, YNP, Wyoming, USA - YL17G14_18 | ecosystem: Environmental > Aquatic > Freshwater > Lake > Sediment | place: USA: Wyoming | collected... | reverse complement strand
GACCTCTCTAGGAGTTCCAATTCCTTGTATGGGTCGTTTGCGATGTGAAGGGCAACTTCATGTCTGCTATTGTCTATTAATGCTAGCAATTCCTTGTCAGGAATCGTTTTCGGCGTGAAAAACCAGTTGGCTTTGACTTCCTTTGGTGATTTGTTAAGCATTTTCGCGATTATTTTCGAGTTTCTTAGGTAATCGCTGCCTGCTTTTATCCCTAGAGCCGTATAAATGAACTTCTGATCCTTGAGGGATAAGGATAGTCAACGTCAATCCTTAGTTTTATCAAAGTCGGCTCCATCTGTCTTCTTATCTGAAAGATTCTTCTTTGATATAAAACCTCTTCACAGCTTTCCGAGCCAATCATGGAACACAAGGCTCCTGCAAAAATTGCTGTTGAATATGGGCGGGTGGTCTTATCGAGATTTTCTGTGGAAATCTGTTTGCTCCTTTTCTAGTATCGGCTTCCACCATTCAGTGTGCGTTTTGTACCATTCGACTGTTTTCTTTATGCCTACTTCAAAGGTGGTTCTTGGTCTCCAACCAAGCTCTCTTATTCTTTCAGTGTTCAACGAATACCTTAGGTCATGCCCGATTCTGTCCTTGACGAATTCTATTAGGCTCTCCGGCTTTTTGGCGAGTTTCAGTACTGTCTTCACAACTTGAAGGTTTTTCAGCTCTTGGTTTGCGGCTATATTGTAGATTTCTCCAGCCTCGCTCTTTTGCAGAACTAGGTCTATGGCTTCGCAATTGTCCTCTACGTAGATCCAGTCTCTGACGTTTTCCCCTGTTCCATAAACTGGTATTGACTTATTTAGCAAGGCATAGATTATGGTTTTAGGGATCAGCTTTTCGGGATGCTGGTACGGGCCATAATTGTTTGAGGATCTTGTTATGATCACTGGCAGGTCGTAGGTTTCAGAATAGTCTTGGCATAACAGTTCTGCGCCCGCTTTCGATGCAGAGTAGGGGTTGCGCGGGTTCAGCTTGTCTTCTTCTTTGTAGTAGCCTTTTTCGCCGTCAAACACGTAATCGGTCGAGATGTGAATCAGCTTCGCGCTCACCTCAGCGCAGGCCTCAGCTACGTTCCGTGTTCCTTCAACATTCACGTTCCATGCGTGTTCCTTCTGGGTTTCGCACTTGTCAACATTGGTTTCGGCAGCCGCATGAATCACAGCGTTCGGTTGCAGTTTTCTGAAAATCTCGAAAACTAATGCCTTGCCGTCGTTGTCATGATAGAGTGGTTTGATTCCGAATCTGTCTCTCACAAGGTAGGCCTGCTTTTTCTGCATGTCGATGATGAAAAAGGCCCACATTCCCGCCATCTTATCTAGAAGCTTCTCAATTCCCCATTCTTCATAGCCGTGCAGAAGAACTTCTGTGTCTGTGTCGCTTCTGAAACTGTGCATTGCAAGCTCTTTTCTGAGTTCCCTATAGTTATAGAGTTCACCATTGAAAATGGCCTAGACTGCTCTGTTTTCGTTGCACATCGGTTGATGCCCCCTTGATGAGACATCTATAATCGATAGGCGCCTGTATCCTAAGGCGATTATCGTATCTTTTTCAGGTTTCAGTTGGGGAAGATCGACTTTAGAATCGTGCCCTCCATATTCCATACATGTTTTCCCTATTAAGAGGTAGCCTTCGTCGTCTGGACCTCTGTGTTTCATGATATTCGTTGCTTTTTCTAGCTTTTCGATATCTACGGTCCTGTCTTCCAGGTTAATCACGCCGCAAATGCCGCACATTCTATTGCCCGCTTAGGACTTTATCATATACTTCGGATATTTTAGGCTCTTGATTTTCCTGCATGAGATATTTGAAACATTTCTGGCGTTGGCTCGATTTCTCTTTGCTCTCTCTGTTCAGACCATTTATTGTAGAGGTAGTGCTTTGGACGTGATCTGGTTGACACATACCACCCACTTCATGTTCTGCTACAATGTCTTGACAAAGGGTTGAATCATTGCACAAGACAGCTGAGTCTGCATTGATATACTCGAGTAGTTTGTTTGGGGAAACTAGGTAGTTGTTAAGGCAGTCTGGCATGAACATTATCACTCCGACGTCTGCGAACTCGGCTGATCCTGTGAGCTCACTGGAACCAACAGCTGACAAGAACTCGACTCTGTCCTCCAGTATGTTCTTCTTGACGAGGTTTTTGAGTTCGAATTAATAGTTACCGCGCACGTTGTGTTCATGTGGTCGCACGTTCCAGAATTGAGATATCAGGCTACAATTATATAGTCTTGGTCCACGATTGTTATCAGGATACTGCGTCGCAATGAAAAACGAAAACCTAACGCTGGCATATATCGCCGATGGAAGCAGTGTTCACGTTAGAAGATTTCTTGGTTATTTGGCCAACAAAGGATATGATATTCACCTGATAACCTACACTCCGTCCAAAATAGACAATGTGAAAATCCACAAAGTGGCTACGCATAGAATGAAAATTCCCCTTAGGGTTGTTCAGACGTTTAACCTAATAAGGAAGATTAGCCCGGACATCGTACACGCATTCTATATAACCAATAGCGGTGTTGTTGCTGCTTTATCTGGTTTTCACCCTTTGATTCTAAGTGCTTGGGGTAGTGACATCGGAACGGACCCTGAAAAATCCAGAATAGTTAGATTTTTCATCAAGTTAGCCTTAAGGACAGCAGATCTTGTGGAAACAGGTGACGAACTTGGACTTAGGAGATTAATGGAGCTAGGCGTTGATCCAAGAAAGATATTCCTGCACAACATGGGCGTTGATACAACTCTTTTTTCACCTGCCGCCAAGTCTGTGGAATTGCGAAGAAGTTTGGGGATAGACAACTCTTACTCTGTGCTCTGTGCTCGTTGGTGGAGACCAGAGTACCATGTTGCCGTTTTCATCAGAGCAATACCCTTCGTTCTGGAGAAGATGCCAGATGTCAAATTCATTCTGGTAGGCGGAGGCATGCTTGAGAATGAATTGAAAGAACTGGTCGCTAGACTGGGAGTTGGTGAACATGTTTCTTTCGTAGGAAGAGTTTCTGAAGAAGAGATGCCGAAATACTTGGCAAGTGTTGACATTTATGTTGATACTGGGACTGACATTGAGTTCGACTACTTCGGTAGGATTCTGAAGACGCGAGGAGGCGGAGGAATGGGTCAAACCACTCGACAAGCAATGGCATGCGGGACTCCTCAGATATTCAGTAATCAAATGAATGTAAGACACGGCAACTGGTTTCGAGGTTTGATCTATGAACAGATGGACTACCGAGATCTGGCTGAAAAGATAGTCCATCTTCTCAAGGATGAGAAGCTCAGAAAGCGTATTGGAGAAGAATCTAGGAAGGTTGTCCTGCAAACCTGTGACATGGAAAAAATCATGGCCAAATGGGAGACGGTGTACCGTTGCCTGAGTGGGCATTCTCAACGTCGAGTGTGAACAAATGATCGCGTTATCCTATTCAAATTTCAACTACTCACACTTTAGAGACAACGTAGAGGAGCGAAAGAGTTTTGAAGCGGATAACGCAACTGTTGATACACTATGAAAAAAACAGTTGCAGACATAAAAAAACTCATTGGACCAAAGAATTGCAGAGTAATTGGAGATGTCAAAAGAGAATTCTGCGGCGTTCGACCCATTACTGAAGCGAGATCTGGAGATCTTGCCTATTGTGTCAAAAGAGGCGAAGATGCTACTCCAATCTTGGAGAAAACGAAGGCAACTGTTGTCATCTGCGGCACTGACATTTTGTCTCAAAAAGCAGAGTTTGACGACAAGACTCTGGTGGCTGTAGACAAGCCAAGACTATGGTTCATACGCTGTCTGGATACTTTTTTCCCAACTAAATCGAACAAAGGTATACATCCAACAGCAGTCGTCGGGAAGAACTGCAAGATCGGCAAAAAAGTTTACATCGGTCCAAACGTGTCTATCGACGATGACGTCGAAATAGGCAATGGGACAAAGGTGCATTCTGGCGTTCAGATACATGACCGAGTGAAAATAGGAAAGAACGTCATTCTCAAATCAGGATGCGTTATTGGAACTGATGGATTTGGATTTGAAAGAAACGAAAAAGGCGCACTTGAAAGGTTCCCACATGTCGGTGGAGTCGTAATCGAAGATGATGTTGAGGTCGGTGCGAACACCTGCGTGGACAGGGGAACACTTTCGGACACTATAATAGGAAAAGGTACGAAGATCGACAACCTAGTACACGTAGCTCATAACGTTGTCATTGGGAAACACTGTGTTATTGTAGCCCTTGCAATGATCGGGGGAGGAACCAAAATACTTGACGGCGCTTGGGTAGCTCCGACCGCATGTATCCGAGACGGCATCACAATCGGAAAACAATCACTCGTTGGAATGGGAGCTGTTGTTACAAAAAACGTAGATGATGGTGATGTCGTAATAGGTGTTCCTGCGAAATCCATCAAAGAAGCAAAGAAGTAGGGACTCTGCGGTGATTAATGAGCTTCAAAATTTTACGTATGACGCGTATATCAAGTTCTTGACGCTCTTGAAAAAGAGGTTCAGAATTATACCATTTTGTGAAGTTTCAAGAGCGACTAATTCTTTTCTTATTCTTCGCCATGATGTGGATGCCTCGGTAGAAAGTGCTTTCAAGATGGCGAGAGTAGAGCAAAAGTTCGGGATAAGGTCGACGTACTTCGTATTATTCTCTCATAAGTTTTACAACCTTTTGGAAAAAGACAGTTTGATTATACTGAGAGAAATATCAAAACTAGGTCACGAGATTGGACTCCACTATGATGTTGGAGCTTATGAAAGCTATGGTCGAGACCTGATGGAAACCTTGGAAAATGAGATTAAATTGCTCGAGCGTCTTCTAAATAGGAAAGTTTTCAGCGTCGCTTGTCATAATGTGTCGCTTATGACTGGTAAGGATCCGTTTAGAGATATTGCGGGCTACATAAATGCTTATGATCCTGAACTTTGTGAGAATTTTGTGTCAGATTCTTGTAGAGCATGGGTTCTAAAGGATTTGTCACGATTGCTAGAGTGCAATTGGAAAAGGGGTCAACTTCTCATCCACCCGTTCTTGTGGACAGACGATGTCTGCGGGAGAGATGTTGTTTTGGAACGATTGTTCGAGGGAATTGAAGAGAAAAACAGAGAATACAAGCTGGAATGGCTAAGAGTTTGGCACCAGAGTCCCAAAGTCAAGGATTATAACAAACTGGTCAAGAGTCATAAGTGAATCTAAGTATCGGAAATTGGTATGTGTACCTTATAAGCATGTAATATTCAGTACGTCTCATTATGGGAGAAAAAATAGAGGTGGAAAGAAACTTTGGAGAAACTCCGCAAAGTTGACGTGTTGCTTGAAAATGTTGATACTAGATTGCTAGCCTGTTCGTGGTACGGTTTCGACAGGAGTTCAGTGGTGAACAAAACAATTGCAGAAACGAAATACTTAAACTTGGTATCAAACCGAAAGGTAACTCTTTTCTACAAAGATTTAGACTGGGACACAAACTACTTCAATAAGAAGTCCGGTGAAATACCGTATATCTTTCCAAAAACAGATGCAACAGTTCATGACAGAATAAACATTCTAAGAATGTTTGATAAAGAAACAAAATACGGGTTCACTACTCTCAGAATTAATGCCCTAGATATGGCAACAGCACAGGCAGCACAACAGTTAGGCTATTATGTTACAGACATTCATACAAGCTATTTCTTCGACAAACGCAAACAACATCCAGAATCACTTTCCACACAATACCATGTTTATGATTGTCCTTATTCTGACGAGAGACTTTTAACACTTGTAAAAAGCATTTTCTCTACTAACTTCGCACATAGATTTCACAATGACCCTCTAATACCTAAGGATAAAGCTGACAATCTGTATGTGCAGTTGGCTAAACATTGTCTAGAAACACACAGTGCTGTAATAGTCGTTGAGCAAGAAGGTAGTCCTGTCGGGTTTTTAACTCTTCAGGAACATGCAGATGTGATCGACGGTGTAACGATTGGCAGATTCGGACTTGCTGGTGTCGCACCCACAATGCGTGGAAAGCAACTCTATCAGAACATGATACTGCAAGGGCTTCATGTTTTACAAGATGATATTGTTGAAACAACAAACACGGCCATAACAAACCCTGTTCAACGAGCGTGGATGAATCTGAAATTCAAACCATCGTATGTGAGGCTTTCATTTCACAAATGGAAAGTGAATAGAAGGACGTGATGCTCTCAATTATAAGATGATAATGGTGTTGAATAATGCGTCTAAAGGATAAAGTTTGCATAGTAACGGGAAGTTCTAGAGGTATCGGAAAAGGAATCGCGATAGCATTTGCAAAAGAGGGTGCAAAAATAGTAATCAACTATCGCTCTCAAGAACAGACGGCAAGGGAAACTGCGAATGAAATTATTGACACATATCGGACTGACGTAGAAACTGTGCAAGCAGATGTTTCAAAAGAGGAAGAAGTTGTTGAGATGGTTAGAAAAACAAAGGAGAGATTCGGGACTGTAGACGTTTTAGTTAATAATGCGGGTGTGCACAAAGACAGTGTTATCTGGAAAATGGATAAAAATGTCTGGGGCGAGGTAATATCCACGAATCTTACAGGGGTTTTTCTCTGCACAAAACATGTGGTACCGATAATGAGGGAGAAAGGTTGGGGAAGAATCGTAAATAACTCATCTGTGGTCGGGCAGATCGGATTATTTGGTGCAAGTAATTACGTTGCATCAAAATCTGGTCTTTTTGGTTTTACAAAAGCAGTTGCAAAGGAAGTTGCTAATAGAAACATCACTGTCAACTGTGTCGCCTTTGGCTATATTGAGGCGGGCATGAACCTTAGATTGCCAGAAGAAACAAGGCAAAAGTTTCTACAAGAAATTCCCATGAAACGATTTGGGAAGATAGAAGAAACGGTTGGGCCAGTTGTGTTTCTTTGCACCGACGAGGCTTCGTACATTACAGGGCAGATAATTCATATCAATGGTGGATATTATATGTAGGTGGAACTATTATGTTTGGTTTTTTGAGTTGTAGCCAGTGCATATGTGACTACGCAGGTAAGATTCGCATGAAACCTATTATCCTTCATTTATCAATACTTACTCAAAACCTGTTTTCACCGAGGTAAAACCTTACACAAAAATCCGATAAGAAATGAACTATCTGTTTCTTAGGTCATATTCCATAACTAAACTCCAATCAAAATTCCAGTTTTTCATCATAGACATTCAGATTGTTGTAACAAATCAGAGTCATATAAAACTTTAAAATACCACTTGATGCATTCTAACTGCATATTGCAAGAAATAGGTTCAGAAAGATTCGTCAAAATGCATCCCATAGTTCAGCACATATCCAGAAGGGGAGGTATAAAGAATATTTGGCTTGAATGGCAGATCAATTCTTGTGACCGGTGGAGCTGGCTTCATTGGAAGCCACTTAGTTGATAGAGCAATTGCCGAAAAACCGGAAAACTTGGTGGTTGTAGATAATTTTTATTTAGGTGAAGATAAAATACGAAATCTATCACAAGCTAGAAGCATGTTTCCTTCTTTAAAAGTGTATCATCAAAACGCAGCAAAAATGCAACCAATGAAACAAATTTTGAAAGACGAAGATATAGAGATAGTGTTCAATCTCGCAGCAATCTGCTTGCCAGCATCTCTTGTCAAACCAAAGTGGGTACATGACACTAACGTTACAATAACGTCAACCTTCTGTGAATTATTAAGGAAAGATTGCTATGATACACTAATACATTTTTCATCGTCTGAAGTATATGGCACTGCCAAACAAGTTCCCATGGATGAAAACCATCCCCTAAACCCTTCCACACCATATGGTGCTAGCAAAACAGCATCTGACCACCTAGTTCTTTCATACCATAAAACATTCGGCATCGACGCCTCAATCATAAGACCATTCAACAATTATGGTCCAAGACAAAATGAAGGAACATACGCCGGTGTGATTCCACTAACTGTAAAAAGAATTCTAAAAGGTGAATCACCAGTAATCTATGGAGATGGGCTTCAAACAAGAGATTACACTTACGTAACCGATACAGCAGATGCGGCTGTCAAAGTCTACTACACAAAATCGACCAGAGGAACGGTCATAAACATTGCAAGTGGCAGAGAAACAAGTATTAAAGATCTCATCTCCAAAATTGCCGAGATAATGAACTGCAAGAAACCAATCGTTTACGACAAGCCAAGACCCGGAGACGTCCGCAGATTCATCGGAAACAATTCCTTAGCTAGGAAACTCATTCACTATGAACCCAAAATCGGGTTTGACGAAGGTCTAAAATACACAATAGACTGGTACCGAGAATTATATGCGACCCAAGACAAAACGAAATCATCCCCACAAGGCAAACCCCACAAATTAGTCCAGAGGCTACAAAAATGAGTAAGAAGAAAATAAAGTTGATAGAACCAGTCGTCGGCAGAGAGGAAATCAGAAATGTCACCAAGGTTCTGCGTTCAGGCTGGCTGACAGAAGGAAAAATAACACAGCAATTTGAAGACAAGATCAAGGAATACATCGGCGTCAAATATGCCGTCGCAACTACGTCTTGCACCACAGCATTAGAATTAGCTCTCAGAGCCCTAAGAATAGGGCCCGGAGACGAAGTGATCGTGCCGGACTTCACGCATCCCGCGACTGGCAACATGGTCAGATGGATAGGCGCTACGCCCGTCTTGGTCGATGTAGACTTATTTTCGTACAATGTCAATCCCGAGGAAGTGGAGAAAGCAGTTACAAAGAACACGCGTTGCATACTGCCTGTTTCCTGGGGCGGAAATCCACTTGACAACAAACCGCTAAATGAAACAAAAGAGAAACATAACTTGTCCATTGTAGAGGATGCTGCTTGCAGCTTAGGCGCAGAATCTGACGGAAAGAAGACTGGAACGGTGGCGGATATTACATGCTTGAGTTTTCATCCGAGGAAAATAATAACAACCGGCGAGGGTGGCATGGCCGTCACAGACAACCCTGACTATGCCGAGCGTATCAGCCGCCTCAAGAAGTTCGGCATGGAAACGGCAGATGGAGAAATCAGGTTCACTGGGGCCGGAACCAACTACAAGCTAAGCGACGTCTTGGCCGCGATTGGGGTGGCTCAAATGGACAAGATCGACGCGATCATCAGGAGAAGGATCGAGCTGGCCAAGTACTATGCTGACCTGCTTGCCGAGGTGGATTCGGTCAGGCCGCCCCAGAAGAAGAAGGGGGCAAAGCATACCTATCAGACGTATGCTGTTTACATTGAAAAAGATGGTGTAAGAGACAAAATAATCGAAGATCTTCGGGAGAAGAACATTGAGACTCAGATCGGAACATATTCACTGCACCTGCAGCCCGGCTATAAGAGAGCAAAAAAAATCGGAAAACTGGGGGAAGCAGAAAAACTGTACAGAAATCTGCTGGCTTTGCCCATGTGCCATTCGATGACGAAAGTGGACCAGGAATATGTGGTGTCAGAGCTCAAAAAGAGTATCTGCAAGCATTAGATGACCGTACAGATGATTTCAATACTTCTAAACAAGTTCAGTGCGTGCGACCAACCGCGCGCGTGATGAATGAGTCAGCACGTGGGCCTCTGGCACGCATGGCCTTCGTCACGTTGTAAGCATCCTGGGCCAAGTTGAAAGGGTTAAGAATGTACGTCTAATGTTGCCTCCACACCGAAAGAAAGTGTTTTATTACTTAAGAGTTTTCTGCGGGCTCTTTTGTTTTGGCGCTGAGTTGGAGCCACTTGGCGAAGATGATGATTCTCCAGAACAGCTGGATGTCCTCTGACCTTTTCTTTGCCATTATGCGGAGGCATAACTCCTGGAATCCTTCCAGGTCAACATATTCGCCTGCGGCTTTGACGGTTTCAGCGCACCAGTCCATCTTCTCCATGATTAACTGTTTCGCCCATTCTTTCTCGGGGGCGGGAAAGCCAAGCTTGCTGCGTCTGAGTCTCACTTTTTCGGGCAGGGTTCCCTTCATTGCCTCTCTTAGCAGGTACTTGGTCCAGCCGTTCCGTATTTTCACACTCATGGGCAGGCTGAACAGGTACTCGATCAACGGGTGGAAAAGGAACGGAACTCTGCTCTCTATCGAGAAGACCATGCTGTTAGCGTCCTCGTACTTCAAGAGCTCGATGATTGAGCCTGCCAGCAGGTCATACCGCAGATGCTCTGCTAGATTGTTCACGGGATATTCAGATGGTATGTCAGGCGGCACGTTCGTCTTTATGACTTTCTGGAACGCGCTTTTGCTTATGCCTGACCTTCGGCGGATGTACTTTGTGAAGTATGGTCGTGTCAGGTCTGTTGTTGAAATGAATTCTCTTACGGCTTTGATGTACTTGTGTGCCCGTGCGAGGTCAAACAGGTAATCAAGCAGGTATTTCTGGTAGCCGGCGAGGCTTTCGTCTCCGCCTTGACCGTCGAGGAGCACTTTTATGCCGTTCTCTTTCGCCAGTTTGATCACTCTGTACTGCATGTAGACGCTGGGTCCTTGGAACGGTTCATCATGCAGTGACACGACCTTGTCGAAATCGTTGAAGAATTCTTCAAACGTAGGCGTGACATAGAAGGGTTCAACGCCGCTGTGCCTGACGGTTTCTTCAATGTAGGGCAACTCGGAGATTCTCTGCTCTTGAGGTGCCGAGGAGAAGGTCTTCAGCTTCTTGACGCCTTCCAGGCCTTTTTCCCGCAGTTCAGACTTGTCCAGCAGTTTCTGCACTGTGCACACGATGCTCGAGGAGTCTAAACCTCCGCTGAGGCATGTTCCAATCGGCACGTCTGATCTCATGTGGAAGCGTATCGACTTTTCGAAAAGGTCATAGAAGTTCTTCGTTGCCTCTTCAGGGTCCATGGTTCTGTATGACGTGTCGATGTTTGAGAGTTCCCAGTAACTTTGAACATTTGGCTTTTTCGTGCTGAAGTCGAGCTCAAGAAAATGCGATGCCATAACCTGGTTTATTCCTTCATAGAAGGTTTCATTTGCCTTGTAGGGTTTGGACCATAGGAACTCGGCGATTCTGTTCTGGTTCATTTCAGACTTGACGAGTGCTCTTATGGCTTTGATTTCTGAGGCGAACACAAACTGGGCTCCATCATAGTGGTAGTACAACGGTTTTATGCCGAACCTGTCGCGGACCAGGACGATCAGTTTTTTCTTCTGGTCCCATAGTGCGAAGCCCCACATCCCGACCATTTTTGACAACAAAGCAGTGGTGCCCCATTCTTCGTAGCCGTGAACGATTGTTTCTGTGTCGCTGTCGCCGGCGAACGTGTGGCCCGCTTTGACAAGCTCATCCTTGAGTTCCCTGTAATTGTAAACTTCGCCGTTGAAAACAACCCACACGGTGCGGTCTTCATTTGATATTGGCTGATGGCCTTTAGGTGAGAGGTCGATAATCGAGAGTCTCCTATTCCCGATCACAAGGTTTGCCTTTATTTTGCTCGGTGAACGCAGGTCGGCAAGATGCAGCTCCTTTGGCGTGTCGGGGCCTCCTCTCTCCTCATACTTTCCGTTGGATGTTTCCAGCAGGACTGAGCCTTCGTCGTCAGGTCCTCTGTGCCGCATGATTGTGAGGGCTTTCATGAACGCGGTTATGTCTACAGTTTTGCCATCGAGTCTGGCGATACCAGCTATGCCGCACATTGGTTTTCCTCGTCCTTTTGAGAGGATGGAATTGGCTGAAAACTCTAATTAACCTATTCCCTACTTCGAAGTCCGTGCCGTAACTCTTGCCAAACTATTTAAATTTCTCATGTCTAACGTAAGGGCGGGACGTGAAAATGTTGGAGCCTAAGATGGGCAAGGGCGTCGTCGTGGGCAAAGATGTTCATTTCGGCGAAAATGTCACTGTCTGGAACTACGTCGTAATCGGCGACGACACGCGCATCGGCGATGGCACGGTCATTGGAAGCTTCTGTGACATCGGCAAAAACGTGATCATCGGCAAAAACTGCGGCATACAGGCGCATGCAACGATTTCTAACGGCTGCAAGGTCGGCAATGACGTTTTCATCGCTCCCAATACCAGTCTTCTCAACGACCGATATCCCAAGAGCAGCTTGCTTACGCCTCCGCAGATTTAGGATAATGCGGTTGTCGGTGGGGCCCGATCATACTTCCAGGAGCCACGGTTGGCAAGAAGGCGGTGGTTGCTTGCCTCATAGAGGCTATCTCAACTGCACTATGATAAAGTTGAGTGCGGCTCTGAAGGGGAGGTTCTGTCAAGTACAAGTTGAAGCTTCTCCTTAGCGCTGTTTTGGAATCAGTTCCAAACAAATTCAGGAAAGTTCTCCCTCGTCAGCTGAATGATCAGAGGAAACGTCTTGCTGATAGCCTAGCATTCGGCGTGATTGTTAAGTTGACAAAATTAAATATGTGCTTGTAGATTCTGACAGCATCGTGATAGCTCCCCCAACATTTGAAGAATGGGTGTCAGCTTTTTTAAGAGTGAAAAAATGGCGAAACATTTCTAGATGTTGGTGCGCACATTGGCAAACACGCATTTAGAATAGCAAAAAATGTTGAAAACAGTTTGGTGATAGATATAGAGGCCGACCCGAAAAATTGTCAAGCTTTAAAAGAAGGCATAAAACTGAATGGCTTTAAAAATGTGGTTCCGATAACGTTGCTGCTTGGAATAAAAATTGCGCAGTAAGACTTTACACCGGAGGATCAGCAGGTTTACACAGTTTGAGGAGAAGCGCAAATTTGGGACACATTGTTGTCCATGTTAAGCAATTAGACGAAATATTAAGGAATTTGCATGTTGAAAAAGTTGATCGAGTGAAAATTGACGTGGAAGATGCTGAGCTGGAAGCTCTGCAAGGCTTAAGGCAAACCATGAAAGATTACCGACCAAATTTGATATTCGAAAGTAAAGGTCAAATGCTCTGAAAATTACCCGGTGGCTAGAACAGTTCGAATACAAAATTGAAAAGATAGGGACGGAGTACTTTTTTGCTACAACATTGACTTAATGTTGCAGGCAGACAATCTAACGCAACAAAGACAAGCGCGCGCGCAAGTGCGGAAGCTTTAAGGTAGTTTTGCCCGAATATCCATGATGAGCAGCCTACGATTCTCTTCTTATCAGTTCTTTTTCTAACGCATCCACTCTTGCTTTAACTTTTTCAACCTCGCTCTTGACATCTTTCTTTTTAATCTCTTCTTTCCGGTTTTCATTAGATTTCAGAATCAGCCGCAAGAACTCAGAATCATAGCTTTCCAGCAACAGCTCAACGTTTGGAATCAGGCAGTGTCCACCAATCACCCCTGGAAACATCACTGGTCTATCAAATCTAACTCTATGAGTGTCTTCAATGAAGTCCACAACATCGTCAA
>Ga0315296_10003369_pt1 | contig 13362 bp, 7 predicted proteins | sample YL17G14_18_MG_FD_203921 | JGI IMG/M metagenome (GOLD analysis project Ga0315296, IMG submission 203921) | Sediment microbial communities from Yellowstone Lake, YNP, Wyoming, USA - YL17G14_18 | ecosystem: Environmental > Aquatic > Freshwater > Lake > Sediment | place: USA: Wyoming | collected... | reverse complement strand
CATATTCCCCGGTGACCTCGTTGCTGAGATTCGTCAACATCTCGACAGGCAGCTTTTGGCCGTCCATGCTCACTGCGGCGCCTGTCGTGACGTTGTCCCGGTAAACCAACTCAGGGTACACGATCATCTTCAGCGCGAGCGTGGCGAGCAGTTCGGGGTTGTCCGTCACGGCCGGCCCGGCCATGGCGACGGCGGCGCCGACGGGGATTCGCTTGGGGACCTTGTACGGCACGCGTCCCACGCCCAGCAGGATCAGGATTTCCCCGTCCACGTCGGCCTCTGGAGAGTTCGTGTCAGTCACGTCCCCTGCGGCTGTCTGCAATTCGTTCAGGTACCTGCGCAGTTTCGGCCCTCTGTAGTCCGCGACTTTGGACAATCGCAGGATCGGCTCACGAAGAATCTGCAAGTCGCCGGCGTCGAGGGCCTCCTCATAGTATCGCAGAGCGCGGTCCGGCTCGCCGCGTTTCTCAAAGATGAACCCGGCCAGGTACGAGCCGAAAGCCCCGTGAGCGGTCTTTTTATCCAGGGACTCCAGGTAGGTGCGCGACACGGTGAATCGCCGGGCCTCGACAGTTGCCCCGTCCAAGTCGTTCATGGCAAGGTAGTTGACCATGTTCAGGGCGCTGATCGCCAGCCGCTCGGTCGGCGGCGTCTTGTACGCTTGGGCGCTGTCGCTGTAGATGTACTTGCCAATCTTGCCGATGGCGTCCGGGTTGAGGTCCAGCAGCTCAAGCTCCGCTTCCGCAGCACTAAGGTCCCTGGCGCTCCATTTGTACTGTCGCTTTGCCTGGAGCAGGATCGCCCGCTCCAGTACGGCCAGGGACCGTGTCGCCGTCCACTTCTCCGGCGCCTGCTCCGAGCTCTCGACGGCGAGGATTTTATTCAGCCGCTCGATGCCGGCGCTGTACTGGCCTGCGTCGACCGCCTCGTAGACGGCACCGACCTTATCGGTGTACGTCGCGCAACCTCCGCACAGCAGCACGAGGACTGCCAGGACGCATTTGCCGGATCGTGCCGACATGGGATTATCCAACCTGACTGCTCGCTGGATCAGCGTACTATGGCCTTGCTGCGGATCGCTTCGTTCTGGAACCGGATGAGGCCCGTTTCCACTTCGATGACCTGCAGGACGAGGCTGTACTGCAGCCGGTGCGTGTCCTTGAAGCGTTCGTCCACGCTGGAGACCTTTCCGGTGACGAAATACCGGGCGCCGAGCTGCCGGCCGAGTTTTCCGGCGGTCGCGGGATCGTAGATGTCGCTCTGGCGCAGGCGCAGCTCCCTGACGAGTTCCGCCTGTCTCTCACGGCTGACGACCGCCACCTTGCCGGAATTGACCATGTACGTCTCGACAGACGACAGCAGTGCGGCGATCTGGTCGTCAATGTGCTGCGTTGTGTTGTTCTGGATGGGCCACATGGCCACCAGCGGCGGCACCGGCGCCGTCTCGATCGTCTCCTTCCAGATCGGAGACCTTGAAAACGCCTGGACGTTGCTGGAGGCGAGGTATTCGATGTCCTCGCGGTCCAGCCCGACGCTCATCGCCGGCTTGTCGAGCTCGCGATTCTCTGTGCCCGGCCCGCCGCGAATCGCCTTCGGGCCGCACCCGACCATGGCAACCATAAGGGCAAACGACGCCAGGGCCAGCGCCAGCCTGGACAAGGTCCATCGCGAGCTGAACTGTTCGCTGTATGTCATCTTTCTGACTCCTTCTTACGGGTCCTTATTTTGTCATGCCCCAGGTAAGCCCGTCTGCTTGCCTGCCAACGCAAAGAGTATACAAAGGCATCCACGTATGAGCAATCGCCGCAACACGATATATTGGGGTGCATCCGATTGTCAGAACGTTGCTTGAGGACGCAGCGCGAAACGGATAATATGACCGTCTGGTTCGGAAAGACGGGGAGACCTGTCGGATGAAACGATTGTCGATTGCAGTGTCCGTTCTGATACTGGCCGCGTGGGGCAGCAAAGCCGGAAATGCCCGCGAGGCGTCCCCCCGTGGCGTGGTTCTCCAGACCCGGGACCTGCGGCTTGAGATCGATGCCGACGGGCGTCTGACGGTCATGTCCCCCTTTGGCGTCGCGCAGCCCGGTGAGCCGGGGGCGGATTCCGTCACCGTCACTGTCGGCGGCCGGCGGTACTTGCGGCTGGCCGGCATCGGAACCGATCAGGCGATCCAAATCCTGACCACGGCTAAGTGAATACGACGTGCAGTTGTTTCAACAAGTGAATGCGGCATTAGTGAGAAACGCTCCATGAAACGAGTTACTCTGGTTTCGAGATTCGCAGTATTGTTCACGTGCCTCTATGCCGCCGCCGGTTTCAGTGCGGAAACCGCAGCCAGCTCGGCCCCCGAGGGGTGGACGACGGCCGCTCCTCGCGACGAGATTCGGCCGGCGTTTGCCTTCGATGCGAAAGGGGGCCGAAATGGTGCAGGCTGCTTCATCATCCGGGCCGATCAGCGGGAGGGCCTCGACGGCTGCTGGCGGAAGACCTTCCCGGTCCAGGGCGGCAAGTACTATGCCTTTGGGGCCTCGTACAAGGCGAGCGGGGTCCCCGTGCCTCGGCGCAGCATCGTGGCGGAGATTCACTGGCAGGACAATGAGGGCCGGCAGGTCCCGCTCGATGAGCCGATTGTCACAAGCTACCTGCGCGGCGCGACGGGAATCGCCGAGACGGAGTTTCCCTGGCCGAAGAGCACGGACGCGGACGGCTGGACGGAGATTTCGGGCGCCTATTGCGCCCCGAGTAAAGCGACGCGGGCGGTGATCGAGCTGCACCTGCAATGGGCGCCGGGCGGCGAGGTACGCTGGAGCAACGTGTCGCTCGCCGAGTCGGCTGCGCCGGCGGCCCGCAAAGTCCGGCTGGCCACCGTGCACTTTCGGCCGAAGGGCGGCAAGACGCCGATGGACAACTGCCGCATGTTCGAGTCGCACATCGCCGCCGCGGCCCGCCAGAAGGCCGACCTGGTCGTGCTCGGGGAAGTCGTCAATTCCGTCAACCTGGGCAAAGGGCCGCATGAGGTCGCCGAATCCATCCCGGGCCCGTGCAGCGAGTATTTCGGCCAACTGGCGAAAGAGCACAGCCTGTACATCGTGGCCTGCCTCTACGAGCGGGACCGGCACCTGGTCTACAACACCGCCGCGCTGCTCGGCCCCGACGGCAAACTCATCGGCAAGTATCGCAAGGTCTGCCTGCCTCGCGGCGAGATCGACGAGGGCGTCGCACCCGGCAGCGACTACCCCGTCTTCGAAACCCGCTTCGGCAAGGTCGGCATGATGATCTGCTATGACGGCTTCTTCCCCGAAGTCGCGAGGGAGTTGACCAATCGCGGCGCGGAGGTGATCGCCTGGCCGGTGTGGGGCTGCAACCCGCTGCTGGCCCGGGCCCGCGCATGTGAGAACCACGTCCATATCGTCAGCAGCACATACGAGGACATCTCGCGAAACTGGATGCTCTCGGCGGTGTTCGATCACACCGGCGAAACGATCGCGCTGGCGAAGGAGTGGGGCACGGTCGCGGTGGCGGAAGTGGACCTGAACCGGCGGACCCAGTGGGCGAGCCTGGGGGACTTCAAGGCCGAGATTCCGCGTCACCGGCCGATGGCCCAGCCGGAGCCTCAGCCATGACGGATAATACGGCGGGAGAATCGACATCGACGGGTGGGGCCGTGGCGGAATCGTCAAGCATATTGGGTCCGCGATGGCAGATACGGCTTCTGGCGATTTGCGCCGTCGGGGCCCTGGCAGCGGGCATCGCGGGATTCATGGAATTGGGCAGCAGCCCGTTTGCCGCCCTGTACCAGACCCTGCAGATGTTCCTGCTGGAGTCGCTGGAGGTGCCGACGCCGGTGCCGTGGCTGATCGAGCTGGCCCGATGGCTGGCTGCCGCGTCCATCCTGCTCGCCGTGATCAAGATCGTCGGCTCCGTTTTCCGCGAGGAGCAGACGAGCCTTCGGCTGCATCGCATGAGCGGCCACACGATCCTGTGCGGATTGGGCCAAAAGACGATGCGGCTGATCGAGTATCTGCGGGAGGCGGGGGAGGAAGTCGTGGTGATCGACAAGTCGCCGCCGGCGGACCTGATGCAGGATTGTCGCCACGCCCATGCCCACGTGCTGGCCGGCGATGCCACGGATCGGGACATTCTGCACCTGGCCGGTGTGAGTCGGGCGCGGCAGATCTTCGCTTTGTGTCCGGCCGACAGCACCAACTGCGAGATCGCGGCCCAGGTGCGGCAGATCCGGGCCGAATCGTCCAACGCGGCTCAGGCCGGGCCGCTGCTGTGCCATGTGCACCTGAGCGACGTGGACCTGCGCAGCTCTTTGCAGCCGGTGTTCGCCCGCAACAACAGCGGCGTGACCCTGCGGTTCTTTGACCTGTTCGACCTGGAGGTCCGGCGGCTGCTTCGCGAAGATCTGCCCGTGGATGGGCGGGGCATCGCCGCAGACGATCCGCGTCGCGCGCACCTGGTCATCCTCGGGTTCGGCCGCATGGGCCGGGCCCTGGCGCTGCGGGCCGCTCAGGTCGGCCACTTCGCTAACGGCCGTCGCCTGCGCATCTCCGTGATCGACCGCAAGGCCGAATTGCAGGAGGCGGCCCTGCTGTTTCGCTACCCCCGGTTTCGGGACGTGTGCGAGCTGGACTTCTACAGCCTGGAGGCGGAGGCGCCCCAGACTCGCGACTTGCTGAGGCAGTGGTGCTGCGACGAGGGGACGGTCTGCTCCGTGGCGGTGTGCTTTGACAACGAGCCGCGGGCGCTGGAGATGGCCCTGCAGCTTGTACAGACGCAAAATCTTGCGTCTCTACACGATTGCCGGGTGCCGATCGCGATCCGGATGGCCCGGCAGAGCGGCCTGGCCCGGCTGCTGCGGGAAGGGCACGAAGCGGGCGGCGAGGGCCGGCTGCTGCACGTGCGGCCGTTCGGCATGTATGAGGATTGCTGCCATCCGGAATCATTGGCACAGGGCGAGGAAGACCGGCTGGCCCGCTGGATTCACTGCGACTACATCCAGCGGCGGCGCCAACAGGGCGCATCGCCGCAGACCGATCCGGCGGTTCGCGACTGGGAGGACCTGGACGAAGACTTCCGGGAGTCCAATCGCCAGCAGGCGGCGCACATCTTCGTGAAGCTCCGCGCCATCGGCTGCGAGGCGGCGGACAAGGATGATCCACGGCCGGGCGTGACCGGATTCACTGAGGACCAACTCGAATTGCTGGGCCGCGTCGAACACGCCCGCTGGATGGCCGAGCGAATCCTCGCCGGCTGGACCTACGCCCCCGGCCGCAAAGACGTCGCTCGAAAGACAAGCCCCTATATCGTGGCCTGGGACCAGTTGTCACCGGAGGTCCAGCAGTACGACCGTGACTTCGTCGCGCTGATTCCAGCCCTGCTGGACGGCGACGGCAAGAAAATCTGCCGCCAGGAACCGCCGACGGACCATTCATAGGGAGGGTCACGCAGACCCGGCGGCGCTGCATCAACGTTGCCAATTGCGGGCGAGTTATCAGCAGCACCAAACCACAGCCCAAGCGGCACTGTCAAGGCCGGAGGCTTTGCCGATGGCGGATGGGCAAACCATCGGCAAGCTGGCGCTTGCCGCTGCCACCCAAAGCGTGATGACGTGCTACGAAGAACTCCTGCGTAATCGGTATCACTCAAACAGCCGTAATGCCAGGCCAACGCGGAGCCGGTATTACCACGCCGCCTGTGCGAGCGCCGCGTATTCGTCGATTGTCGGGCAAGCCGCTTCGACGATGGGACATGCATCGTCAGGCACGCCAGTGTCAATCGCCGAACCAAGGGTTCCCCCTATGCATCCGGTGCATTTGGTCACCGTCTTCGGACATAACGTGAGTATCGGGGGACACCAGGTCTTCCCGGCCGGGCATTCCGTCTCTACGGTCGGGCATTGCGTGTTGACGACAGGGCACTGGGTTTCCACCGGCGGGCACTTGGTTTTCGCCTCGGGGCATTTGGTCAGCGATTCCGGGCACTTGGTCAGCGACTCTGGGCACTTCGTCGGCGAGGTTGGGGGACACCTGGTATCCACTGGCGGACAGTTCGTCTGTACAGGTGGACACTCTGTCTGGACTTGGCGGCACTTTGTCGCCGTCGGCGGACACTTGGTCAGCCACTCCGGACACTTCGTCTCCGCCGGCGGGCACTTCGTAGCCTCAGCCGGGCAACTTGTCTCCGGCGTCGGACAGTGGGTCAATATGATCGGGCAGGCGGTCGCCGTCACCGGGCATTCCGTTTCGCGCCATCCGCACTGGGTGTCCACCGGCGGGCATTGTGTCGGCACGACCGGGCAGCTCGTCTGCGGCGTCGGACACTGGGTCAGCACGATCGGGCAGGCCGTAGGCGTCACCGGACATTCCGTCTCCCGCCATCCGCACTGGGTGTCCACGGGCGGGCATTGTGTCTCCACCGCGGGACACTGGGTTGCCACCGGGCACTTCGTGGGGCTGCACTGGGTCACTGCCGGCGGGCACCTCGTCGAAGAGGGCGGACACACGGTAAACGCCACCGGGCACTTCGTCTCCGCCGGCGGGCACTTCGTATCTGTCACCGGGCACTGCGTCTCCGTTATCGGGCATTTCGTCGCCGTCGCCGGACACTCTGTCTCGATGATGCGGCACCTGGTCGCTACCGGCGGGCAGGTGGTGATGGCGCCGGGCATGATCGTGGGCGGCGAGGTCTCCGTCGAGAACATCAGGCAGAAAGCCAGATCGATGGAATTACGCTCGGAATCATAGTACGGATGCTCGGGCGGATAGCGCAACTCGTTCCAGGTTGCCGGCGAGGCGGGAGCGACGTTCGACACGGCGTCGTCCATAAAGTGCTCCGGCCACTGCCGCGTCTTCCAGCCGAACTCGCCGTCGGCGGTTTCCACCCGAACGACCAGCCAGTAGATCAGCGGCTTCGCGGCCGTGCCCTCCTGCTTGAACGCGTCCTTGGACTCTACCTTCATATCGATCTGCCAGACCTGTGTGTCGCCGCCCGGCTCGGCCTTGTCGGACAGGGGGTCCCACCACCACTCGCCCTTGTCGCCGACTACATGATGCAGCGTCTCCTCAAACTGGCCCGGCAGGAATTCCTTCTCCCACAGAGTTTCCGGCCCGGGTTTCGAGAACAGGTTCTTCTTGTCCGCTCCTTCCAGTCCGGCGGGATCGTCCGGCTGGATAGCGACGTGAATCTTCTTGATCTGGCCCTTATGGTCGGCCTTCCAGGAGCCCCACAGTCGGATGTGAGTGAGTTGGCCGGGAGTCTTGCACCCGAAGTCATCGGCGAGCGCCCGGGCCTTGCCGTCGCTGTTGTCAACCCGGATATCGATGCCCTGCGGCGTCAGGTCGGGCGGCTGACACCATGTCTTGGCGTCCGTCGGAGGCGATGCGATCGAGACCTCGTGGTCCTCGACCTCGCCGTCGGGCGCCACGCCGACCGGTCCGAGATCGCCTTTGCTGCTGATGCGGAATCGCGCGAACGTCTGACCGACGACTGCGGCGTTGGGGACCGAGAACGGGATCGCGCAGACGCCGTCGGGCAGGAAGCCATCGAAGATGCTCTCGGTAGCCTGCCATGCCTTATCGCCATTGAAGTCGATCCATGCCTGGACCACGCCGCCTCCGCCATTGACTTCGATCGTGGCGACGGCCAGTTGACCTTGAACCAGCGGCGGGATCGAGACGCCGTCTTCGTCGTCGGCAGCCCCCGCCGGGTCGTTATCGTCGCCCAGAGCGTGGGCGTCAGGCCTGCCGTCCAGCTCGGAATCCGGCATGTCGGTGTCGTCGCCGAGCCATGGACCTACGGGCACGTGCCTCGCCCCGTTGCTGGCCAGCGACGTTGGATAGCCGCCTGCGGCCGCCGTCTCGGGGGCGTCGCCCCAATCAAACTTCAGGGCAATCGCACCAATCAGAGGCCGAATCAGGTAGTCCTCCGTCTCGCCATACTCGTAGCCCGCTGCCGGACCAGCACCCTCGAGTCCCAGCAATGTGCCCGATGTCAGAATGGGTGGAAAATGCTGCTCTTCTGCAATCGTGATCCGCACCCACAGCGGATCGGCCTCCGCTGTGAGCAGATGCGAGCAGGCGAAAGGCGGGGAAGTAAAGGTATACTCGCCCGGCGATGGGAACGACAACACCTGGTTCCGCACGGCCCACTCAGACTCCGCGGCGCCATCCGGGGCCGAGAGGAGGTCGTCCCAATCCCCATCCCGATTGAAGTCGAGCCATATATTGACATAAGCTCGCGTCGGTTGCGGACTCGTGCAGGTCACATCGTAGTCTACTGTCATTTGCCCATTGCCCGTAGCCGGGAAGTACACGACCGGCTGATGCAGACCGTCGTCGGCGCCGTCGCGGTCGGATTCCATGTAGGGCAGTATGTAGTCTCCTGCCTGCGGAAACTTCTCCAGCCCGGGGAAGCGCAATCCCGGGAAAGTCCGCAGCCCCGGAAAAGCCGCCGGGCCGATGTTGTTTAGCCCATCCTCGTCGGGACCGATGTCGGCCTCCGTCTCCAGACTGACGCGCTTGCCGAGGAAGAACATGTCTCGAGGATGCCGGTGCAAAGGCCCAAACGGAGGTGAGCCTGCCTGATAGACCGTCGGGAAACTGCCATTCGTGCCCGGATAAGCCAGCATCGTGACGCCGGGGAAACTGTTCGAGCTGTCCGGGGCATCGCCGAGATCGTACTGCGGTGCGGTCGTGTCATCGCCGGTGATCACGAAGGCCAGGTCCATCGTCCGGCCTTCGTAGCGGTGTCCTTTGGGGTAGGTCATCGCCATCCAGCCGAGTTTCGAGCTCATCTGATATACGGCGTCATCATTCCAGTGATACCGTGGCGGAGTGGTCTTCCATCCGAACATGTAGTCCACGTTTGTAGACAGGTCGTCCACGACCAGCCAATAGACGGTCCCCTGTTGCTGGACGAAGGTGTCGCGGTCGATACAGAAATTGTATTGAAAGGCTTGTCTGTGATTGGCGGGAGCATACAAGCCGGCGACGGGTTCGTACCAGTCCTCCGGCCCGTCGTGGACCTTGCGAGCCGAGTATTCGCCGGGCTTGAACGTCCTGGTCCACATGAGATTTCCGGGCCGGCTCCAGCGATCCTTCGTGGCTGGTATATCGGAGTAGATGCTCAATTGCAGAGTGAGGGATTCGGGCCCGTCCTTCGGCAGAACATCCTCCTGGAACGAGCCCCAGATGTGGATATCGCGGATGGCACCCGTTGCCGTACACACGAAATCATCCGCCAGCGGCGTTCGCGACAGGCTGACGTCGATGCCCGTGGAGCCGAGGTCAGGCAACTGCGGCCAGTGCATTTTGTAGGGCCGGCCGGGCACCCAGTCGCACGTTTTTCCTTGGCCGGCCGCGATCGGCACGCCCGGCTGGTCCTCGTACGCCCATTCATCGAATACTACGCTGTGGTTCTCCGTGCCGATCTTCGACTGGCTCTTTATGTGCACCCAGCCGTGCTGGCCCATGGGCGTGCGCAGACCGATATACCCGCCGCCTTCACCGAATCCGTCGGCGCCATCCAGCGGCACCTCCACAAATACGTCGAAAAAAGAGTCCCCGCCGATGCTGTCGCCCATTCCCAGCTTCGAGGCAAAGCGCCGTAGGCCGAGAATGCCCCCGATGCCCATTTCCATGCCTTTGGCGCCGCCGTCGAAACCGCCCGGCGCGTAGATGGCCAGATGGGACCCCATGCTCATTGGGACCGTCCCGGGCATGCCCATCATGCCCGCGTCAAACCACAGGTCCACCCTGAAATCGTCCCAGTCCTCGGCCATGCCGCCCAACTGGATGATCTTGGACGCCATAGGGGACATGGGACCTATCGCCAGCCTCACGTCCTGGGACCCCGAATACACGATGTTCCCAAACACCGGTGAAGACACTGCCGCTGCCAATACAACCGCCAGGAAACCGATTGCGAGCCTCTTCATGACATGGTCCTCCCAAAGTGCGACACCCGATTCGGACCTCGGCGCGCACGACCGAGCCGGACTTTCCGTATGCATCGTTTGGACTTATAGGATATGCCTTTTTCTCCCGCTCGCGAAGTATGTATGTATCGCATAACGGTGCCCGGGAGATGAGTATAATCGACAAGAAGTGATACTAACGAGCCTTGGCCCTTCTGTCAACCCGGAAAACGACTGCACGCCCAGAAATTATCGGACGGCCACACGGCAGATCTGGGGACGCCTCCTCCGGTTGGCCATCGAAGGAACATGTCTGCCAATTCCCCTGTTTGACCGTCCCGTCATCCGACGGAGTTGGCCTTTGTAGAGGCAACATGGCGGCGGGCCAGCTCCGAGCATGAGACCCATTCGAGGTTGTTGCCGAAAACTTTCTGAATCCGCTCGGCGAGCGTGGCGAGCCCTTCCAGGCCCAGGCCGGTGCCCTGCGTGTACAGCGACTGCCAGTGCGTGACGAGGACGACGGGATGGCCCGAGTCGATCAGCTCGCGGATTCGCCCGGTGCGGCCGTCGGGTGAGACCACGCGGTCGATGCCCTGCTTGATGAACGCCAGCCGCTCCTCGCGCGTGGGCAGGTCCATGCTCCAGAAGATGTCGTTCGCATTGGCCGGCACGCTGACGACGACCTGGCCGCGGGCCGAGTCCTCGTACTCAATGGAGCACTGCCGCGGCGGACCCCACGAGGTGGCGTGCAGGAAGTACCACGTGAGCTTGCGGCTGAAGACCTTCCACTGCGACTCGCCCAGCGCCTGGGCATACTTCTTCTCCACGTCGATGCCGGAGACCCACGGCGACGTGATGCCGGTCGCCGGCAGGCCGACGTTCTTGAGGATCGTGAAGGCCAGCGTGAAGTACTCGACGATCTCCTCCAGCGGTGCCCCGGAGATCCAGGCATCTTCGTAGATGTGCTGGAAGCCGCCGCCCTTGAGGTCGTATGCCCGCAGATGCGTCAGGAATTCCGGCGTGATGTCGAACCGCGGCGCGATCCGCTCCCGCACCAGCTTGAGCCAGGTCTCCAGGTGCTCCGCGGGCACGCGCTTGAGCGATTGATCGATCCGCCCGAGGCAGCTCGGCATCGGAATCACCGTGAACTTGCCCCGCAAATCGAACCGCTCGAATATCTCCCCTACACGCTGTGTGAACTCGCGCGGCACGAGAAACGGCGTCTCGTATCCCGGCAGCTCGTAGAACAGCGGGTCCACCGGCGATCCATCATCGATAATCAGCGAGATCGGCGCCTTGCCGGAGCCCGTCCCCATCACCGCAGCCGCACGGTTCTCCGTCTGCGCCTGACCCGCGTGTGCCTCTCTCACCATGCCCAGGCCCGCCGCGCCCGAAAGCATCCCCGCCGCCACCCCCGCGCCAGCCCGTGTCAAAATCGTCCGGCGGGACACGTTCTTGCTCATCGCCGGGCCACTGAAACTGTCTTTTCGCATACTCATATCCTCACCTTTCCACGTCCGATCTTCGGAGAATTGTCACTCAGTCGACAATCCGACATTATGACCGGCATCATAGCGGGGGTTTCGGTTCTGGACAAGCGGGCAGCCGCGATGAGGCAGGGCAATCGCAGCTTGTTTGTAGTGACGCCGTAAGGCGTTCCAGTAGCATGGGCGTCCCGCCCATGGTTCAGGATCACGGGCAAGATGCCCGTGCTACGCGATGCCCTTACGGGCACACTACAAGCGAGCGTGACGATGGCATCCAGCAGCGAATCAGCATCGATTCAACCACTGGGGTGGCAGGCTCCGCGAGGGGCTACTTGCGGTCTGGGGAGGGGGCCGGCTCGTAAATCCGAGCGATTTCCTGAAGGAGGGGCTCCAGCTTGGAGAAGTACTCGTTTTCCGGCATCGTGGCTTTCGCGTCGCGAAGCGCCATCACCTGGAGCTCAAGCTGGTCGCGCCTGGCTCGCAGCTCCGGCGGTATTGCAGCCTCGGTCGCACTGTAGAGCAGGTGCAGTTGATGGGCGTGGTAGCCGTCGAGCGAGGCGTCGTCGCGGGCCTTCTGGACCGGCCGAATGCCTCGGAACCACTCGGCGGGCGTACCCAGTGTATCGCCGTTGTCGTCGAGCAGGGCGTGCTCGGTGGCGAGCCGGCCGGCGGCGGCGTAGAATTCCGCTGTCGCGTGTGAGGCGGTGAGAAAGGCCTCAAGCAGGGAGGTCTGGCCGTCCTTGTCGAGGTCCGCCTTTGGGTCGGTGATGGCCTCAGCCATGTATTGGCCGAAGCGGGCATAATTCTGCTCGAAGCCGCTCTTGGTCGCCGAGATCACGATCCGGCCGGGCGCGGACAACTCCTTGAGAAATGGGGCGCTCGACGAGGCTGTGTCGATCACGGCGACGGGTCGGCGGATCGGCTTGAGCCACTCGGCAAGCTCGGCCACCGAGAGATCGGGGCCCCGCAGGTTGAACTTGGCCGTCCTGCCGTCGAACGTGCCGTGCCCGATCAGGACCAGCCATAACGCAGAGACAGCCGATCTGGCATCCGCACGAGATTGTAGCGACAGCAGATCCTGAATACGCGTGCGATCCGATGCTTCGGCGCTCCCCGGCTTCGGCGCCTCCGGTGCCTCCCCGCTTACCGCCTGCTGCTCTCCACTCGTCCCGTCCAGACCGACGGCTATGAACTCTGCATTGGTCCTGGTGCAGGCTTGCTCCCACAGATGGGCCCACTTGGCGAACTGGGCCGCATACTCCGGCTCGCCGGCGGCGCCGACGACCACGATCACGGTTTGCCGCTGCCCAATGTCCCGGGGCGTCTCTGATCCCATGACGCCCGCCGCGCTGAATATCAGCATGCCAGCCAGTAACGCCAGCGTTCCTCTCACGGCAGCCCCCTCCAGCGGCGAATCGCCCATTCCGCGACGAAGCAGGCCAGGACGAACAGGAAAACCGCCGGCAGAATCCCCGGCAGGTCCCAGAGCGGCCGGGTCCAGACCTCCATGATCGGCACGTCGCGCCGGGGCAGACGCCGGGCGAACTCGTCCAACTCGTCGATCTCCACGACTCGGCCACCGGTGCCGCGAGCGATCTTCTCGAGCAGCGGGCGGTTCGCCTTCACGGACTGGAACTCGCGTGCCTCCAGATCGACGGTCCATCCGGCCTCGGCATCGCCCACTTTGCTCCCGGCCGCATCGGTGACAGCGACCCGGGCAAGATAACCGCCGCTAGTGCGAGGGACATAGGCGGCCTCAAACAATCCGCTCTCGGCGGGCGCTGGGGCCGCGGTCAACTGGACCCGCCGGCCTCCCGGCTCAGTCCCGGCTGCATTCGGCTCATCCACCTCCAAAGCAATCGAGACGTTGTCCGCAGGCTCGAAGCTCTTGTCGCGAACGCGAACTTGGAGCGTAGTCGATTGGCCTGCCCCATCGGCCCTCTGGAT
>Ga0315296_10003368_pt1 | contig 13368 bp, 12 predicted proteins | sample YL17G14_18_MG_FD_203921 | JGI IMG/M metagenome (GOLD analysis project Ga0315296, IMG submission 203921) | Sediment microbial communities from Yellowstone Lake, YNP, Wyoming, USA - YL17G14_18 | ecosystem: Environmental > Aquatic > Freshwater > Lake > Sediment | place: USA: Wyoming | collected... | reverse complement strand
GTCCCAGCAGGAAGCACAGGACAGTCGCCTGGCCCCATAATCAGCCAGCTGAATGCAGTAGGCCTGCCGACGCGAATAGAATCTGGAAGCGTCTGGATAAATAAGGATACGCTGGTCGTCAAGAAGGGAGAGGCAATCAACGAAAGGCTTGCCAGCATACTATCCAAGCTTGGAATAAAGCCCGTTGAAATAGGACTTGCATTGACGATAGTGTTTGACGACGGCTTGATCGTGACACGGGAACAGCTTAAGCTAGACTTGGACGGAACCAAGCATGATGTTAAAAACGCTTATGCAGAAGCTTTTGCCTTATCATTGAGCATTAGTTATCCAACCAAAGAAAACATGGTCGCACTCCTCCAAATCGCCCACAAAGAAGCGTACGCTCTTTCATTAGGAGCCGCGGTACCGACCAAAGAAACAATAGAGGATCTGCTCAGGAAGGCAAACGCCGAAATGCTAAGTTTAAATATTAAGCTACCTAATAGCGCGCGCCCTACAAGTCATAAGAACTGATGATTTCTCTGGAATAGGAATGGATATTTCCACTGGTAGAAACTTACAATGCTGTAAATCTGAAAGTTAAGGTATGGCAACTTCGCAGATTTCAAAGGCTCTTTAGAGGTTTTTCATTGTAGTTCTTTGCGGATACGAAAGAGACAAATCGGGGATACTTCTCATATAATCGTGAAGGGTAAGGACAGATTGAAAGCAATAAGTGTCTTCTGTCTTGGAATGATAATGCTGTCTTTTTCATCAGGATTACTCAGAGATGTTCATTCAGATGGATGCCATAGATGTATGGGAGACTTGAACGGGGATAGTAAGATCGATAGATAGGATGCAGTTATCATGGAAGAAAACTTTGGCACTCGCAACGAAGTGGCTGACGTGAACAATGATACCTACGTAGACATTTATGATGCCCTCTGGATATCAATATACTATGGTCAATTCATCTATCATCCTCTTACCCAGTAGTGGAATAAGATGACTGAACCAATCAACAAGAAAGACCTTGCATTACTAATTCTTCTACTCTTGTTCATTGTCTTTCTTGCAGTTGGAGTCTTCATGGTACTGATTGACACAAGGGGAATGTGGTATCCAGGACATGAACCGGGCACCGTTCATCCTGCGCTAAATCAATTGATGAATGGGGTCTTCACGTCAATCTAAGAAGAGAAAACCGTATACCTGAGTCTGTTATCTGCTTACAGATTTCACGGGCTCCCTAGAAGTTTTTCACCGAAATACGAGACTCTCACATAGGCACGATTTTGATGCATAGAAAGTTTGAATTATCGAGTTCTGTATGTGAAGAAATACCGTCGAAGCTAAGCATTACATAGCAATGGGGCATAATGACCTAACTCATAGGATAGATTAAGATAGAAACTCGACCCCCCTAATCAAGACTTATTCACGCGATAGTTTTGACGCTGTTGTATGAATCACCACCATCTAGAAATCTAGATTCCCGCGAACACAAGAAATGCGTTGCAAAACTTGTGTTTACGGAGTCTCAAATGTAGCGGAGGTTTTGTATGCGGCTGTTGTATGTTGTGGTTCCCCAGTAGAATTTGGTGGAGGTTGTGTCGTATTTATAGCTGTAGTAGGCATATGTGTAGTAGTACACTGTCCATGTTGTGCCGGTGAGCGTTGTGGATTGGAGCTGTTCGGTGGTGAAGGTTGCGCAGAGATTCCATGATCCTTCTGCGATTTGGACGTAGACTCTGACGACTAGCGAATCAGTGGACTGCAATGCTGTCTGCGTTACCGAGACCGTGTTGCTCTGTATGCCCGACCCGCTGTATCTGTAGACCAAGGCTTTCGGTGTTCCAGTTTGCCCGTCCAAGCTGATTTCCTGTTCGACGCCGTTTGAGTGTCTGACCCATGCTCTTGTGCCCCATGAAGCGCCTTCACCGCTTCCAGACTTGCTGTAAACAGCAGAGCTGGCTGATTGCGGGATGCCTAGCCTGTAGGCGTTTAATCCGTTGATTGTGTGGGTGTCGCTTCGCATGTATCGCCCATAATGCACGCTCACGGAGCCGCTTGATACAATACAGGTTATGGGCTGGGCCGTGCTGTTTCCCAATTTAGCATCCGCCATTGTCAGACCTGTCGTTCCTGGCTGCATCGCCTGGAACGTCAAGGTCACAATCGTCATTGATCCATTGAATGAGGGAGCGGGGTAGTCGGCAGACTGAGCTTTCCAGAAGCGTGCGTGTGTAGTGTTGTAGTTTGCTTCCAGACCTGGGGCGTAGCTCTGTGTATTGTTTTGCCACTCGGCTGGAGTCTGAACTGTGACGCTTGTGCAATTAAGGACCGTCTTGTTCCAATACAGCTTGAACTCCCAGCCGCGTAGGTCAACGACATCTGTGATTTTCACGCTTACGGTGAAGACTTCGCCCTTGAACACAACCAGTTGAGAAGGATCTACCGAAATGGCCGGGCCTGTGGCGACAGATTCCACACTCGTGCCTGACTTTGGCGACGTTGGGCCAGTTATGTTTTCTCCAAAGTGGATAGCTAGCAATATACAATCATAGATGTCGACGACTCCATCTTTGTTGAAATCAGCGTCTGGATCCCATCTCGGCTCCCCGAGGTGAGAATTGAAGGCCATTGCGACCCTGATAGCGTCAAAGACATCTACTATACCGTCCCCGTTGACATCGCCAACGAGCTCTTTGGCTTGGACTGTTCCGTCAGCAAGTTTGTTGTTTGCTAGGTTGTAGTCAAAATAGGATGTTGAGTTGATGAATGCGCTTATTGTCCAGTTACCAGCCCTCATTGTGTTTGTTTCATTCCATGTAAGAACTAGTGACTGAGTCATCCCGCATGTTAAAAGGAATTCAGATGATGTAGCAATGACTCTGTAATCGCTCGAATTGTCAGCGTTTGTTCTGTTCAGAGAGACAGTGGCACCTGCTATTCCTATCTGGGCATGATCGTCGACTCGGCGTACAGTTACGCTGTAATCCAGTGTAATGCGCGCCCCGTTCAACCACATTCCGTTGTGATAAACTTGAAAAATCGACGTGCTGTTCATTGGTTGAACGCTGACAACCGACAAGTCTACTGCCTTGTCGTCATTCTCGACAAGCGGGTCAGTTTCGCCAGTATCAACTTTTCCGTTCCCATTCAAATCTTCAAGACCATCGGGCGCTCCGCCGTTGTCTGAATCGCTGTCTAGTTCAGCTCGCAACGTATCATTATCTGGGTCTGGTTTTCTTTGGTCAGACAAATCAAAAGAGCCATCACTTAAGAAGGTGTAGCATCTCACTTCCTCTTTGTCCTTGACGCCGTCACCATCGGAGTCAGCGGTATTGGGGTTCGTGTGGACTCTGCTCATTTCGTCAAAATCGACTATGCCATCAGCATCTGAATCAAGACCCACCTGTAGCTCATCAGACCTAGCATTGACTCCACTGGCTGGAGGCACCCAGACTGCGAAAATCCCAAGACTGGAATACTCAATAGACCTTTCGGTTCCATCCCAAGGATCAATGACGTGAACAAGCTGATTAACAGTATCGTAGCCATCAATCACCGTTGTATGGCCGGACCCGCCTGGCCCCACGTAGGCTCGTAAGATTGGGCGATTATTGTCTATCCATTCTCGTATCTCGTCGAATGAAGGCTTATCAGTCAAATTAGTGATACCGACCCCGCCCAGCGCCCATGACAATGCATCTTTTATCTCAGGGTCATATAACCCACGACCGTGACCAAGATGTACCTCTGGAATACTGCTTCCGTTCTCTTCTCCCAGTACATAGTAGGATATACGATCTTGGCTTAAATTGCCGCCATAGTAGGAGTTCATCATTGAAATGCCCGCCCTTGCGCAGTACATATTGTCGTGTTCGCAACCTCTCGTCTGGTGGGGAGAATCCCAAGAGTGGTTACCACTTAGGCCACAACTTTCTAGGCAAAGCATCTTAGTATCCTTGCGCTGTTGTTTTGGCACGATTCCCAGATCTTTCGCAGTACCAATCGCTTGAACCTTAGGAGTAAAAATTGTGAAACTGGCTGTACCCGACCACAGCCAGACACTCTCATTGTTTGACTTGAATGCTTTGACTCTCCAATAATACTTGCCATCTGGCAGGCGGTCTTTTACAGTGGATTGTGCTTCAACAGTATATGTCTCAATCGTCGAAGATTTAAGATCAGGCTCATTGCTAACCTGTAGAAAGTATTTCTTTGAGTCTTTTATGCTGCACCAGCCAAACGTGACAACATGGTCAGCCATTGCCGTTTCATTTTCTGGCGTGCAGTACTGAGTGGGATCTGAAGGGTAGACGTGAGTATCTAGCTTGTCTCTTGTCGCATTGATGTCTACGACCAGCGCATTGCTCAAGACAACAAATGTTAATAGGGCTGTCAAGATAGATGCTCTTTTATTCATTTCAATTCTCCTTTTACCATTGATGTATTGTGAATTCGTTTGAATAAATCGTCAAAGTCTCGTCAGGGGGGAGATCCTCAATGAAAACGTCTCTAAAGGAGATCATCATCTTTAGCCTATACAGATCAGGTAAGACTTGTTCATGGATGATTTCACGCGTGCTCCAGACGCAGCGCATAATGGTTTGATTCCAAGCTATATGGAAGGATGTGTCGTTTGAAACAGCAAAATTGACTGGAGGACCATATTGACCGCAATAGCGAAGATATTCGGGCAACATGTAATAGTACGCTGGTATCCAACTTTCATTCTTCTTCTCCACTACGAAAGTAGTTCCTGTGGAAACGAATATTTGCCGATCAAATCTATTCTCTAGTGTTACCTCTATCGTTTCTCCAAGCTTGTAAGAGCCCTTGTCCACTGTCAAGTTCAAGCCCTCAAAACTGTTGAGCCTGTTCAATTCATTGCTCAACATGAAGCTCAACACTGCAAGGGGAAGACCAGCAACAAGCAAACCTATAGCAAAACCCACTACCATAGCTCGATTCAAACTGCAATTCGCCATCTCACCTCATAATTGGCTCCAAACACATAAAAGTTTTGCGGAACTACAGACGATCCTGCAAATATTCTTTCAGGTATCCAAGACAGACTTCCAAGAGGTTGATCAATCGAGTAAATCGCTTTTTCATTGCTCTCAAGTAATGTTTGACAAGACTGAAACGAAGAAACGAGAAGCGAGCGGTACAGCAGCATCAACAACACGCTGAAGTACACTCAGCCTAGAAAGGCTGAGGACGACAAATTCATTTCAAAAGCTGTCAAGACGGTTGGCGAACCTCGTGTCTTGATAGAAGCGGGATGCGAGTACCCTCACAGAGTTTAGGAATAAATGAATCGAAGCGCGCGCTCTATTTAGGCGCTTTGACTCTCCAATAGTACGTACCATCAGGTAAAGGATCTTTTGGCTTGAAATGCGCATCAACCGTGTACGTTTCAAGCTCTGGCGAACCAAAGTCGGGGCTGGTGTCAACTTGGAGTAAGTATTCCCCAGTATTCTTGCTACACCAACCCAATATCACTGTGTGGTCTGGTGTGTAGGTTTCATTTTCGGGCATGAAGTGCCTACTCGGATCTAGAGGGTGCCTAGACTCTTGTGTTCCTTTTTGTGCCGAATTCGTAGGGTTAACTGGTGCAGTATGCAGAATAACAAATGCCAGCAAAATCATCAGAGTCAATGACTTCTTATTCAACTTTCAGCCTCCATCATCATCCAATGCTGAATTCTCCTGAGTAAATCGGAATGGTATCCTCGGGTCCAGCACCCTCAAACGAACCATACCTGAGAGCAATTGTCATCTTCAATCTATACCGCCCGACTAGAGCCTGTGCGTAGCTGAGCACAGGCATAGGAGGTGTCGTAGAATAGTTGTAAGAGAGATTGGTCATTGTCTGGTTCCAATGAGTCTTCAGTGACGTGTTGTTTGAAACAGAGAGGGCTTGTGGGACGCCTTGAATACCTTGGTATAAGAGGGCAAAATATTCCGGCAAAGCATAAGCGTACAGTGAGGCCCAGCTGCCATTCCACTGTTGAACCTCAAAATAGTGAAGCGTGAAAACGAATATTTCGCGATCAAATCTATTCTCTAGCGTTACCTCTATCGTTGCTCCAAGCTTGTAAGAGCCCTTGTCCACTGTCAAGTTCAAGCCCTCAAAACTGTTGAGCCTGTTCAATTCATTGCTCAACATGTAGCTCAACACTGCAAGGGGAAGACCACTGACAAGTAAACCCATAGCAAAACTCGCAACCACAATAGCGTGATTCAAACCGCAAGTCGCCGTCTCATTTTCTGATAGACTCAGAAACATAAAGGCTTTGTGTTACTGCGAAAAGAACGTCTGCAGGTCTCGATGGAGCCGACTCAAGGTGCCACTGAGCGTTATGTAGAATGATGTTCCTCTCAGGTTTCACCTACTAGCGAAACCCTTATGGATGCATTTATTCAGAAGACTTTTGCAAGGTTCTCCTCATGCACAAGTGGCTCGAAAATAACCTCACATTGGTGAATGTGGTCTTCATTGTCTTTTGCATCATAAGTTACATGGCCACGGTCGATCTGCTCGTCTTTTCGACAAACTCCTATGGAGGACCTGGAAATCTCGGCGGAGTGCTTCACTACGTTTGGTTTGGGCGGAGCACTGTTCAAGTTGCCTTTTTCGGAGGTCAGCGGGCATTTTCGTTCTTCGATGTTACATCATACCTTCTTGCCATTATCATCGCCCTTAACACCTTGTGTTTGCTTTGTTTTCTGAAAAAAGAGAAAGCAGGAGATTCGCGGGTCAATGTTCTGGGTTTTACCATTCGAAACATTGCTCTCGCAATACTTTGCCTGCTTGCTTACGCGTGGGAGATGACTTCTATCGACGCCAGCCTGAAGAGTATGGTCCCTGATGGCGGAGTTGTTTCATACGCATACATGTTTGGAATATCGGTAATACACGTTTATGAAGGCCACCCAGAAAGTTCGGTGCAATGGTGGACCTGGGACTATGCTCTCTGGCTTCTCTTGATACTGTTGTTTTCCACCATAGCAGCGATAGCAAAGCAGCTGAGTAGCGCTAAAAGAGAGACAAGCTAATATGCCAAGTCACAGCTCTTGAGCAGAAAGGTCCACTCTTGAGGAGTCCTCAAAGTTTAGAGTTGAAGGATAGTCTCTCACAGAACATTTAAATTGTGGAATTTTGTATGTGAAAGAAAGACTACCAAAGTCAAGTAATACATAGCAGTATCGCTTGGTAGCATGACTAGCAAGTAGATAAGAGTAGTAGAGTTCCCACGCTAAAGGGAAAAGCTGCATCAACCGAAGAAAGTTAAAATAGTGGATGTGAGAGGTGAAAGGATATGGAATACATTTACGCTGCAATGCTTCTCCACAAAGCAGGAAAGGAGATAAACGAAGCAAACCTGACACAGGTTCTGACAGCAGCAGGCATAAACGCCGACGAAGTACGCGTCAAAGCACTGGTGGTTTCTTTGTTTGAAGTGAAAATCGATGAAGCGATCAAGTCTGCTCCGACAATGATGGCGGCACCAGCTACCGCAAACGCTCCGACAGCCGCACCAGCAGCAGAAGCAAAGCCAAAGGAAGACGAGAAAAAGAAGAAAGAGGACGAAAAGCAGAAGGAAGAAGCGGCACTCGAAGGCCTAGGTGCCCTATTCGGTTAAGTAACCACATTTCGCTTTTTTAAGAATCCTCTGGTCTTAGAATCGAGTTTCTTGGTCTACAACTGAACCTGTGTCTCTGGGCGGGAAGACCTTCTCTGCGCCAATTGCTTCCACACTATGAAGGGCGCCCATCCGCACACAATTATCAATGTTCCTGGAAACGCTCCTCGCCAATAGTTAAGCAGCAACACCTCGAAAACAAAGAAGGATATGGACATTCCTATGGCAGAGAGGATTGCAAGCTGCTTGCCATACTTCTTGTAAGTCTGTATGCCTAGGAGACCCGCGAAGAAAAAGTCGCCTAAACCTAGACTCAGCATCAGCAAGCCCTTATCGCTTACTATCAATGGGATAAGCGGAAGAGAAACCATAACTGGCAGGTCTAGGCTTCTAGCGACATTGGCGGCTTCAACCATTGTTCCAGTAACCAGCACCAGAATTATGTCCATAACCGTCAGTAGAACACCGAAAATGACAGTGGTTTTCCACGTGTACAAGCCTACCAAGTAGAGAGTAATGAGCACGGCAAAAACGAGACCGTAAATGTTGACCAAATACAACATCCAGAAGGATGTGTCCCTGACAAAAGCGTACAACAGAATAAAGACTGCTGGGGGCAAGATAGCTACGTACCAACGGTTGTTTGAAAAGATGTACGTAAACATGAAAAGAATCATGGAATAAGCGAAAAGATAGAACCCCATCAGGATCAAGGCGACTTGTCTAACAAAAACTATGAGGTATATCATAACTGCCATTAGACCGACAAGTAAGACCGCATCCAAAATGCCCACCTGCTTTTCTTGCAGAGTCTCCTTCAACTTGCCCTCAGTCTTCCGATTCACAAACAGTGAAATCATCGTAACCGCGAAAAGTGCAGATGGCATTGTGATATCGAAATACATGCACGCAACATTATGAAAACAGACATTTATTGTTTCCTAGAAGATCTCCAACAAACAACATAAACATACCTAGCATTCTATACCAGTCCAATTCGGTACACAGAGGACGCCACAAATCGAGATATCTCCCGACAACTCGAACGGGATTGCAGATATCACTGATTTTGGATTCATAAAAGATATGCTCTCAGGAGTGAAGTATGGAACAGGTCGAACAATTGACGAAGCTTGAAGACTTCCTCAGTGCGGTTCCTTCGAAGTCTACTCGAAAGAACTATCGAAATGGAATAAGGAAGTTTGAGAAGTTGGCACAGCAGTATAGAGTGCCATGTCTTCCATCGTGTCTGTTACGTCATCTTTTGTCGCGTCCCGATGGATGATTTGATCCGTCTAGTAGGTCGCAGTCATGACAATGGCAAGATGAGGATCGGGAGCCCAGAGTGATCACATCAGGGGTTCTCACTCCCGCTGACAATTTATATACCTTTTTTCATGGCCCCCTTTGTACACCCATACTGATTATTGCTAAGCAATGCTTTTAGTCAGGTGTTACCACATATTTAACTGTTGGAGAAACGTGTTTCTGATAGACGCGCTGGCGTGGAAGAGAAAATGAAATACTCTTCTGATGAAGAACATCGACTTCTATATATGTTGCACGAGTTTCACAAGGGTTTGGCAAATGATTGTGTTCGGAGAGCCGATGAATGCAGTAAGTGTCCACAAGCGGAAGAGCTCCGTGTATTCCGTTGGATACAAAGCCGAGAGACCAGACAGCCAATCGCATATAGGATGCCACTCAAAGAAACTACATATTTCGTTCTCTCTCATCCCCTGTCTAGGTTCATGCACCAAGAGGACTACTACGTTGGGGGTGAAGATGCCGAGTTCTGTGCAAAGCTTGGCATGGTCCCAGCATATGTCATGAATTTTAACAGATTCACACTCCTTAAACTTTGGGGAGAAATGGCGCGGAGAGTGTTCTCCCCAACGGCAAAACCCATTCCGGAAAGTGGGTATGCTTATTGGAGGTTAGTTTCAAAGACAGGTAAACTTCCCGAATTGTCGAGTATGAATTTCGTTCTCAAGCAGAATGGAGAGTTCTGTGATTATCAAGGCAAATATTCTGATTTGCTGCATAGGTACTTTACATTCGGCTTTTGGTCTCTTCCTGAAAAAGGATTCTCCAACTCGACAGTTATTATTAACAATGATGAAGCAGTCCGGCTGGTGCTTAAATCCTCAAAGTCCCTTTTCATACCGACCCGACCATATTACGTACAGATGGATTTCGGTCGCGAGAAGGAAGTTGAAGCAAAGGTGCTTACGCTCTTCGGAATTGTGAAGGGAAAATCAGGTTATCAACTGCAGACTTTCAAAGACGTTGTCCTTACAAGGGATGTCGCGAAGTCTTTGGATGCGGAACAACGCCGTGGTACTGTTCTAATAAACGGCATAGTCTGTGAATTCATCAAGAGATCGACTTGGTTTCCGACGCTCACCGCTGTGGATCTATACGAAATATCAAACTTTGAATTATTCGAATCGATAATCGGATTGATCGTTCACGAAAAATACCGAAACGGCAATTCATTGTCGACTGTAGGGACTATTGAAGAGATACGAAAAGAAACCGAGAAGGTATTACATCTGCTATTGCCCAAGGCTTTTTTGGACAAAACAATCGCTGACAGCTTCCCAGATCAGTTCACTCTAGCGTTACACTACTTGAAGCCGATGTTGGTGACAGATGAAGAAAAGGTCATGTATCTGCACCCGTCGGTCTTGATTGCGCTCATTGAGAACGGACTGGACCGCATCGTAGATCGTCAACAAGACACTGTTAACGTACTCAAGCTGCTTGATATGATTCCACGGATGACCGGTACAGATATCTATCAATCAAAGGAATCCAAACACTTCAGAGATGAGGGGTATTTTCCGGAGAGAATTTTCCAAGCCCTGAAACCAGCAGTAGCGCAGATATCCCTGATGCGTATTCTTGAAAGACCATCAGAAGAGATCTCTTCAATGCTGACAACTCAACCTGAACATACTAGTGACAACTTGCATCCAGAAGACAAACGCTTGGCTGTAAGGAAGCGCTCTGGCCACTACGCTTCCGTAGACGTAGTCGGTGAGGACCAAGAAGATCTATTAAGACAGATCAGAGAACAGAACAAAAAACTGAAGGAAGCAGAGAAAGACAGTGAATGATTAGAACTGGCCATCATAGAGGCAGATGTTCTTAAGCATGAAAACTATGCGTATTCTTGGACGAAACAACAAGTCTGGTTCTTGAGTCCTTCGCAAGCAGATCTAATAGCCGCGCTACGGTTCCTGCCGCAGGACCGTCCACAAGAACGGCAAGCTCATGGTTAGATACAAGTCCCTTCCAAGTCAGGTTTGGTGAACCAATCAATGCTCTGGAACGATCCACAACAATCAACTTTGCATGTAGATCCTCGTTTTTTTCCTTCGGTTGAAACTCGAGTAGGGTAAAATGCCGGTATCGCTGCGCTAGTTTACTTATTGTTGTCTGTATTTCCTTAGGCTGATTTCCAAATTTGTTCACGATGAGCGTTACAACCAAGCCTCGACTCAAACAGCCAGCTATCAGTCCTACGAATTCCTTCGCCCCCGCAGTGATTCCATAGGCTGCTATCTGAACTTCATCACAGGCACTAGTCAGCAGTTCCTCAATTGTCGTGTATATTGATCCAATTCCGTGGCCCATCCAAGCTAGCCCGGTGACCACAATCGTTACCTTGTCAACATTTTGGATGGTCATAAAATGCTCTCACTGAGAAGGTTTCTATCCAAATATGCATTGCCATATTCGCAAGAAGTTTCAGATGTCAATAGACAGGCATAACATGCTGCACCGTTAAGTCGGCTGCTTGTTGGTCTTTGTTCAGAGCAGAGCGGATCATTTGAGCACGAATCCACGTTGCGGGTGGCGGCAGATATCACAGTATTGAATTCAGGAACCAATGCTATCAAACCGCCCAAGCTTCCTTCTCCACCCTGTTGAGAAGTGTATAACAGTACCCCACCAGTCTGCCGATTTCCGTCTTGGGTAACTGACAAGTACACTCTTTCGCGTATCGATGCTGCCGAGTATCCTGAATCTATGGACAAGGCATTAATCAGACGATGAGACAGAGTGTGCCACCAAACAAATGTTGGGTGGAAAAGGAAATTCTTGTTCTTTCTGAACTCGGCATTCCAAACTGATCCAGCTTCGGTTTCACTAGAATTGAGTTGTTGCCGTGCATCAAGATCAACAAAAACTCCTTCGCCCCGAACCTCCACACCAGCATACCAACTATCGTTGTTATCTCGGTAGCATGTAGGGACTGTTATTGGGGTGGGCCCCCTCACCAGTCTCCTGTATCCTTTCTGGGCCATGACCACCCTTAGACGTTTGACAGGAGTGATTCTCAGAAACAAGTTCTTGGAGAGTTGAGACAGTACGACTGCCCTCTTGTCTACCTCAAAGTCTTGAGGTTCTGAGTAGGGTCTAGGAGGTGCACCATTGACTGCTGCGTCTTGAAGAGCCTGCAATTCCTTGTCCTTCACTTCCTTGGGAGTAAGACTCTGCTTTGGTGGTTCGGATACTTCATTAATCGCTGAAAGGATATCGTTCTCGTCTGTTCGCTCGATCTGGGCGATCAGTGTTGCATTGATACTAGGAATCACTCTTGCTGCATTTTTGAGCTTGGAAACGAGCTTGCTTTTTGTCCAAGAGTCGTCAGAGGCTATTATTGGGAGAATCTGAGGATCTTCCAGGAGTCTATGAAGCTGAGAAGTTCGTGGGGGTATAGTCACTGCCGAAACTATTTCAGGGACTCTCAGATTGCTTGCGTTCCTTAATATGACAGAGGCTCTCTCACTGCAGGCCTCACGAGTTCGGCTTTCAGGGAAATATCCTGAGCATTCCCATGTACCGTTATAGATGTCTCGTAGCGTGGCTTTGGCTCCGCATTTCCGGCATTCTATCGCTATGTCATATAGAGTACTCCCCCCGGTTTCTATCCAGTCAAAGAGAGCACCATCGCATGTTCGATTCTTTCTATGTACAATGCCTTTCCAATCAACATCATCCAGATGTCCTCGTGGGCAACCTCGGACAAATCTAATAGCTTCGCGCTGAGCCTCCTTTCCCGGCCTGCAACGAGGGCACCGCGTTGAGCCAGTCGCCGTTAGTTCGTAGAGTATTCTGTGGTCTTGACAGAGAGCCCAATGTGGGAACGGGTCAGTCTTGAAGAGTACTTGCTCATCAGGCAGCTGTAGTTCAGCGTTAGATGGAAGTCTAAAGATTTTCCCACCATTGAGAAGGGCACTGACATTATCATCTCTTATCTGATACTTTGTACTTAGTTCAACGGAGGTACTAGATTTGCCAAAAATCCGTCCCCAGTTTTTGAAGTCAAGAATCATGCGCGGCCCATTCGGTGCTTCTAAAACGCTGCCAACTCCATAAGTGAGTACAAACTGGGACGGTCTAACAGCTTGTCCGCTACTCATTTTATCCCTCGAAAGTAGTCGTTGGCTCAACATCTCTAAGTGACTGGGGTGCATTTCTGAAAACTGTCACAAGCCCCCTCACTTCGTGTTGAGGATCACCCAAGACCACTGGATTTTGTGGCCCTCGGATCATCGTGGGTTCATAGTATATCAGTGAGCTTAGGGCTCTTGCTGCAGCATTCCATTTGTCCAGATCAGATGCAATTTCAATTCTGCACAGGCCACTTTGTGGTCTACAGCCTGAAGGTTGAATCTGGCTTCTCCTTTCGATAAGATCAATCACGGAATTT
>Ga0315296_10003367_pt1 | contig 13369 bp, 11 predicted proteins | sample YL17G14_18_MG_FD_203921 | JGI IMG/M metagenome (GOLD analysis project Ga0315296, IMG submission 203921) | Sediment microbial communities from Yellowstone Lake, YNP, Wyoming, USA - YL17G14_18 | ecosystem: Environmental > Aquatic > Freshwater > Lake > Sediment | place: USA: Wyoming | collected... | reverse complement strand
GGCAATATCTTGATGGCTTGAAAGGCCGCAGGTATTAGTGTGCTTGACAATAGCCACCGTGGGCGCCGAAAAGTCGGTTGCCGCTCCCCAGGCGGCATCAGCATCCAGGATGTTATTGAAAGAGAGCTCCTTACCCCATAGCTGTTTTGCCTGGGTCATGCCGGTATCTTGTTTTAAGCCTACCGTTTGCTCGGCGTAGAAAGCAGCCTGCTGATGAGGATTCTCGCCATAACGAAGTCCGTAGCGCTTCTTCAAGGCTATGGTCATTTCCTCAGGGAAACCATCCATATCCTGCCTCAGGTACTGTGAAATAGCGGTATCATAGATGGCTATGTGCTGGAAGGCCTTTTGAGCCAGCCGTTTGCGCTCAGTCATGTCCAGGTCTCCCTGCCTCAACTTCTCCAAGACTAGCTGGTAGTCGGCGGGGTCTACCACTACAATAACGCTGGGAAAATTCTTGGCTGCCGCCCGAATCATGGTTGGGCCACCAATATCAATGTTTTCCAGTGCCTCATCAAGGGTAACTCCCTTCCGGGATGCGGTCTGGACAAAGGGATAAAGATTAACCGCTACCAGGTCAATAGGTTGGATGTTATTCTCAGCTAGCTCAGCCATGTGGGCTGGCAGATTGCGCCTGGCCAGTAAGCCGCCGTGAATTGCCGGGTGCAGGGTCTTTACCCGGCCATTTAGAATCTCTGGAAATCCGGTAATTTCGGAGACACTCTTCACCGGCACCTCAGCTTCCGCTAGTGCCTTCTTAGTGCCACCAGTTGAGAATATTTCAAATCCCAACTTGCTTAATCCAGTGGCAAAATCAGTTACGTCGGCTTTGTTATAGACACTTAGGATGGCCCGCATCTAGTTGCCTCCGAAAGCCAGATATGTTTAGTCCAAAATTACTCTCCGCTCCCCCTCCACAATCTCGCCGATCAAGAAGGCATCGGGAACCGAGGCGACAAAGTCGGCGGCGTCTGTGGGCGACAGCACTATTGCCATGCCGATGCCCATGTTAAATACCCGGTACATCTCTTTTTGGTCAACATTGCCCCGCTGCTGAATGAGCTGGAAAATAGGAGGTATCGTCCATGCCCGACTACGAAACTGGGCAGCCACTCCTTGAGGCAGAATCCTGGGCACATTACCAACCAAGCCACCACCAGTAATATGTGCCATACCCTTAATAAACGGCAGCAAGGATTTTAGCTGATGATAGTAGCAGCGATGGGGTTGTAAAAGCTCTTGGCCAAGGGTTCGCCCTAACTCGGGGTAGTAGGTATTCAATACCGAGGGGGCAACACCAAAGATTTTGCGTGCCAGGGAATAACCGTTGGTATGTAATCCGCTGGAGGCTAAACCGATGATAGCATCACCGACTACGATCGTCTTTCCAGTTATCATCTTCTCCTTCTCAACGACACCGATGATAAAACCTACTAGGTCGTAATCATCATTAGCATATAGGCCAGGCATCTCTGCCGTTTCACCACCGATAAGAGCGCAGCCGACTTCGTGGCAGGCTTGAACCAGCCCCTGAATGATAGCCTCCACCTTTTCGGGCACCAGCTTACCCATAGCGATGTAGTCCAAAAAGAAGAGCGGCTCAGCGCCGCAGGTAAGTATATCATTAACACAGTGATTAACTATATCAATACCGATGGTATTGTGCTTGGCTAAAGCTGAGGCAATCTTCAGTTTGGTACCGACGCCGTCAACACTGGAGACCAGGACCGGTTGGTGGTAACCCTTAAACTCAAAAAGCCCGCCAAAGAACCCCGGACCAGCCAAGACCTCGGGGCGGAGGGTAGATCGGGCATACTTTCCAATCAGCTGTTTAACTTTAGCGGCAGCATCAATACTAACTCCAGCTGCGGCATAGGTCTCTTTAATGCTTTGCCTCCTGTAGTAAAAATCTTGTCTAAAAAGTGTAGTTACTTATTTTCCAAACCACTTTCCTCTGCCAGCGGCTGCCGCTGCTAGAGGTGCCACTGCAATCCAGAGGGCGATAGTTATCAACATAGCCATGGGATAGTCTATCTTTTCTATGCCGAAATCTGGGGCGATGGCACCCCAGAAAAGCATGGTAAAGAGAGAACTCAAAAAGAAGCCGGGTATAGCTGCCCCCAGTATTAAAGTACAGCCCATCCTATCAACCCTCCTTTAATTGGATTAGCAAGTTCCTAGTGATTAGTGAATTTTAATCATAGCACTTGGGTAGCCCTGTGGCAATGGGGAGGGAGAACAGGTTTATGACTAGGTGTAGCTTATTGCTGCTTCAAATGAGCTTGCCCACCAACCACTGTAGCCTCCAGGGCCAGCTTGTCCATCTCAAGTTGCACTGGCACGGGATAGTTACCGGTGAAACAAGCGAGACAGAAGATATCCCTGGGCAAAGCCACCGCTTTAATCAGTCCATCAATGCTCAGATAGCCTAGCGAATCGCCACCGATAAAATCCCTGATTTCAGGTATAGTTTTCTGAGCGGCAATCAGCTCCCAGCGGGTAGCCATATCTACTCCAAAGAAACAGGGATAGCGGATAGGTGGGGCGCAGACACGCATATGTATCTCTTTAGCGCCACTCTTTCGTAGTAGCTTGATTACTTGAGGCGTGGTGGTGCCCCTGACAATGCTGTCATCAACCAGAACTACTCGCTTGCCTTCCAATATAGAATGCAGAGGATTAAACTTAAGCTTAACACCGAGGTCTCTTATTCGCTGGTCAGGTTCAATGAAGGTGCGTCCCATGTAGCGGTTCTTAATCAAACCTTCAGCCGGCGGGATACCTGACTTGAGAGCGTAGCCAACACCTGCCGCTGTGGCTGAATCAGGCACCCCAATAACCAAATCAGCATCTACCGGGTATTCTTCGGCTAAGCCCTGGCCCATAGCCTGTCGTGCTGAGTAAAGTAGCCGACCATTGATTACACTATCGGGGCGGGAAAAGTAGATATACTCAAAAATACAAAGCGCTCTTTTATCTGTCTCTTCCCGGTAGCTATCAACCCCATTCTCAGTAATGGAAACTATCTCACCGGGTTCAATTTCTCTGACAAAATGAGCTCCAATATGGTCAAGGGCACAACTTTCTGAAGCTATAACCCAGCTACCATTACCAATAGCCCCTAGACATAAGGGGCGTACACCAAGGGGGTCACGAACTCCAAACAGGGTGTTTTTGGTCATGATGACCATGGAATATGCCCCCTGAAGCCGATGCATAGCATATTTTATCTTGCCCAGCCAGTCTTTTTCAGGAGAGGAGAGAATAAGATTGGCAATGACCTCGGTATCCGTGGAGGTATGAAAGGGATAGCCCTGGTCAGCGAGCTCTTTATATAGAGGCTCAGCATTGGTGATATTGCCGTTATGGGCAATGGCAAGAGTATTTGCATCCTGCCCCACTATAATAGGCTGAGCATTGTAAATCCGGCTGGAACCCCTGGTGGAGTAGCGATTATGACCGATAGCAATATTGCCGGTGAGTTTACTTAACGAATCCTCGTTAAATATCTGGGATACCAGCCCCATCTTGGCATAGACATGGAGTTTCTTACCATCGGTGGTGGCAATGCCGGCGCTCTCTTGACCTCGGTGCTGAAGAGCAAATAGAGCAAAGAAGGTAAGCCGGGCTATATCTTCATCAGGGGCATAGATACCAAAAACGCCACAAGCCTCGTGCAAATCTGCCTACCTCTTAAATTCAGGTAAACTAGCTCTACTATTCATATTATAAACCGTTGGTTGCTTATAGGTCAATGTAACATCCAACTTTGGGGATCATAAAATATGAGAATATTATTGCCATAATAAAATATTTTCGAGCGAGCCAGATGTTTCTTAACCAGGTATTCAATCTCGCCTTTTCTTAGCGTGTGTCCCAATTCCAGCCAGTTAATGCCGCCAGTCTTTATTGGCTCTCTGACAAAAATCAAATCATAGTTTTCCTTCACTTTTTTAAGGCAACCTTCCCTGTCTTTCAAATGATGTAGAACCCCCCACATTACGGCTAATTCCCCTCTGGGCATGTCCTCCTCCAGATTTTTAACCTCAGCTTCAATCCTTTTGTCTCTGGCTCGTCTAACCAAACTTGGGTTAATATCAAAACCTCGGAGTTTTTTAGGTAAGAAAATCTCTTTTAGCAGCAAGGTTACCTTTCCATCACCACAACCCAGGTCATCCATCTGTCTATGCTGAAAACTTGGGGGGGTATTTTCTTTCAAAAATCCAACCTGCTTCCTTATATGGGAGCCGATAATTACATTATTGCCCAAGAAGAAGTAAGCTAGCCTCTCTATTTTCATATTATAGAGTTTCCTCCTGACATCACAGCTAAATGCTCACTCCTAGCCAGCGAAGTAAGGCGCCTAAGCCAAAATAGCCACAATAGGCAATAGCGATGCACTTAATTGTCTTACCAGCAAAACAAATAAGGAAGTATCTCTTTATCCCAAAGCGCAGTGCTCCGGCGGCAAGAGAGGCGGGATACAAGAAGGGATTGAAAATTGCTGACAGGAGAAAAAGGGTTATTGAGCCTCGGCGCTCCATCAGCCTCATCAGCCGTAAATAGGCTCTTTGAATTCTACCAGCCTGGGCATGGACAAATGGGGTGCCACTACTATAGCCGGTGAGATAAATGGTCAAGGAACCTAGAGTCTCACCCAAACTACAGGCTACCCCAACAAACAACGGTCCCAGAAAATCTGGACCGACCCATGGTTTTAACACCCCACCGAGGGCAAATTGCACTGCCTGCACGGGCACGGGAATAATGATGGTGGCGCCGCCGAAAACACTGATGATAAAGCCTCCCAGATAGCCATAACCGGCAAGCGCTTGAACAAGCTCCCAGCGCCAGACAATCACTATTGCTAGGCCGAAGGTTACAACGACAGCTAAAATGCCGACCCAGAATTCCCACCTTTTCAGGGTAGCCTTTAGTTTACCCCACTTGCTATAAGTATTAGTCGCCACGCTCCTCCTTGGCTTCAGCGGTCTTACTTTTTAGCTGCGGCAGATTCTTTTGCCGTAAAGGTTAAGCCATCATCTTTACGGTCAACTATGATGGTGTCACCGGGGCTAAATTCGCCTCGCAGCAGCTTACTTGATAGAGGGTTCTCCACGTGGTGTTCGATGGCTCGTCTTAAGGGTCGTGCTCCATAGACCGGGTCATAACCTACCTCAGCCAGCCAGGTTTTTGCTTGGTCATTAATTTCAATTTCCAGCTTGCGGTCAGCCAGACGCTTTTGTAAATCCCTTACCATCAGGTCAACAATTTTCCTTAGTTGTTCCTCGGTTAGCTCGTGAAAAACTATAATCTCATCTATCCGGTTAAGAAATTCGGGGCGGAAGGTCTTTTTCACTTCAGCCATCACCTTTTCCTTCATTCGTTGATAACTACTTTTCCGAGCCTTGGCTTCGTCTGCTTTAGTGGCAAAGCCCATGGCCATGTCGCGCTTGATGAGCTCAACCCCGGCATTACTGGTCATGATGATTACGGCATTCTTAAAATCTACCGTTCGTCCATGACCATCGGTTAATCGTCCGTCATCAAGAATCTGGAGCAGGCTATTAAATACCTCAGGGTGTGCCTTTTCAATCTCGTCCAGCAGTATCACCCGGTAAGGGCGTCGTCTTACTGCTTCAGTAAGCTGTCCCCCTTCTTCATAGCCGACATAGCCCGGTGGGGCGCCAATAAGGCGTGATACTGTGTGCTTCTCCTGATATTCTGACATATCCAGGCGCACCATAGCATTCTCGTCACCGAAAAGAAACCAGGCTAAGGTGCGAGCCAACTCGGTCTTGCCGACACCGGTCGGACCCAGGAACATAAAGCTGCCAATGGGGCGACTTGGGTTTTTGAGCCCAGCCCGGCTTCTTCTAATAGCCTCGGAAATAGCCACCACCGCCTCTTCCTGATTTACAAATCGCTCGTGAAGCCGCTCCTCCATATGAACTAGCTTTTCGGCCTCGCCCTCCAGCATTTGGGATACCGGGATGCCGGTCCACTTGGAGACCAGTTGGGCAATGTGCTCCTCATTTACTTCCTTATCAATCTTCTCCCGTTGTAGCCACTGGCTCTTAGCCTGGTTATACTCCTCTTCTAAGCGTAATCTTTCAGCTTTGAGCTGAGCGGCGCGCTCATAGTCTTGGCGCTGTGAGGCCGCCTCCTCTTCATTGGTCAATTGTTTTAGGCGGCTCTCTAGCGACTTGACCTCTGGCGGTGCACTCTCAGTATCAAGGCGCAGCTTTGAGGCCGCCTCATCAATAAGGTCAATAGCCTTATCGGGCAGATACCTGTCGGAAATATAGCGCTGACTCAATCGGGCGGCTGCCTCCAGGGCCTGGTCACTAATCTTAATCTTATGGTGTGCCTCGTACCTGGGCCTGAGCCCGCGAAGTATCTCAATGGTTGCCTCAACACCGGGCTCGGCGATATATACCGGCTGGAGGCGTCGCTCCAGGGCTTTATCCTTCTCAATGAATTTACGGTAATCATCCATGGTGGTGGCGCCAATGCACTGCAGCTCACCATGAGCCAGGGCTGGCTTGAGCATATTGCTGGCATCAATAGCCCCTTCGGCGGCTCCGGCACCAACTACGGTATGAATTTCATCAATGAACAGTATTATTTCACCCTGCGCCTCTCGAACCTCATCCATTACTGCCTTCAAGCGCTCCTCAAACTCGCCACGGAACTTGCTTCCGGCCACCAGCGCTCCCATATCCAGCGCCATAACCTTGTGCCCCCTTAGAGATTCGGGAACATCATCGGCGGCAATCTTCTGCGCCACACCCTCGGCAATGGCCGTTTTGCCTACCCCGGCGTCACCAACAATTACCGGATTGTTCTTAGTACGCCGGGTAAGTATCTGCATTACCCGTTTTATCTCCTCTTCACGACCGATAACCGGGTCAAGCTTGCCCTGGCGGGCAAGTTCGGTCAGGTCACGGCTGTATTTGGCTAGAGAGCGATACTTGCTCTCTGCCCTGGCATCGGTAACCCGGTGTCCGCCTCGAATTTTCTGAAGGGCACGGTACACCTTCTCCTGGTCAATGCCGGCGCCATGAAGAATACTGGCTGCCTCACCCTTCTCCTCCCCACTCATGGCAATCAGCAGGTGCTCAGTGCCGATAAACTCATCCTTAAGCCGGTCAGCCTCAGCCGCTGCCGTCTCTAGAAGTCGGGCGATGCGTGGTGTGGCATAGATTTGCTGCGTCTCATAGGCAAGGCGAGGGGTTTTCTCTAGGGCGGCGGCTACTTGCTTTTTCACTGCCTCAATATCAACACCGAGCTCCCTCAAAATATCACCAACTAACCCCTTCTCCTGCTGTAGCAGCGCCAGCAGTATATGCTCCACATCCCACTGGTTATGTTTATATTGACGAACCAGCTGCTGGGATAAAGCTAGTGCCTCCTGCGCCTGTTCAGTAAATCTTTCCTGCCTCATAAATTCTGCATCCCGGATCTCTCTAGTTCTGACTCTAGTTCATCCTTGGCTCTCTGCAACTCGGCCATAAGCTGTGACATTCTCAAAATAACCTCTACTCCGGCAAGGTTAACTCCAAGGTCTTCTATGAGTGTCATCACCCGATGGAGCAGGGCTATATCCCTATCGGAATACAGCCGAATATTGCCCCGCGACCGAGCCGGCTTTATTATGCCTACCTTTTCGTAGTAGCGCAAGGTGTAAGTTTGAGTGCCGAGAATCTCAGCGGCTACGCTTATTACATAACGTGGTTTGTTATCCTCGTCCATAATAACCTTACCTACTTTCGGGTCGAAGCCGGCTAAGTTGCTCAAATAGCTCCTTCTCCTTTGGCGACAGGTTGGTTGGTAGCACCACCTTTATCTTAGCTATCAGGTCGCCTCGGGAGGAATTGCCCAGATGGGGCATGCCCTGCCCTGCCAGACGAAAGGAACGCCCGTTCTGAGTTCCCGCTGGAATCTTTAATGCCAGCTTCCCATTAAGGGTAGGCACCTGAACCTCACCACCCAGTATTGCCACTGTCAGTGGCACGGCTACCGTGGTATGCAAATTATCACCTCGACGCTCAAACAAGCGGTGTGGCTTAACCGATATCATTAGGTAAAGGTCACCCCTAGTGCCGCCATATCCTTCGCCACCCTTACCGGCAATACGCACCCGAGACCCGGTCTTAACCCCGGGCGGAATCTTGACCTCAAGCCGGCCACCAGTCTTAGAGCTAATAATGCGGCTGGTGCCATGATAGGCTTCTTCCAGTGTTACCTCAATAGGATGTTTTATATCTTGACCCCGCCTTACTTGAGCCCGACGGGTATAAGTGCCGGTTTGATTGCTGCGCAGTAGCTCGTCAAATAGGCTATCAAGGTCACTGCCACCAAAGTGGAAAGTAGTAGCACCACCGCTATAAGCAAGGTCACTGAAGTCAAAATCACGGAATGGTGTCTGCTGACCTCCGGCTTTGGTAAACTGGTCAGCATACTGCCATTGGTCACCAAATTGGTCATACTTCTGTCGCTTCTCCTTGTCGCAGAGAACCTCGTAGGCTTCGTTTATCTCCTTAAACTTTGCCTCTGCCGATTTATCGCCAGGGTTAACATCAGGGTGATACTTGCGAGCCAGCCTGCGGTAGGCCTGTTTTATCTCCTTATCACTGGCACCCCGATTAACCCCCAGTATGCTATAATAGTCTCTACCTGCCATCTTTCTCTCTGCTTAGTTCAGCGGTTAGTATTATAGCGTATTTTAGGTTAGTTGTCAATTTTTACTTAAAAATCTTAATAATTTGTTATGAACCCTACACCTTAAACCAAGCAAGGGATTAAGGGAAGAGATTGATTAAAAATAAAAAACTTGACAACTAGTATTTGTTTGAATATAATTATTGAAAACCTGTATTCCCCTGCCGGTAAAACCTGATAATTATTAGATTTAATTCCTGGCTATTTCCCGAGGGAATCCGAGAATATCAAAGATTAAGGGCTTCCCTAGTGTTTTAGAGTTTGGTTTCCCCTATGTCAAAGTATATCTTTGTTACTGGTGGTGTTGTTAGTTCAGTCGGCAAGGGTGTTACTGTCGCTTCTATTGGTACCATCCTTAAGAGTCGTCAAATCAGTGTCTCGGTTCAGAAACTAGACCCCTACCTAAATGTTGACCCGGGAACAATGTCGCCCTACCAGCATGGCGAGGTATTTGTCACTCAGGATGGCTCCGAGACTGACCTTGATTTAGGTAATTATGAGCGTTTCATTGATGTTGAGCTTACCGCCGACTCCAATGTTACCTCAGGCCAGATTTACAGTGCTGTTATTGCCAAGGAGAGGCGGGGCGACTTCTTGGGGGGTACCATTCAGGTTGTGCCCCATGTGACCACTGAGATTAAGGACCGGTTTAGAAAGTTAGCCCAGAAGTCCCGGGCTGATGTGGTTATTATAGAGGTAGGTGGTACAGTAGGTGATATAGAGGGGCAGCCATTCCTAGAAGCCATAAGACAGATGAGAAATGATGTTGGCCGGGATAATGTGCTCTATATCCATGTTACACTGCTTCCTTATATTAACGCCACCCAGGAGTTAAAGACCAAGCCTACCCAGCACAGTGTTAATGAGCTCAGACGCATTGGTATCCAGCCCGATATTATCGTCTGCCGCAGTGACTACCCAATATCAGAAAGTATAAGGGATAAGATATCTCTGTTCTGTGATGTTGACCGGGAGGCAGTCATTCTGCTGCCTACCGTTTCTACCATCTATGAGGTGCCCCTTATCTTAGAGGATGAGGGGCTGGGAAAACTGATTGTCAATAAGCTTGACCTTAAGACACGACCCTCAGACCTCAGCCAGTGGCAGGAGATGGTCAACTGCCTTAAGGAAGCCTGTGAGCCGGTTAATATTGCTCTGGTGGGCAAATATGTAGAACTACAGGATGCCTATTACTCAGTTCGCGAGGCACTGTGCCACGCTGGCCTGTACCACAATAGGGATATTGACCTGCATTGGGTCCACTCAGAAGAGCTGGAAAAGGATGGCACCGAGGCTCTGTTGCGGCAAGCTCAGGGTATCATCGTCCCTGGTGGCTTTGGTGTTAGAGGTATTGAGGGTATGGTCAAGGCGGCTGGCTATGCCCGAGAAAACAGGATTCCCTATCTGGGGTTATGTCTGGGGATGCAGGTTATGGTAATTGAGTTTGCTCGCCATGCCCTGGACTCGGACAAGGCAAACTCCACTGAGTTTGATGCTTCCACCCCTTACCCAGTTATTGACCTCCTCCCGGAACAGAGGACAATAGAAAACAAGGGGGGTACCATGCGCCTGGGAGTCTATCCGTGTCAGTTAGTTGAGGGCAGCCGGGCGGCCAAGGCCTATGGGCAGAGTCTGGTTTATGAGCGCCATAGACACCGCTTTGAATTTAATAACCAGTTCTGTGCTCCACTGCAGGAAGCGGGAATGATTTATAGCGGTTTATCCCCTGACGGCAGGCTGGTAGAAATCTGCGAGCTGGCTGACCATCCCTGGATGGTCAGCTGCCAATTCCACCCTGAATTTGGTTCTCGTCCCGGCCGCCCCCATCCCCTGTTCCGTGATTTTGTCGCTGTCGCCATGGGTGTGCTACGGGAAGGGGCTCAACCATCGCTACCCCTTACGCCTTAATTTAGGGAGGCCTAATGCGTATCTTTCTGGACACAGCCAATATTGACCAAATCAGGCAAGGCGTCAAGCTGGGTGTCGTCAGCGGGGTTACCACTAATCCTACCCTGGTATCAAAGGAGGGACTAGCTGATTATAAGGCTGTGGTCAAAGAAATCTGCTCTATCGTTTCCGGACCTGTTTCGGCTGAGGTGGTGGTGGAGGGGGCTCAAGCCATGCTTGAGCAGGCGCGGGAAATTGCCACCTGGGCACCCAATGTGGTAGTCAAAATTCCATCTACCGCCGAGGGGCTGGAGGTAATATCAGTTCTGGCTAAGGAGAACATAAGGGTAAATATGACCCTGTGCTTCTCGCTTAACCAAGCCCTCCTCGGAGCACTGGCTGGTGCTGCCTATGTTAGCCTCTTTGTTGGTCGACTAGATGATGTCGGTCATGATGGTATGCAGTTGGTCAAAGATATTGTTGATGTCTTTAAAAAATATGAGCTGAAAACTGAGGTGATTGCCGCCAGCATTCGTCACCCACAGCACTGTGTAGCTGCCGCCAAAGCCGGGGCTCAAATTGCCACTGTTCCCTATCAGGTATTGATGCAGATGACTAAGCACCCACTTACTGATGTCGGCATCGCTCGCTTCCTTGCCGACTGGCAAGGCGTTTCACGAAAATAGAAAATAGTAATAATTAAAAATAGGGAAACAATTCGTATCTGATTAGCTTTGGGAATTGTTTTTAGAGTTATGTTAAGTGGTTACCAAGGGGGAGGTTACAATGAACATCGTAGAACTTGAAACCAAAACCAGAGAAGAGTTGATTGAGCTGGCCAAGGAAAAAGGGGTCTCCAGCTGTACCAGCTTAAAGAAGCAGGAGCTCGTTATGCGCCTGCTCCAGGCATATGCCGAGCAGCAGGGCTATATCTTTTGCGGTGGTATTCTGGATATTATGAGCGACGGCTATGGCTTCCTCAGGCAGAACACCCTGTTGCCCAGTCAAGACGATGTCTATGTCTCCCAGTCTCAGATTCGCCGCTTTGGTCTGCGTACTGGTGACATGGTTGTCGGTCAGGGTAGACCAGCCAAGGCAGGTGAAAAATACTACAGCCTGCTCCGTGTTGATGCCGTTAACAGTGTCAACCCTGAGCTGGCCAAAAACCGACCCAGTTTCGGCGCCCTGACCCCCATCTATCCTGACCAGTTGATTGACCTGGAAACCTCACCTAAAGACCTAGCCACCCGGCTAGTGAACCTCATTGCTCCTATCGGCAGAGGACAGCGAGGGTTAATTGTTTCGCCACCCAAAGCGGGTAAGACGACACTCCTAAAAGCAATAGCTAATGCCGCTACCACTAACTATAGTGATATTCACCTGATGGTATGCCTTATTGGCGAGCGCCCAGAGGAGGTTACTGATATGAAGCGCTCGGTTAAGGGTGAGGTGATAAGCGCCACCTTTGATGAAGCGGTAGAGAATCAAACCCGTGTCGCCGAGCTGGCACTGGAAAGAGCCAAGAGAATGGTGGAAAGCGGCAGTGATGTGCTTATCCTGCTTGACGGCATTACCCGGCTCACCAGGGCATATAATCTGGCTATGCCCTCCAGTGGTCGCACCCTATCTGGTGGTATTGACCCCGGTGCTCTCCACCCGGCCAAGCGCTTCTTTGGTGCCGCCCGCAATGTGGATAAAGGGGGTAGCCTGACCATCATCGCTACCTGCCTCATTGATACTGGCAGCCGTATGGACGAGCTCATCTATGAGGAGTTCAAGGGAACGGGTAATATGGAACTCCACCTTGACCGACGCCTGTTTGAGCGCCGAATCTTCCCGGCAATAGACATGCCGCGCAGTGGCACCCGGCGGGAGGAGCTGCTTTTGGACGAAAACACCGTAAAACAGGTACAGCTACTGCGGCGCATGGTATCTATAATCGCCTCTGATTCTACTAACCTCACCGAGGCCACGGAGCGAGTCCTGGAGCGCCTGCGTAAGACAGAGACTAATGCTGAGTTCTTGGCTAGTCTGGGCAAGGAGACATAGAGGTTATTTATAAACCCCTCACCCTTTATCCCTCTCCCCTTGACAAGGGGAAGGGGAAGAGAAGTTTTGAAAAGGGGCTTTGCCCCTTTCAATCCCTTTATTATCCCGTTCCTCCCTTTCCAAACTCTCAGATAGGAGCTTGACCGACGGTGCAACTTGTAGCCTAACCAAACAGGGGCTGCTTCGTTATATTAGAGGAAGTGCTTAAGAGGAAGTGCTTAAGGGGGCGAAGTCTCTCTTTTATAAATAAACCCCCTCTCCTTAACGGAAATGTCTTTGCGAGGAGTCCTTCTGCTGAAGGACGACGAAGCAATCCCACTTCGGCATGAGATTGCTTCGCCTTCGGCTCGCAATGACGGAAGCTTTGGCTCGCAATGACGGAAGCTTCGGCTCGCAATGACACAATCTCTTCTTTTTAACGGAAAGGTCATTGCGAGGGAGCGATAACGACCGAAGCAATCCCTAACGGCAACAGTATGAGATTGCTTCGCCCTTCCGAGAAGGGCTCGCAATGACAAACATCGCAATCTCACACAAGGAAAATGGGCAAGCAGTACTTCGTCTACATAATGACTAACAAACTCAATACTGTTTTGTATACAGGTGTAACAAATGACCTTAAACGAAGGGTCTTTCAACACAAGAAGAAGCAGGTGGAGGGCTTCACAAAACACTATAATATTACCAAATTGATGTACTATGAAGTGTT
>Ga0315296_10003366_pt1 | contig 13372 bp, 16 predicted proteins | sample YL17G14_18_MG_FD_203921 | JGI IMG/M metagenome (GOLD analysis project Ga0315296, IMG submission 203921) | Sediment microbial communities from Yellowstone Lake, YNP, Wyoming, USA - YL17G14_18 | ecosystem: Environmental > Aquatic > Freshwater > Lake > Sediment | place: USA: Wyoming | collected... | reverse complement strand
CGGTTATCGCTCCCAACTGATCCGTGTCTGCCTTAATCAATATCCCAAAGATTGAATTTTTTTTGTCTTGGTTAAGCACATGAACTGATCCAAGAAGAAGAGCTTCAAATTTACTAATTAATGAAACTATTTCCAGAAATGCCTTTGAACCTTTTGGGAATTTTATCAAGATAACCGCCGTTCTTGTTGGTTTTTGCATAATTCATGTTAGTTTACTCCTCCGATAAATAAACTTGATAAACTTTTCTCTTATACGACCTTTCCTCCTTTTCTATCATAATAGATTTTTCTTCTTTTTTCTATATATAATATAGGCCGCTATTATTATGAGTATAATCCCTGCGGTTATAAAAATGGGCAACAGTGATTTCTTTTGGATTTGTTTCCTTACCGGTTCAATCGAAACATCGAACAGCGGATGAGTAGGAGTTGAAATTTCTTCTTTCGGCGGTATCTTCTCCACGGATGGTGCTTCTATGGTAACGGATGCTTCACCTAATAAGTCCCCGAGAACATTTTGACTCTTCACGTTAAGGACAATAGAACCATTTCCTACTTTAATAATTCCGGTGCCAGGTTTTTTAGCCAAAAAGGAAACGGTACCAAAAGTTATGTTTCCAGAAAAGCCGCTTGGATAACCAGCAGTTTTAATAAGAACGCCATTTGTATTATCAACCAGGTCATATCCGGACTGCGAGATTGCCATCCAGCGACCGGAAAAAGTAAAATATTTCACTTCCAAAATATCGGCAGGATATTGAAGTTGCATTTTCACGGTGTAGTTTTTAATGCCTTTAGGGTCAACTTTCACTACCACATTAAAACTTTGCCCCTGGGTAACGGTAGTGCTCGAGGGTGAAAGCGAAAGCGTGGTGACTGCCAATGCCGGCATTGCCAAAATCATTGTCCCCAATACTCCTAATATAATTTTAAAAATAAATTTTTTCATAATTTTATTTTATATTGTCCAGTAAATCATTAATACGAAACTTGTCTCAATTGGCGGGTAGGCGGTTTGCCCAATTAACTGGTTTTTAGGCTTCTATTCTATTGCTACGCCTATGGTGTTTCTACTGCCTGAACAGTCACATCAACGCTCTGTTGGACAGTAGACGTACTTAAAGTCGGAGTAGTAATCCGCAAATGAAAATTCACTGTGCTCGATGCGGCTATACCAGTGGCAAGCGGCGTGTTGTCAGTGGTCAGGGCAGTATAATCGCCCGCTTCATCGCAATCGCCTTCTTTTTGGTATAGGCAGAACCCATGAACATATTGGTCTGCGCCATTTGTACCAGCTAATACCCAACCTCCGGGCACGCTGTTTTGACCTCTGATGTTAAAATTCTCGGTCGTGGTGCCATTGTTGGTGGCAATTTGCATATCGTTTAGTTCAACGGTGCTCGTACTGGTATTCATTGCCATTGTCCCATATATAACCTCGCCATCTAAAACAGTAATAGAAGCCTCACCGGCAGTGCTTGCCGCAACAATCAAACCCGCTAAAACAACCGGTATGATTGAAGAAATTAATTTTTTCATAATTTTATATTGTTTATATTGTCCAATAAATCATTAATGAGTTGAAATCAAAAATATCAACTATGCTGTCACCGTTAAAATCAGCTACATTAGTACCGCTTGCTCCCCAGTTAATCATCAGGACATTAAAATCTAAAATATCAATTTTGCTATCCTTATTGACATCCATTATTTGAGCTTCAGGAATTAGAGGACTTATCTTTGCCGGGAGATTGAGTTGTCCTCCGGACATCCCGCCTCCCCCGCCCGAGCTGCATTGGGAAGTATCAAAAGTACAATCAATGTCGCATTTTAAGGCACCGCTGGAAAATCCGCGGCTTTGACAGGTTTGGCCGCTCAAATCGTTATTGTCACAATCCTCACCGGTCTCTTTTTCACCATTCCCGCAAATGCTTAATTTTACGGTACACCCAACCGAACCGCTCTCTGATGCTTTAGCCCTCACTTCAAACATTAAATCCCTTGTGCTAAAAATTTCCCAATTATTTCCTCCATTATCACTGAAAATTTCCGTCCCTCCTAAATAATCGGAGCTTGTTTTTCCTCTCAAATAAACCCAACTACCCACCCCCCCTTCTGGACATCCTAAAAGAATAGCATATTGGGTATCAGCATTTAAGGTATATTCAGTTAAAGGAATTTCATACCAGGTCGGGGTATTGCTGAAACTATTTGCGTCAATTTGTCCCGAAGTTAAAACTGGACCGATCGGCAATCCATTTTGGGTGGCTTTAATTCTAACAATTAAATCATTTGGTGTAGGGATTACGTCTTTGTATGCCTTAATTTTAATGCTGGATATTTTATGCGTTTCCTCTGTGGTAAAAGTTTGCCCGTACCAATAATCTTCAAACAGTAATTCGGATTTATTATCTCCGGTATTGTAGGATTCGTATAAGATAGAAGCCATACAAACCAAAGGAGATAAGGATGTTAAGATAACTAAAAATAAAAAAGTTGCGAAAAATAACTTCATAATTGTTTTCCCAATTGTTTCTTTTTTAAGTTAATGCCGATATTAAAAGAAAAATACCTGCGAAACAGAACAACCAAGAAAGCGGCAGCAACGACTGCCAAAATAACATAACTCTGAGGAGCGTAAAGCGCAATTGATGCCATCATTCTGTAATAAATCCCTTGCAAAAAATTTGCCGGCGCAATTGTAAAGTAAAGCTTAGCAGCGGCGGCTACGCCGATGCTTGTCTGGCCGCTTGTTGCTTTTTTAACGGGATGTCCTTCCAAATAGGCAAAATAATTCCCCGGTTCCACTCCCCTCACCGGAAGAGTAAGTTTAATTTGGACGATTTGTGCTTTCCCCGGCTCTAAATGAAAATTGGACGGCTCGAAATTAAACCATTCTCTTTGCGGCCGCAACTCCGGCCGATCTTTTTGATATTCAATTGAGACCCCGTATTCCGACGGTTCGTCGCCCGTGTTAAAAACAGTAAGCGGAGGCAGATTATAAATGAATCCCGGTTTGAGGGGCTGGTCTACCTGAATTTTCCCCGTCCCGACGCCAACGCCGATCCTGGCAAAAACGAAAACAGGCAATAATAGAGTAAAACTTAAAATTAAAATGATGTTTTTTTTCATTTTTATTTAACTTGATAATCTCGTGTCAACCTATTAGTACGCAAAAATCATTCACCCCCGCCAATTGAGCATTGGCGCTTCGTTTAATTATCAAGCGCATACTCAATTGGCGGGTAGGTGGTTTATTCAACCAACTAATCACTAATGCTCTGTTGCCAGAATGTCCACATTAACAGCCTGTTGGGCAGTTTTTGTATTCACAGTCGGAACATGAATCCACAGGTCAAGATCTGTATGTCCAGCTGCTGCTTTGTTACTAACAAATGCTGTGTAGCCATTCGTCATGGCAGTATATTCCCCTTCAGCATCGCAACCGGCTGTAAGGTCTATACACCACCCATGAAAATATATGTCTTCGTCAGCGGCAGGACCGATGTCCCAGCCACCCTCCACGTCCGTGCCCTTGATAGTGAAATCCTCGGCCACATTGCCGGTATTGGTGACTACTTGGGTATCAACTAGGGTAACAGTGTTCTCGGTGTCATTCGGTGACAATGTCCCGTATGCAACTGTTCCATCTTCAACTGTAACGGCAACAACTTCTCCTGTTACGGTTGCCGCGACTGAACCGGTGTCTGACGCGCCTGCGCCTACTGCAACAATCATCCCAATTAAAGCAACCAAGGTGAGGGAAGAAATTAATTTTTTCATAACAGTTTTTTTAGTAAATTAAATTTTATTTGCCTAATTTCGACCTTTATATGTTAAATTAGGATTGTCGTTTTTTTATATGGTTTGTTTAAAATTTTTAAAAAAATAAAAACCCGCTCTTATTTATCGTTTTAGCGAAAAAGAAGCGGGGATAATTTCAATTAACCGGAAAATATTTAAATTTTTCATGATTTCATCTTTGTGATCAGATTTTAAATCCTCTCACTCGGAATAATTTTTTGCTGTCTTTCATTATAATATTCTCAATAAAAAAACCTGTCAAGATTAAGCTGTGGATAATTTAAAAAGGGCAAACTAAACCGAGTTTAGTTTGCCCTTTTTTTCGAATCCGGGCTGATATTTATTTCGGTGTTTTGATAATGAACTTTTTTGCCGACAGGATTTGGAAAAAAGCGTAAAGTAAAAAAACTATCCAGAGAAGAAAAAACAACACGCATACGCTACCTTTTAATAACTGAGAAAGACCCAGGCTTCCAAATAGGGCAACTGTAAGAAATCCTATGACAAATCCATCAATCAATTTTGACTCAAATTTTGAGGTATTTTTATCCTCAACAAGAAAACTCGGGTCTTTTTTCTTTTTCCGCTTCCAGATTTTAAAAGCCCAGATTCCAATGATAATTGAAGCAACCAGTAAAATTCCGTATGAAATCCGGGAAATCATCCCTTTCCTCCTTTCTTTTTTGATTTACCAGGCCCGGCCCAGAGGAGATTTATAGACGTCCTTGGGATTAAAGGCTGGTGAAGATATACATAGGAAAATCAGTTTCTCAATATCCGTCTTTGGTCTGGCAGCATGCAGGGTTCCCGGCTTTATTAAAACCCTGACCCCTGGAGCAAAATCAAATATCTGTCCGTTAAGAAAAATTTTTCCCTCTCCTTCCAGACAGATGTAAGTTTCTTCTCCTTTTTTGTGGTAATGGATAACATCCGGACTCCATAAAGTAATCTTGGCTACATTTATCCGCTCAGCCCCTTCATCTCGGGAAGTAATTTCCTCCACTTCGCCAAAATATACTTCTTCGTCATATAATGGTACAATTTTTGGTTTTTCCTGAAAGAGACAAAAAGATTTTGTTTTCAAGGTTCTTACCTCCAAAAAAAATTTCCTATATTCCTATAGGATATTTTAGGTTATCAAGCTCCAGAAAAAAATCAAGTCTTTTATGACTTGAAATATAATGAGAAATCGTCTTTACCAAAAATATAAAAATGAAAAGAGGGCCGTCAACGGTTAATATTGCTCGGCGATTTTTTGGTAGACGAATCGCGAGACGTCGCTGATAGAACTTTCCAGGCCGGAAAGCTCTTTGCCCCTGCTCATTAAGCAAAGCAGGTAAGGATGATTTGGGTAATAAATAATTCCGCAGTCATGAAGTTGTCTTTCCCTTTCCTGAAAACCACTTTCCCCGAACTTGTGGGCGACAACGATTCCTTTGGGCAAGCCGGCAACGAGGGCGTTTTCATACTCCGTTTCGCTCAAAAGTTTGAGGGCCTTTTCTGAATAATAACGATTGAGAAAGGAAGCATTAAAAAGAATTCTTAAAAAGCGGCTATATTGCTTAACGGAAAGCGTTCCCTCTGACTCTTTCAAAACTGAATCGTCGACACCGAGCAATTGGTAAAGCTCAAAAAACTGTTGTCCAGGAAGGTTATCGTAAAGGAGAAAAACGGCTTGATTGTCTGAATATTTAATTGTTGCCTCAATAAGTTGTTCAACGGTGTAAATATTGCCAACCTGAATTTCCTGAGATGGTTTGATAAATTGGGCTCCCGGAGCCAGCTCAATTTTTTTCTCAAAGAGTATTTCTTTATTCAGGATGGCGGGGTCATTTTCGGCATAAACAAAATAGGCCATCATCACCGGCACCTTTAAAAGACTGGCTGGTAAAAACGGTTCATCTTCATTAACGCCGAAAGTAGGGCCATTATTTAAGTCTCGGAAATAAACGCTCATTTTTGATAATTTACCTTCGGCTATTTCTTTTTCAACTAAACTGCCTAACTCTTTTTCGAAATTTTGCTTCCTTGAATCAATAGTCCCCTTAGCCACTTCGCATTCCAGAAGAGGATTGATAAATTTGTAATAACCGCCTTCCCGCAACTGATACTTTGCATAAGGATCAAGTATTTCATCTTCTTTCTTTAGTTTATCAAGTCCCGCAATGCTCTTATTTCTAACAAGATAGCCGACCGCAAAACCAGCCAGAATAAGAAATAGGATGATAAATATTTTGAACAATAATTTTTTATTCATTTTTAGATTATCCTCCGGTTAAAAAAAATTTGCAGGAAATAGAAATTTAAGGCTGAAAAGACTACCATAGAATCTACTATTATATTATTTTTTACCATATATAATTCGGTAATGCAATTATAAATAAATCCTTGAAAAAGGCTAAAAATTAGAGCTCTGTCTTGTAAGACAAGAGCCCGAGTCCTGTTCCCCCTCCCGGGTCAAGTTCCCTTATCCACAAAATAAAAAATCGCCCTAAAACCTTGCGGTCGGGCGATTTTTTGATTTTTATCTACTCGGTAGTAATACCGTCAAACCCCGCTTCGTTGGCTTCGGCTTCTTCTTTGGTCGCACGAACAATGCCGTCTTTATGATGGGCCGGCGAATAAATGGTATATAGTTTTAACTCTTCTGTGCTAGAAATATTGATTATATTATGCTGGGCGCCGGCTGGCACAACAACCGCCACGCCGTCTTTCAGCTCGTATTCGTTGCCGTCAATGATGCACTTGCCCTGGCCTTTTTCAAAGCGGAAAAATTGATCGTTGTCCGGATGAACCTCCATGCCGATTTCTTCGTTCGACCGAAGGCTCATGAGTACCAACTGGCTGTGTTTTGAGGTATAGAGAACCTTGCGGAAATTTTTATTTTCCAAAGTCTCTTTTTCAATGTTTATTACGTAACCTTTCATGTTAATAAAATTGATTATTTTTATTTTACCCCGTTTAGAGATAAATCTCTAACGGGGTTTAACTCGACCGCTTATTATTTTACCGAAAAATCATCAATTAAGCAATTTTAAAAATAGTTTATTTTCCGGCGGGTTTATCTGACCAGATGAGAAAAATTCGTTTTTTAAACCCACCTCTTTCTTTTCTTCTTTGTTTTTGTTTTTTCTCAATGGTATTGAAACTTATATTTTCACTCTCTCCAATAGACTTTATTAATTCCAGAACATCGGCCAGTTCTTTCGCCAAATCACTTTTCCCGGCCCCCATTATCTCTTTGGCTTCTTCAATTAATTTCTTTTTTAATTCCCGCTTAAATTCCTTGTCTTTCATTATCCTAACCTCGTATTTTCCTTTGTTTTTCTCAATAATCCGGGGAATTTTATCTCTGATTAATTTTTTATGAAAGAATTTTTTCATATTATTTCTATTCGGGTACTAATGGAGGTCTTTTTAGTTTTTCGCAGGGCCACTCTTTGCATTGACTACAATGTTTTATTCTTTTTTCTTCTGCGCATTTTATTAACTCTTTAACTCTCTTAACTTGTTCTTCTAAAAATCTCTCTGTTCCTATATTTTTAATTTTTTTAAGATTGCCAACTACTTCATTATACCATGTCAAAGTATTAAAGAATTTAGTAAATTTCTCACAGGGAAAATCTTGGCATTCACTGCAAAACCTATGGCCTCTCCCGTCCACGCAACAACTATAAATTTTACAGATTTCAGTATACTTCAAACAAAGCCCCTTTCTTGAAATACAACCTTCGCATCTTCCGTCCTGAAAAGCTTCGCACTCACCGCAATATAATCCGCAAGGCGCAATCAAATCCTGGTTATTTAATTCAATTTTCATATTCTCATTCTACCAAAAAACCTCGCCTTCTCCACGGCTGATCGAAATGAAATCCATTTCTTTCATATCAAGAAACGCGGAAATGAGTATAAATGGAAATTGTTTAATAAGTATATTATATTTTCGCACGCTCCGATTGTAAAATTCACGGGAGTATATGATTCTTTCTTCCGTATCGACAAGGGCCCTCATAAGATATTGAAACTGTTCCGAGGCTTTAAGATCTGGATAATTTTCTATTACTGCCACAAGAGAAGGAATAACGGGTTTTGTTTCCTCCGGCAATTCTTTTAAAAACACGGTTTTTGCTCTTGACTCGGCTATAATTTGCTGAATCTCTTTCTCATGTTTAGTATATCCTTTTATAACCTCAACGAGATTAGGAACTAAATCTGCTCTTCTTTTAACTTCTATATCAATATTGCTTAGAGAATTTAGGGTTCGATGTCGAAGAGTGATAATTCGATTATAGATAGAAAAAATAGCGCTTCCTGCGATAATAGTATTCCCAATAAAGAGGATGTTTAAAAGCTTTATAAAATCTATTTTAAGGAAATAGTTTACCGAAAATAAAGCAACTGTATATCCAATTGTTGCTAAAAGATGCACCAAATACACAAGGCCTCCCCCTTGATAAAACTCTTCAACATATTGATCACGATTTTTCTTGCTTATTATAAGAGGACATCTTTTATCTTCGTGTAACACCAGTTCTCCATTTCTTTTTGAAACTATTCCATATACAAAAACTTTTGTACCAGGTCGCAATATAAATTCACTTCTTCGATATTTTTTGGTAGTTGAAAATCTCCGGAAACCTGTTTTTTCTTCATTGTATTGTTGGTGTCTTAATACTGGCTCACAATCAATCTCGCTATTTGCAGGATTCGGTATTTCTTTAGTTTGTAGGAGAATTTTATATCCTGAGAAATCATCATCTAAATTTGTAAGATCTATTTTTAATCTTCCCTTTTTGTCTTTGATATAAAATGGAACAAAAAGGGCTATATTTTCAATAATTTTCCAATTGCTACCTTTATCACGTTTTACATATATTTCTTTTATACTATGGAAATAAACACAGGGTGTTTTTGTATAGGGCGATGTAAGAATCTTTTCTCCCTCACTTTCAACAACTCCTTCCCCTGCAAACGGGACTTCAGATGCAGCCTCTTCTGTTTCAAGAAGAGGCTGACTTTCTATGTCAAAAATAATATTCTCTATTCTAAGAAATAGCCTTGTAAAGTAAATACTTCCTATAATAATCACTAAGCCGGAAATAAAAAATTTTACTGCCATTACTGGTGCTGAAAAACACTCATCACAATCGTTTCCAGAAAGAGTAATGATAATAAAACAAATAATTACAATCGTCCCAACCGTTGAAAAAAGTGTTATCCGTTTCATAGAAATATTGTTTTATTATACCAAAACAAAACCCTCGAGAGAAAAACTCTCGGGTGAAACGGCTCCGCGGGCTGCCTGCCCGTCGAAGCTTTAGCGAAGGTGGGGAGTCCGTTCGAACCTGCATAAATGAAAAAATCCCTTTAAAGGGATTTTTTCAAGCCAGAGCACTAAATAAGTTTAGTGCTCGGTCGAGCACCGAGCACATAAACATTTATGTGCTTCGGTGCTCTGATTTCTTACCAGCGCTCTCTTCGGTCTCCGCCGAATCCTCGATCTCCACGGTTAAATCCGCCTCTTCGAGGACGAGACTCTAAAGGTTTGGCTTCGTTTACTGTAACGTTTTTTCCATCAATCTCTTTACCATTGAACATTTCAATGGCTTTTTGAGCTTCTTCTTCGGAAGACATTTCAACGAAACCAAATCCTTTTGAACGGCCAGACATTTTATCGGTAATCACAATTGCCGATTCAACGGTTCCGGCCTGAGAAAAAGTCTCTTTTAAAGTCGCTTCGGTGGTTTCGTAAGATAATCCACCGACAAACAATTTTTTTGCCATAATTATTCCTTAATAATTTATATCAAAGCAGGGCTTCGATATATCAAACTAAAGTTCGTTATTAATGAGTAAGCCGACCGCCTATCTTTTTTCTCCTTCAAGGCTTACATAATTAATAATTAGCGTAGCTAAGTATACTTTTTGCTTCGCAAAAATTATAAAATTGTAAGGAAAGGAAATTTAATAGGAACTTACATTCATATAATATTCCTTATTATAAAAAATGTCAACCCCCACACCTAATTAGGTGTGGGGGTCAAGGTTAAAAATTTACTTATTTCTGTGTTTTTTCAAAAATCTGCGATGTCTCGCTTTGTTTCTGTTTTTATTTGGGTTGTGTGAGTTTTTCATACTTCAATAAACTCAGTATGACCCTGAGCCTGTCGCCCTTCGAATTCCTCAGGGCGACCCTGAGCGCCTCGAATGGGTCGAAGGGTCATGTTTTTTTCTTCTTAATATTTTCTTTTTCTTTGACCGTCAAGGAAGTAAGCCACAAAATAAATGGTCTGCGAAGTTTATCTATAGACCAATTTTCGTCTTTAAAAATTGAGGCCTTTTCTATCCTAAAACGTGAAAGCAGGGATATTGTAGCCTGCAGATTTAAAGGAGATAATCTGTTATGCTCTAATAAAAATTGTTGTTTTTTAGTCATTTTTAAATTAACCCATTCGACGAGCTCAGGGTTAATACTGAGTTGGCCGAAGTATTAAAAAGCAACTCTAAACCGCATGAGTTGCAAATATTATTATTTATTATCCATCCGGAATAACGGATATACCTATTTGTAATCAAAACTCTCAACTGTTTCTATTTTACATTAATTCTCTTAAAAAATCAAGCTCTACCAAAAAATCGCCTGATTGGCGATTTTTATGATTTACGTTACGGAAATAAAAATTAATACTCTAACTTTATTCCCAGTTTTTGAGCAAGTTGTTGAATCCACTTTTCGTGGCGGTCAACTTTGTGCGATAAGGCAACCATTTCTTGAAAATAAGCATCGGCTCTCTTGGCGTAGGCGTCAACTGAAGTTTGAAGATCTACAAAACCTTGCTTCATTTCATCAAATTTTTGATCAATTCGAGTGAATTTTCCGTCTAAATATTTAACTAATTCTGAAAAATCTTGGTTCATATTTTAATTATATCTCTACAAAGAACGGTGTCAAACTTGGTTCTCCAACTAAAGCGGTTGCCGAGCTTCTCTATTGTCTTGAATTCTTACGAGTATTCTTGCGAGGCTTAGCTTCGTAAGGTTCGCCAAGATAGCGATTTTCCATCATTTTTCAACCCATGTCTCGGCTATTTCTCAATTTAATATATAATCTTAATTTTCTCATAAGATTACCTATTTCTGTCGGAAATAATACTAAGAAAAACCAATTATATATTTCCCATATTTGATTTAAAAATGAAGACAATTGAGATTTGTTTAAAACGAGCGTAATAATGCCGAAAATAATAATTATATATAAAATCAACATTATGATGCCATAGCGAAAATATTTATGAAGACCCAAATAACCCCAAACAATAAAAAATCCGAAATAAATCAAATTAATAAGAACTATGGCGACAATTTTTCCTTTAAGTTCTGAATTTATTTCGTGCCAAAACTTATTATAAAAAGCGTAAAAGCCCAGACAAAGAAAAATAAAATCAAAAATCAAACTTTTGAAAGTCAGTTCTTTTTTCTTGTCTTCGGGACTTCTTGATAAAAACCTTCTAATATATTTAAAGGTTATTTGCGAAAAAACAATCCAACCAAATCCTATAACTAAAAATATTAATAATTCTTTCGTGTCCATGTTTTTCTATCCTACCAAAAAACCGCCTGATTGGCGATTTTATTTGCTCCCCCTGATAGACGTTTTGCCCGTCCGAAGCTTTAGTGAAAGAGGGATGTTAGAACCTGTTTGACATCCTAAGGTGTCGAAAACCAAATTTTATTGCTGTAAGAATAGCCAAACTTGCCAATAAAATATAAAATGGGAAAGCTAACAAAACAAAGTTGAAACTACCCACGGCTATACATGCCAGAAGGCCACCGATACCAGTCAGAACCCAAGAGCTTACAGTTTCTGTCGCTGGATTCTCATAAGATTTAATAACCGTTAAAATCGCACCAATTGCATCAATAAAAATAACTATAAATAATGCTATTGCAGCCTCTTTGGTTATATACCACAAAAATAAACTAACTCCTGCTCCAACTAAAGCGATGATATCTCTTTTTAAAAATCCGCCGAGTCCGTATTTAATTGCAAGTATGAAAATAAACAAATCGCCTATCGTCTGTATGCCAGTCATGACTAAAGAATATGATGCTCCCTTTGCAAATTGGGAAAAAAACGCAATTGACCCGAGTATAGACCAAATTAACCAAGAGATTCTTTCTGGTTTTGTTTTCTTTAGAAAGATATCTTTAATATAGGGCACAAACGATAACAAAATCGCAATTCCTGATAAATAACCAGCTATTTCGCTAATCATTTTTTTATTCTACCAAAAAACCGCCCGACCGTCAGGTATAAGGTGATAAAAAATTGCCCAGCCCCCACACCAAATTTGGTGTGGGGGCCGGCGATGGGTTTTTTTATTTGGCTCCCCAGCTGCTGATAGAATTTATTTCTTGCCTGGCATTTCGGATAAACCTAAAAGTTAATACAAGGGCCCTATCAGTCATTTAACCAATAGGGCCTTATTTGTTTTTCCTCTTTTCCGTATCTTGGGTTATCTTGTTTTATCACACCAGTCTCTTGCGTTCTGGAACATCTGAAGCCAGGGAGACACCTCAAGCTTTCTGTTTAGGTACTCAGGCATCCATGCCCATTGCCACTTCAGAAACACTCTTTCTGGATGAGGCATCATTGCTAAATGTCTTCCGTCGGGCGTACAGAGTCCGGTAATTCCGGCAGGCGAACCGTTCGGATTGAAGGGATAGCTTTCCGAAACCATTCCCTCATCATCCACAAAGATTACTGGAACAAGCCTTTTGACAATTACCTCCTCCCTCAACGTTGGGTCGGGAAAATAGAGCCTCCCTTCACCATGAGCCACCCAGACGCCGAGCACTGAATCAGCCATACCTTTGAACATGATAGCCGGACTCTCCAAAATCTTGACCGTAGTCCAACGAGATTCAAAACGCCCCGACAAATTCTGAACAAACCTTGGCTGTTTATCATCAGGGATTCCCGACCAAGGTGTCCAGCCCAGGAGTGCGAAGAGCTGACAACCGTTACAGACACCCAGGGAAAATGTGTCAGACCGATTGTAAAAATCGTCAAACATCTTCCTGAGTCTTTCATTGAATTTGATGGTCGCAGCCCACCCTTTTGCACTTTCTGGAACATCGGCGTAAGAGAACCCTCCAACAGCCACCAGTCCCCTGAAACGTTCTAAATTAATTCGGCCGTTGATAAGATCAGTCACGGTGATATCCCAAGGCCTGAAACCTGCCTGATAGAAAGCGGATGTCATTTCACGGTCACCGTTGCTTCCCTCTTCTCGAAGTATAGCAACTTCAGGTTTATCTTTACTTTCGAGGATATGTGCTGGCGTAGGTCTTGGCTCAAAGGGAACGACGTAGCCTGGACCCTTACGTTCAAAAATGTTCCTTTTTTCTTCATCAGCACATTCGAGATTTACCTGCAACCGCTCAATTTGGTAGGATGTTTCTTCCCACCACTGGCGAAGAATGGGCATTTTCACGTCAAGAACAGATTCGAAATTGTAGATTACAGAAATTCTCTTCTCTTCCGTTGTCTTTCCGATAACGCTCG
>Ga0315296_10003365_pt1 | contig 13373 bp, 12 predicted proteins | sample YL17G14_18_MG_FD_203921 | JGI IMG/M metagenome (GOLD analysis project Ga0315296, IMG submission 203921) | Sediment microbial communities from Yellowstone Lake, YNP, Wyoming, USA - YL17G14_18 | ecosystem: Environmental > Aquatic > Freshwater > Lake > Sediment | place: USA: Wyoming | collected... | reverse complement strand
ACGAAAGCAGGAATGCCTTTATTTTCGGCTAAATGCTTAAGTTTGCCGCCTGAGGTGATGACCAGCTTTTTGGACCGGGTTCCTAGCGATTTGGTGAACGCAGAGAGAGTTTCTTCGGTATTCCCTGAATAGCTTGAAGCGATGACCAGGGTACTCGCATCAACAAATGCCGGCAGTCCATAGTCCCGGTGTACCCAAACAGGCAATTTGCTTTCAGCCAGAGCAAGCCGACGCACGATATCGCCGCCGATAGCAGAGCCACCCATCCCCAGGATAACGACATTAGATATTTTGGTATATTCGTGAGGGAGCTCAAGCTTCAGGACCTTTTCCCAGGCTTTCTGGCATTGTTCAGGAAACCCATGCAGGTGACTAAGCATTCCTGACTTATCAAACTGCCGGTAAACGGAGGCATTATCTAAATCAATCATGGTTAACCCTCGATATCTTGCTACCTATGCCCTAATCGGCTGAGCTATGGTTCCTGTTTAGTAGAATACTCCAATTAAGCGGTTCAGGCAAGCCGCCTGAGCTGTGCCACAATTTCGGGAAGCCCGTCAGCCAGAAACTATAGGTAACCGTATAATCTCGTATAAAATTCCTCTCCCTTTTTCACCCTGCCAAATCTTCGATTTGGCAGGGAACCCGGGGTCCCCACAAAATCCGAGATTTTGTGGGGTATAAGGTCCCTCCCGCCAGGGAGGGAGAATTATTAAGAGTCGGCTTTTGAACCTGATCTAGTTTAGATAGATTAGTGACACACAAGTTATGAAGGGAGGAATACCCAGATGGGGTAAAGATAAGCCGGCAGTGCTATTACACCGACAGAGATTTTCTTGTTCTGCTTCCACAGTCGGCCGCATTATCAACCGCCTTAAAGCACGTGGCATCCTCCACGAGCCTACCAAGAATCATGGTTCAGTTCATCGGCGCGGATTAAACGCCCTTACGCCATAAGAAAGCCAAAGGATTACCTGGTTAGTGAGCCAGGAGACTTAGTCCAACTAGATACTCTGGATATCCGACCTTTGCCTGGCGCAGTGCTCAAGCAGTTTACTGCCTAGGATGTTATTTCAAGGAGCGAGCACACCTGCCACATACTGAGGAGTTTTATGAAGTGACGGACAGCTCCTTCAATGTTGCTGAACTGAAGGATAAGCTACTGGACTGGGAGAAAGTATCCCGATATAATCGGGACATTTCGTCCTCACCAATCTCTGGGCTACCTCACCCCTCGGGAGTACCTTGAGTGCTACTTGCAAAATAAAAGAAAGGAGGTGATGTGTCACTAAGGTACTGAATGAGGACAAATAGTTGCAATTTTCCCAGCGTCTTATTATACTTAAATCAGTGGTTAGAAGCGTAGGTTATCACGTCTCTGTGAAAGCTCTTCCGGGCCCATTCGCGAACGTTGGATGACCGAAACTCGAGCCAAGTATTAAAAGAAAGGAGGTCATCCAATGGGATTTGCGGACAAAACGCTACAATGTGCTGACTGTGGCGCCAAATTCACCTTTACCGCTGAGGAACAGGAGTTCTATGCTGGTAGGGGATATACTAATGAGCCCAAGCGTTGCCCTGCTTGCCGTGAGGCAAAGAGAGCCCAGTACAATGGCACCAGAGGTTCCAGATCTAGCCGCCAAATGCATGCCGCAGTATGTGCTGAGTGTGGCAAAGAATGTGAAGTGCCCTTTGAGCCTCGAGAGGGCAAGCCAGTATATTGTAGTGAGTGCTACAGCAAGATTAAATTGAGCGGTCAGAAATAATTTAATGTAGCTGGATTCAAAGGGGGCTGGAACCAAACCCAGCCCCCGAAGGTTTAGAAGCAAAAGAATTCAGTATGTTTTAAGAAGTCTGGCTGCACGAAGGGTAAGACTATAAAAATTGAAAGGGGGGTTAATATTGTGAATATATATATAGGCAATTTATCTCGCGAGATTACCGAGGATGAATTGCGCAAGGCATTTGAGGCTTTTGGGCAAGTCACGTCGGTAAGCATCATCAAGGATAGGTACAGCGGCGAATCTAGAGGTTTTGGGTTTGTTGAGATGGCAACGAAAGCTGAGGCCCAAGCGGCAATCACCGGGCTTAATGGAACATCACTGAGGGATCGGACGCTCAGTGTTAGTGAGGCACGCCCTCGCACCGAAGGTGGCGGCAGAGGTGGTGGTGGGTCTTATGGTAGAGGTGGTGGGTCTTATGGTAGAGGTGGTGGGTCTGGTGGTAGAGGTGGTGGGCGCAGATACTAAGATACCAGTATCTTACGAATTGAGACCTTGATAATAGTGACTTGAAGTTCCCGGCTGAGGAAGGGAAGTTTGTTTTTCTCTTGTATCTTCTCTCTCGTCCTCAACTCGGAATAATATTGCGCTGCTCGTTGTCAGCCCAGTCTCTTCCCCCTTCAGAAAGCTTTTTGAACAGAGAGGCTTGGCGTTTCTGAAGCCGGGAGATGATGGAGGCATATTTGGTAAGGGAGGAGCCCTGTAGTAGAGCAAGGCGTATTCCTCCACCAGTCTCACCCTCATTCTGGTATTGCGGGCGATACGGCGTAGAGTAGCCATCGTCCAACCCATTATCACCACACAAAAATAATTCGGGTAGCGCTCCACAGAGGAGAAGCCATGGCCCAGGCGAGTAGCGATATCACGGGAGTGGACCCCTCGAGATACAGCTGGACTGCCCGGGCTTTTGTAAAAAATTACTGGCGCTCATGCCAGGGCTTGCCTTGACACTTTCAGGATAATGTGATATGACATATCGAAAAAATTCGAGTGAAGAGGAGGTTATGTTGGATAGAGAAACAACAGCCGAAATCACAGCCAGAGGTCGATCGACAGGACAGGTCAGGTGTATGAACTGCATGCAAAGGATTACACCACCAAAGGGGTCAAAAACATATAAGTGTCCTCATTGCGGCTTTGAGTGGCGCATAACCTGGCTATGGCCAGACTTTCCCAGGATAAGGGGACCGGTTTGGGATGTAAACAGGCGACTGACCATAGAAGCCACAGCTAAAACTAAAACGAGAAAGAGGGAGAGGTAGACATGGCTCTAAATAGAAAGATAGCTTATATTAATCTAACTACAGGTGAAATTGAGACAAAGCCTATTCCCATCGAGGTGCGAAAGAAGTTTCTCGGGGGTAGAGGGCTGGATATGTATTTGATGTACAACCATATAAAGCCCGGGGTTGACCCCCTGGGACCGGATAATGTGGCCTTTGTTAGCGCCGGGATTCTGGTCGGGACTCTAGCCTCTGCCTCTGCCAGAACCCATGTTGGTGGCAAGTCGCCGCTTACCGGCTTCGTGGGCAGTACCAACATGGGCGGTTTCTTTGCCCCAGAGATGAGATTTGCTGGCTTTGACCATCTGGTAATAAAAGGAAAAGCAAATAAGCCCGTCTATCTGTGGATTCATAATGGTGAAATTGAAATAAGGGATGCCTCAAACATCTGGGGAAAGGATATCAGTGAGACCCGACAAACTATTCGGGAAGAACTAGGCGATAGAGATATAAAGGTATTAACCATTGGCATAGCCGGTGAAAATCTGGTGAGGTTTGCCAATGTTATGACTGGACTTAAAAATGCCGGCGGTAGGACAGGGATGGGTGCCCTCCTCGGCTCCAAGAATCTCAAGGCAATAGCAGTGAGAGGTACTATGGATATAAAAATAGCGCACCCTGTTGAAGCCCTGGAATATAATAAGCATATAATTGACATGGTAGTCTCTGCCAAGGTATCTAAGACACAGGGCAGATTAGGCACGCCATTTATCTGGGGAGCAACTAATTCCTGGGGTGGAATCAGGACTAGAAACTTCCAGACTAATCAATTTGAGAACTGTGATGCTATTGAGCCGGAAGCGATTGATGAACATGCGATCGGCTATGCCAGTTGTTTTGGCTGTCAGGTTCACTGCCGAGCCAAATATATTATTCCATCAGGTGAATATGCTGGTGTTTATGATGAGGGGCCTGAGTATACAGTGCAGGGTGCCTTAACCGCAGAGACAGGGTGTGCCGATCTGGTTGCCCTGTTATCAGGTAGTCACCTGTTAAATTCGTATGGTATAGACTGTCTGGAGGCAGGAAGCATGATTGCCTGGGCAATGGAACTGTATGAAGCGGGAATCCTTACTGATAAGGATACCGGAGGCCTGGAACTAAGGTTCGGTAATGCTGAAGCACTTAATGAGATGATACACCGTATTGCCCGAAGAGAAGGACTGGGTGATATCCTGGCTGAAGGACCGCTGCGAGCCGCCAAGAAAATAGGCAAAAATTCTATTAAATATTTAATTCATGTAAAAGGGATGAGTAACCTTCACTCAGATGAGAGAGCAACACCGGCCCTGGCTCTTAATGTCGCTGTGGCCTCCAGGGGCTCTGACCACCTCAGGGGCCGACCAGCAATTGACCTTTATGGGTTGCCAGAACCAGTGCTGAGAAGGATATATAGTCAGCCAGTCCCCTATGACGGTCCGCTAACCTCACATTGGAAAGACTATGACGGGAAACCTTGGATGGTAAGATGGCAAGAGACGTGCTATGAGGCAGTGGATTGCCTTGGTATATGTAAGTATCACACCATATTTCTCGGTCCGAACTTTCCCAACTTTGAGGAGTGGTCTAAACTACTCTACTACAACACGGGGCTAGAGTTATCCCCGCTGGATATCTGGAACGTTGCTGACAGGTGTTATACCATAGAAAGGCTGTTCAACATCAGGGAAGGGCTAACCCGAAAGGATGACTGGTTGGCTGACCGATACTATGACGAGCCAACTACACGAGGTGTACCTGCCGCTTGTGGCAGGACGATAGACAGAGACAGGTTTACCAAGATGATAGACGAATACTACGAGCATCATGGCTGGGATGAGAATGGAGTTCCCCGCCCGGAGACCCTGAAGAAACTGGGTATAGATAAAGAGCCATCTCATATGCTCTAGCATCTGCAACATGCTCTAAGGAGGACTATTTCATGGCAAAGGTTCTAGTGATAGATTATGAGAAGTGTACTGGCTGCCGAATATGTGAGCAGGTTTGTACTGTAAAACACGAAGGTGTAGTCAATCCTGCCCGAAGTCGGATAAAAATAATCAAGTGGGAGCAAGAGGGACGATATGTCCCCATGGCCTGTCAACAATGTGAATCAGCTCCCTGCCAGGCAATATGCCCGGTAAAGGCTATTTCGCGCGACGAGAGCCTAAATAGAGTAATGGTTGATTACGATATATGTATTGGCTGCCGGATGTGTGTTGCTATCTGCCCCTTTGGTGGTATGTCATTTGACCCTCTAGCTCAAAAGGTAATAAAGTGTGACTTCTGTGATGGCGACCCCCTCTGTGTCAAGTTCTGTGAAGTAAATGCCGTACAATATGCGGATGCCAGTGAGCAGAGCATTGGGAAGCAGGTAGCAACGGCAGACAAATTCTCAGGGATACTGCGGAAGGTTGCCGCAGCCATAGCCTCTGTATAGGGCAGACCCCACGCAAAAGAAAGGCCACCTGCGTAAGTATTACGTCAAAGGGCAAGACTCGCTCTTTTAGTGGCAAGCTAGGTCGCTCAGGGGAGCCTGCTAGCCGTCGAAACTAGAGCATTGGTACCAGAGGGGCGAGGGTGATTAGTAGATATACTTGCCAGAAATGAACCGGAGATAATGAGTTTGGGCTAAAGCAAGACCTAAGCTGTGAGCATCGTGGCGATTTGAAAGGTAAGGGAAGCTGTGAGCGTTAAGATAAACATCCACCCATTCTTATCTCAGCATACTAATGACCAAGACGTGGTTGAAGTGAACGGGAGCACTGTTGGTCAGTGTCTTGAGCAGTTAGTTGCCCGGTTTCCTGAGCTTAGGCGATGGCTGTTTGAAAAGGATGGTAAGTTAAATAGACTCGTTGAAATCTATGTTAACATGGAAAGCTCCTACCCAAAGGAACTGGCTAAGCCCGTTAAGGACGGAGATGAGCTTCATATAATAGTCATAATTTCTGGAGGGTGAGGCAAGGGCACCTTCTGTGCAGTACTCAGCCTATTTCTTAACAGGCTCAAAGGCAAAAAATACCCTCTCGGCCTTTATTGTTTCTTTTTTGAGCTCTATCGGGTGGGCTGGAACATCAAATACTGCAAGCTGAACTTCGTCACCTTCTTTGAGAGTTTCTGGGGGACAGTTTACCATCCGACTGAGTATGTGTCTGACCGGACTACGTTCACCGAGGTCAATCCAGGCATCAATCAAAGGTGGCTCGTAGCATATGGGCACCCCTCCCCATTTCTCTACGACAACCAGCACCTTGCCTTTCTTTGGCAACTCGGTCCACTCAAGTTCATCAGAGTAACATTCCGGGCATATCACGCGAGGCGGATATGCCACCCGCCCACACTTCTCACATTTCGTTGTTGTAAACTTGCCTTCCCGAAGGTTTTCGTAGAATTTGTATATCCGGTTAAACTCCTTAGCCTCGATTGGCCACATATCCAGTGTCGGAGAATATCTTCCTTCCAAGAAAGGTATTCCTGCTGTTGCCATCCTTCGCCTCCTTTATTTTTTGGGCTCTCTGCCGTAGATAACAATCGTGTGCTCCACATTGGAGCCGCTCAAGTTGTGCGTAAGACCAATCGCTGCTTTATTGACCTGGTGCGCAGCTCTTCCCTGAAGTTGCCTTAATATTTCTATACCCTGACGAATCCCGGTTGCCCCGAAGGGATGCCCGCAGGAAAGAAGACCACCATCGGTATTAGTGGGGATGGCGCCCTCAATCTTTGTCTGCCCTGAGTCCACAAAGGGTCCACCTTCACCTTTTTTGCAAAATCCCAGCTCTTCCACCTCGACAATCTCAGAAATGCTAAAACAATCATGCACCTGAGCAACATCGACCTTATCAGGGCTAATTTTCGCATTCGCATAGGCTTTTTTAGCTGCCAGCCTCAAATGTGGCCAATCTCCTAAATGCTCTCCTGGCCAGTTAGCAGTTACGCTGTGAAGTGACGCTTGAGCTCCTCCACGGATATAAACGAGGGGCCTATCACTGAGCTCCCTTGCCTTTCCCTCAGAAGCAACAATCACTGCCGCAGCGCCATCCGTCAACGGACAACAATCATATAATCCGAGAGGAGCAGCTACCTCAGGGGCATTGAGAACATCTTCCATCGTCAACTTCCTTTGAAAGTGACCTTTGGGATTAGTATAACCGTAATCATAATTTATTACGGAAACCATCCCCATTTGCTCCCTTTTTGTCCCGTAATGTTTCATGTGTTCCTTGGCAATCATCGCAAACCATAGTGGCGGAGGCCCGATACCTTGCGGCGCATCCCAGTCGTGGTCTATAGCAGCAATCTCATCGTATTGCACCTGCCACCTCTCAGGAGTGTAAAGTTTTTCACAGCCTACCACCATCACTACGTCAGCCATTGCGCTCTCCACAAGTCCCTTGGCCAGGAGAATTGCTGTGCTTCCACCGGCACAAAGGACGTCCACCCTAGCGCAAATAGAAGTCGGTTTTAACCCCAATCTCTCAGCTACGACAGGAGCTGTATTGGCTTGGACAGAACGTCTTCCAACAAAAGTGGAGGAAAAAAGCAAACCATCGATACTCGTTGGCTTAAGTCCAGGTATATCATCCAGACATTCCTTGGCTGCTTCCTGAACCATATCTATATAACTTGCCTCCCTAACACCCCATTTGCACATGCCGCCTCCAACTATACAAGCATTCCTTGCAGCCGTTTTTGACCTCCTATATCAAAGGCTATTTAATTGCTGAGAGCAATCCCAGAGTTGTCACTGTTACTGGCTGTGACTATAGAAGCCCTTGCCTGTCTTCACACCTAATTCACCAGCCTCAACCTTTCTTCTCCATAGTGGACAAGGCCTATAGGCCTCTCCGAGTTCGGACCTCATGTAATCCAAGGCGTGCACTGCCACCGGTATACCATTGACCAAATCCTGTGACCTAAATGGCCCCATGGCATGTCCCAGTCCTAACTGGCATGCCTTATCAATGTCCTCAACAGAGGCTACACCTTCTTCGAGCAACTTAACTGCCTCATTACAAAACACGAGAAACAATCTGGTCACAACGAAACCCGGGGTATCCTTATTGACAATAACCGTCTCCTTGCCAAGCTTGGTTCCCAGATCCTTGATGACTTGGCAGGTCTCGTCCGAAGTCTTAACTCCCCGAATTATCTCAACCAATCTCATTACAGCTACCGGGTTGAAAAAATGCATCCCGATCACCCTGTCCTGCCGCTGGGTTAGCGAACCTATGGCAGTAATACTAAGCGCTGAGGTATTGGAAGCGAGTATTGTTTCCGGAGCACATAGCTCATCCAGCTGCTTAAACGTCTGTTGCTTTAGCTCCATCTCCTCGAGAATGCATTCAATCACCAGATGAGCTCCTTTTACCGCTCGTTTAAGGTCAGTAGTACCCTCAATACGACCAACCACTTTGTCGGCTTCTTCTTGGGTCATTTTACCCTTATCAACAAAATACTTCTTCAAATTGTTTTTAATGGCGCTCATGCCATTTTGGACAAACCTCCCTTCAATATCCGTCATTGACACCTCATAGCCGTTAACAGCCAGGAGCTGAGCAAGCTGACTACCCATGACGCCAGCGCCGACAATACAGACTTTCTTGATTTCCATCTTGTTTCCCCCTTTCTAATATTATCTGCGATAAGAAACTAGTAGCATGTCAAAGAGATGACATTCCTCCAGCAGGCAACCACCCTTAGCGCATACATCAAGGCGCTATAATAACTTGTCTTCGAAAGCGTGTCAATATTCTGTGCTGGCTCTATTCTCAATTTCTCGAAGTCGAGAATAAAAGGGGGAGCTCTGTCTCCAGCACATAATTCTAAGCCGTTTCCCTGATTCAATGACGGCGTAGAGGGGTAATTTGGTGACATTTTCGCCCTTGACCAACCTCCAGCCCTAACCTGTCGGGGCTCTAAATCAGTGGCAGTAAACACAGAATTCTAAAAGCGGGAAAAATTTTCCAATCGCTGATTTTGAGACTGGGGCTTGCTTGACAGGGATAGACTGAGTGTGCTATCTTCTTGGGCTTGGCTAACAAAAGGCACCGGAAGAACTATTTAGAAACTGCGTAACCCATCTAGGACTGAAAAATGAGATATGCAGAGACAGGGATTAATTTAGAAATTGACCTATCCCGAGGAAGTATCGAGAGAGATGTAAGTGACCCGCGATTAACTGAACTCCACCTAGGAGGTCTAGGTACCAACGCCAAGATATTATGGGATAGGGTTCCTCCTGAAGTTGAACCCTTTTCACCTGATAATCTATTGATATTTGGCACTGGGCTTTTATGTGGCACACCTGCTACTGGAGCTAATCGCACCTTTGCCTCTACCTTTTCTCCTCAGACTTTGTTAATGGCATTCTCAATGATGGGGGGATTTTGGGCACCAGAATTGAAGCATGCCGGTTATGACAAAATAATTATTCGTGGTAAGTCCCCAAATCTTGTGTATTTGTGGATAAACAATGACAAAGTAGAAATACGTGATGCCAGCCATCTCCAAGGGAAGGGTGCCTTGGAAACCATAGAACTTATTCGAGAGGAGTTAAAGGAGCCAAAAGCACAGGGGATAGCCATCGGACTAGCTGGTGAAAATAGGGTCTATTTTGCCTCCGTCGAGACTACCAGGGGTAGTGCCAGTCGCCTAGGAATAGGCGCTGTTATGGGAGACAAGAATCTAAAGGCAATAGTTGTTCGTGGAACAAAGGACGTTTTTATTGCCCGACCAGTTGAATTCATGGAGCTTTGCAACGAAGTATTGAAATATATTGAAAACCGAATGAATACCCCCCTTAAGGGAATACCCCCGATTCTGGCCACGGTCGGGTCCCCACAAGAGCTGTCAATAATTGATGAGGCATGGCATACTGCAAGTTTCGCCTGGGGGCATGCCCGTCATAGGAAAACAGATTTTTGGAATAAAGAAGTTGAACGGAAGTGGGCGGAGACCACCGAAAGAGTGAAGAAGCGGTTAATAAGTTGCTACAACTGCCCGGTTAAATGTGCCGGGCTCATTTCCTACCCGAAATTTCCCAATTACAACCTGAAATGCTTCACGAAACTCACCTATGCAATGGCGGCGATGTCTGACCTGGATTTTTCCTTTAGAATTAATGCTTACGCTCACGAATATGGTATAGATGGGTATTCAGCGCCGCAGGTTATGGCCTTTGCTATTGAGCTTTACGAAGCTGGCATTTTGACTGACCAAGATATGCCGGGATTTCCGTCTAACAATGAGGAGAGATTCTTCTGGCTACTTGAGAAAATTGTTCGACGAGAAGGAATAGGGGATGTTTTAGCCAATGGTGTTTATTGGGCAGCGCGTCAGATTGGCAGAGGAGCCGAGGCTTACGATCATAATACTATTAAGAAGCATGAGCAGATACCGATTAAGCTGGGAATGCTGAATCCCATTTATTTCCTTATGTGGGCGACTGGCGAGAAGATAAACATTACCCAGATTGAAGGGCAGCTCCCACAAGCTCCTCTCGATACAAAGGAGGAGAGAGAAGAGTTCGTAAAGGACTGGATCCAGCTTCCTGATAAATATGCTGAAAAGTTCAAGCAATTTGTCTTGGAATGGGAACTACGCGGAGACCACGCATTTCCAAATTATCCAAGTGTCCAAACAACCTGTGAACTTGTTGACTGGCAGGAGACAATGCATTACATTGATGATGCCACTGGAATCTGCGCTGGTTTGTCATCCTTTCCCCTTAAGCCTCCCTACCATATACATAATTTACCACGCATAATCTCGTCAGCTACAGGGATGGATATTGACGAAGATAGACTATGGGAAATAGCTACAAGGAACCGAACGCTGATTAGAGCCATTAATGTGACAAGGGGCTTGAGAAGACAGGATGACCGTCCTCCAGACGATCATTGGAAGAAGAGATTCCCTGACCTTGAGACTAAACTACTTGATGAGTACTACAAATTTAGGGGGTGGAATAAGAAGGGTATTCCTACTGCGGAGACACTGCATCAATTAGGGTTAGACTACGTTAAGGAAGGCTTTGAACAAAGGGCAATTTATGATGAAGAAAAAGGTAAAGGTAATAAAGATTGATGTTGATAAATGTAATGGTTGTCGAGCTTGCGAGGTAATCTGCTCTGCCTTTCACGCTACACCAAGATATAGCAGCACTAATCCCCAAAAGTCCCGGATTCGGGTGCTTTTTGAGCCACTGAAAGATGTTTATGTTCCAGTCTTGGCCGGTGAGTATGCTGAAGCTGAATGTAATGGCAGATATACCATCACTATTGATGGCAAGGAATATGGTGAGTGTAGCTTCTGCAGGGCTTCCTGCCCATCCCGGGAATTGTTCAAAGAGCCTGACTCCGATCTCCCTCTAAAATGTGATATGTGTGAAGAAGAACCGCCCCTAGAAGAACCAATGTGTGTTCAGTGGTGTATAAACGATGCCCTGACTTATGAAGAAAGGGAAGAGGAAGGGGAAGAGGAGGAAAAGCCGAGGGAGATGGAGATAGGGTTAGAATCATTGGTTAAAAAGCATGGAGTGAAGGCGGTAAGGGATACCCTTGCCCGAGTAGCAAAGGGCTAAAAATCAAGGCGAGAGAGAAGGAGTAAAAGATAACGGAGATTGTAGCCCCCTTCAAGGAGGGGATAGAGGCGATAAAAGAGGCAGGCGGGGAAGCCTGCAAGTTCTGTTATCAATGTGGGTTATGCGATACTGTTTGCCCCTGGAATAGGGTTAGAAACTTCAGTATCCGCAAGATGGTCCGACAGACTACGTTTGGTTTGCCTGAGATAGAGAGCGAAGACATATGGCGTTGTACTACCTGTGGAAGCTGCCCTCAGCGGTGTCCGAGGGGAGTAGGAACGATAGACGTCAGTCTATCTTCCCGCAGGATTGCTTGGGGAGCAGGAATTTCTCCTCCTCCCATCCACACCGTAAATGTAAGCCTGGCTGCTGAAGGCAACCCCTTGCGTGAAGCACGAGAAAAGAGGGCAGATTGGGCAAAAGGTCTGTCTGTAAAAACGTTCACCGAGGGGACAGAAGTCTTGTATTTTCCCTGCTGCTACCCCAGCTATGACGCGAGAACAAAAAGAATGGCTATTGCCACAGTGAATATCCTTAACAGGGCGGGGGTAGATTTTGGGATATTGGGTGCCAAGGAGAATTGCTGCGGAGAAAGTATCCGTAAGACCGGTGATGAGAAACTATTCAGGCGCTTAGCCAGGGAAAACATCAAAACCTTTGTCGACAATGGGGTGAGGAAAATCCTTGTTTCTTCGCCCCATTGCTACCATACTTTCAAAAATGAGTATCCCGAATTTAAGGTCAACTTTGAGGTAATGCATGTCTCCCAATATTTATTCGAGCTTATTAATGAGGGTAGGCTGGAGCTCACCAAAGAGTATGGTAAGAAAGTTACTTATCATGACCCCTGCTACCTGGGTCGGCATAATGGCATATATGACGAACCCCGAGAGGTCTTAAAGAAGGTACCCGGCCTGAAACTGATTGAGATGGCTGATTCGAGGGAAAACAGTCTCTGTTGTGGAGGAGGAGGGGGTGGGATTTGGATGGACGTTCCCAAGGGCGAAAGATTCTCTGACCTCAGATTAGAGCAAGCTATTGAGGTTGGGGCTGAGGTGCTGGTTACTGCCTGCCCATATTGCATCACCAATTTTGAAGATAGCCGGTTAACCCGAGAGGATAGTGAAGTCATAGAGGTTAGAGATATTACAGAAGTTATTCAAGAGGCGATTTAGAGAAGCAAAGAGGCTAAACATGGGGGAAGCAATTGGCGAATTGGTAATGGAGGGTGTCGCTCCACACGTATTCTGCTATCGCTCGCGACCGAAGTACCCATAATCAGGGGCATATCAAACCTGATAAGAATGGTAGAAAATGGAAAAAGAACCAATTGAAGGACAGTTTGTTAATAGTCCCGGAGAAAGTAATATCGGCGATGTTATGGTTGTCGGTGGAGGCATCAGCGGTATTCAAGCCTCACTTGACCTGGCTGAGCTGGGCTTTAAGGTTTACCTGGTTGATAAATCACCGGCTATTGGCGGCAAGATGGCCCAGCTTGATAAGACCTTCCCCACCAATGACTGCTCCATGTGCATTGAATCTCCTAAATTCATTGAATGCAACAGACACCCCAATATAGACATCCTGACCTATACTGAGGTTGACAGGGTGGAAGGGGAAGCAGGAGACTTCAAGGTAACCCTGATTAAAAAGCCCAGATACATTTTAGAGGATGTATGCCGGGGTTGTACTACCTGTACTGAGTACTGCCCGGTCAAGGTCCTCGATAGATATAATCAAAACTTATCT
>Ga0315296_10003363_pt1 | contig 13379 bp, 15 predicted proteins | sample YL17G14_18_MG_FD_203921 | JGI IMG/M metagenome (GOLD analysis project Ga0315296, IMG submission 203921) | Sediment microbial communities from Yellowstone Lake, YNP, Wyoming, USA - YL17G14_18 | ecosystem: Environmental > Aquatic > Freshwater > Lake > Sediment | place: USA: Wyoming | collected... | reverse complement strand
CAGAGGGCGTGCATGACCTGGATAGACCGGAATGTGGGTCATGCCGGTTACTTCGAGCACCTTCAACGCGTTGATCGTCACCTTCTCTAGTAGCTGGTTGCCGCCAACGGTTGAGATTCCAAGCACGTCCAAGTGTTTGGCCGCGAGCATTATCGCGAATGCATCATCATGCCCGGGATCACAGTCGAGAATGATCCTTCTCATGGCTGAGTCATCTGAAAGAGCTGCGGGTTTATGTTTGGTGATCAGGATCCGCCTAAGAAGGACGATTGCGATTACGCCGATTCCTAACGACCACGGCCACTACGCCGATGCCGGCTACTAGGCCGACGACTACGAGCCACGGAAAAAGCGCCTGAGTACCATCGCCGCTAGAGTTTTCGCCAGGCGGGTGCTGGTTGACTGTAGCGTTTTCGGGCGAAAGGTTCAGTTCGTGACCATAGTCTCCATAATACCCGTGTGGATCTTCGATGAGGATTTCCGAAGAGCCTTCTCCCAAACAGCGGAAGGTGAAGGTCACCCATGAAGCGTCGTTGATGAACCCGCTGTGAGGGAAAGGAGAGACAATCTCCACCTCATACTTGTCTTGGTCAATAGTCTCGGCGAGCACGCCGAATCCGTGATCGTTGAATTCGCGGCTGACGAAGCCGATTAGCTTCGGGTTCCACGTCATCTTGAAACGGAACCCAACCACTCCAGGTTTGGGAATATTGCGCATCCAAACGTCCACCTTGAAAGTGCTCCCCACCGTGACATCCATGACGTGAGAGTGCGCCACCGGATCTTCCACACTAATCGTGGTCGGGGCGTTATCTGCTCCCGCGGGAACAACTAGGCACGAAGAAGTGGTGATAAGACCGAGCAACACCAGAACCGTAGCTGCTAGCAGCGTGTTTGAGCGCAACACGTTACCCCAAACCTCATGTGGGCTTTCAGCATCTGCCACCTTGCTTCTATAATACGCTTGGTCTCAAGCTCCCTCGTCCCTAGTTCATTCTCGCTGATTTCTCGCGCGTACGCTCGAAACGACGCACAGATTCGGGAAACACTTTCGCGGTCGAGTCAGTCGAAGGCTCAACGCTGCTCAGCCGTTTTAATAGTTGGTCGCAGAGGACGCTATTGAGCGCTGGATCCTCGGTGCCAAGAATAATACTCCATGTTGACATGGACGCCTTCTACGCGTCCGCAGAACGACGACAGAATCCAGCGTTGGCTGATCTCCCGATCATCGTAGGCGCCGACCCAAAGGGCGGCAAAGGCCGCGGCGTCGTCGCCGGCTGCTCCTACGAGGCACGGAAGTTTGGCGTTCACTCGGCTCAGCCAATATCACGAGCCTATCGACTCTGCCCACAAGGCGTGTATATCAAACCGAACTTTCCGCTCTACGAGGAAACCTCCGCACGAATAATGGATATCCTCCGCGGCTTCTCCGACAGACTCGAACCAATGAGCTTAGACGAAGCATTCCTTGATTTCTCTGATAGAGCGGCTGATTTCGATGAGGCTGCGCAGATCGCGAAGAGGATCAAGGAAGAGATCAAAACTCGGGAAGGATTGACGTGCTCGGTTGGTGTCGCGCCGAACAAGTCGATCGCGAAGATCGCTTCCGACTTTCAGAAACCTGACGGACTTACAACAGTCACTCCCGACCAAGCACAGTCGTTCCTGCGGCCTCTCCCCGTCTCGCGAATTAGCGGCGTCGGAAAGAAGACGACTGAGATCCTAGAGAAAGTGGGTATCAAGACGATCGGGGATCTGGCTGACTTTCCTGCCGGACGCATCGTCGAACTCTTTGGAAAGTGGGGGATCTGGATGTGGCAGATCGCAAACGGAATCGACGAATCGCCGGTTGTCAGTTCATTCGACATCAAGTCGATAAGTACAGAGACCACGTTCGAGCAAGACATCGAAGATAGAAACGTCGTCATTGAGACGCTCGACAGACAGGCCAAGGAGGTACACACTCGGGCAATCCAGGAGGGATTCCTGTGGAGAACGATCGGGCTCAAAGTCAGGTTTGAAGACTTCACGACATTTACGCGAGCCAAGAGCAGGAGCGACTACACGAACCATCTCGATGTTGTCCAGAGCTCCGTGCGGTCTCTCTTCAATGAGTTTGAGAAGGATCCCAGGAAGATCCGTCTTGTTGGGGTTAGGCTCTCGAATCTGAGGCGGACTGACCTTTCTCAGGAAACATTGCTCGCCTGGTCGAAGAGTCCGTGAAACCTGGGCGCTTGGCGCATGGGATAGCAGATCAGCGGAGCAGGAGCTTCATTGAGCAGTCTTGAGTCGTTGAACAGCTCCATGATGCGTTGGACTGGTGTGCTTTCTTTGTTCAGGCTGTAAACAAAGATCGGCCCGTACGTTTTTGCCTGAACCAATTCAGCTTCAACAAGCTTCCTAAGATGCGGTCTGATCACTTTCCTTTCTAAACCGCTGAATTTCGCAATCTTGTACACGGTCAGCGAATCGCTGAGATGCTTTGCCAGAGCCAGAAGGATCCTGAGCCTGGATTCGTTGCCTATGATTCTGAGGAGAGGGGGTCTCGGCGGCATCAACCATCACCATGATATGCAGCGGGGAGAAGAGGTTCTGTTGATGTCTGTCACATCAACTCACCTGCATCGACTTTCAGGGTTGCCTCTCGTTCGTGAGAGAGTTCCTGTACCATCGCTTCAGTTGCAGGCGCGACGGGGCCGAACCTCAGCCCTCTTGCCAAGATGCTCTTGGCGGCGTTCACATCACGGTCTACCGTGAACCCGCACGAGAGGCACCGCAGCATTCGGTTCTCTTCGGACATCATCCGCCGTCCACATATCGAACACTTCGCTGAAGTGCCATATGGATTCACGTAGATGACTGGAATGCCTTCCCAATGAGCCTTGTACTCGATCTGCCGCTGTAGCACAGCGTAGCTCCAACCGTTCATTCGTGCACGATACGAACGACCTTGCCGGTTGCCCTTACGGTAGAGGCGTCGGAGTTCAGTAAGTTTCTCCATCACAATTCCGAAACGGTTCTCCTTAGCATCTGCAACGACCTGTCTGGAGATGTGGTGCAAGAACTGGTTGACGCGGTTACGCTGTTTCAGCCCGTACTTGCGGTACATCTGCCGTCTGACCCGCGCGTCGTTCCGGGTTACGTGAGATTTGACTTCCCGATACTTGGCCTTGATCATGGTCGCCTTGCTTGCATCGTACCGTGTGACTGAGCTATTTGAGTCGGCGGTTGTGATGTTGTTCAAATTGCTGTCTACGCCGATGAATCCCGCGGGCTCTATGAGAGCGATGCTCTTCGCGAACGTGATGCTTAGTGTCTGATCGGTCAATGTGATCGAACGGAGAGAGAGGCCAGGCCGAGAGAGGACTTCGAGTGTGTGGTCGTTGAGTGGAATCCGTATCCGCTGTTTAGGTTTGAATGGAACAAGCAAGCATCCACTTCGAATCTTGAAGCCGTAGCATGTTACCAATTGTGGCCGTGTGGCATAAGGTTCCTTCACAGGTTTGCCGCGTCGCTTAGCCTTTCTGTAATTCCGCAGGATGCCTGTGGCTCTGCTAATCGCGCAGAGCTTGTAGCAACTCATCACATCATACCCTGCCAGTTGCTTGTACGCCTTCAATGAAAGTGATTTCAGGCTCGTCATGTTCTCCACGAGTCCGATCCTGATGCAGTCATTGAGCATCTGACGGAACTGGTCAAGCAACCACAGGATCTCCGCTTTCGACGTGTAACGTTGCCGAACCGCCTTGACTGCCCGAACCGTCAACCCGAGCCATCCGCCAACCTGATCACAAGTTAACGAGTTTGGAGAAGATAAGCGGGAGAGCAAAGTGAAAGTACAAATCCCACGCAACCTCTCAAATGACGTCTCCATGGAAGATTGACAGACTTGTCATGCGTTTTCTGCGACATCATAGCCCGAAAAGCGCCAGCACACATTGTCTACGAGGATAATGATCTAATCGCTTTCTTGGATAACCACCCGATCACGGACGGCCACACGCTACTTGTGACGAAACGCCACTACGAGAGGCTGGGCGAAATACCTGAAGCTACAGTCGCCAAGTTGTTCACGAAGGCTCAGGAACTCAACAAGACAATCATGAAGAATATGTCGGCAGAGGGTGCAAACATCTCCGTCAACGACGGAAAGGCCGCCCACCAGCTCGTACCTCACATCCATGTCCACATAATCCCGAGGAAAACAAACGACGGAGTAACATTCTCAGCGCGAAGACGGCTTTCCCCCGAACAGATGGAGCACATCAGGACGCTAATCGGAACCTAGTTGCCGTCAGCCCGCTGTCTATATCAGAATCTTGGGAATCCTGTTTCTGAGTCCCCGAGCCAGCGGAATTGCAATCACGGCCCCTGAAAGAACTTGAATAGCATTACTAGGCACCTCGACAAGCGCAGCTGGAACACCGAAACCCATCACGTACGCCTCTACCAGGAAGTAGCCAGTAACCATAGCGACTGCGCCCACGAACCATCCGAGAAGATCGCGGCGCGTACTCTTACCGTCCCTGATCGCGCCTGCGAGAAAACCCTCCAAACCCTTGATGATCAGCGTGTAGGGCGCAAAGTATCCGTACCCCGTGATAATGTCGGCCATGGCCGAGCCTATGCCGCCAGCTAGACCTCCAACGAACCTACCGAACAAGAGGGCGCTGGTGAAGACCAAGATCTCCCCAAAGTTCAGATAGCCTCTGGTCGGTGGAATTGGGATCTGAATCAGCATCGTCGCAACGGTAGTTGTCGCGGCCAGACCAGCAGTAAGGGCGAGCTTAGCAGCGACCCGCGACTGAGCCAAGACGTCATCACGAGGCCGGCTACGGTATAGAGGGATATAAGCGCTTACAGCTTATCTGCGGGTTTTGGTTTTGATCCGCTCGCAACAAAGATTCCTATCTCTACTTTTCGTCCGTGGAAAGACATTCCACAGCACTTTGTTCTAGCCAGCTCCATTTTCACGTTCTCCAGGCCAGCGTCCTCAAACCACTTCCTGACTCTCGCTTGTTCAAATCCGAGCCATCGATCTGCCATCTCTTCCCGCAGCCAACGTTCTTTGTGCTTCTCCAGATCCGCTATGGCGATCCTGCCACCCGGCTTGAGGATCCGCATCATTTCAGAGATCGCTCGTTTCGGTCTCGGGCAATGATGGAGGATCATGTTGCCCACGACCGCGTCGGCAAAACCGTCCTCAATCGGAATATTCTCCGCGTCACCGATCCTGAAATCCACGGATTCGATCCGTCCGAGTTTGGAGAGGTTTTCCTTGGCCTTCTGCAGCATTTGAGGGGAAAGATCCACGCCAACAATCCTTCCGCTACCATGTGTGTGCATCGCAGCGTATTGGGTCAGGAAGCCGGTTCCGCAGCCAACATCAACAACGGTACTCTCCGGCTTCACATCTGATGCTTTGAGTATGGAATCGGCGATTGTCTCATCGAAGAAATCTTCGCGCATTGTGTCCCAGTCGTTCGCCACTCTCGCAAAGTACTTTCCTGCGCTCTCTTTCACCTTGCCAGGTTTCATTCCTATCTTTGGCCGACCATGTCGACGCTTGCGCATTGCAGACACTATTCCTACGATCTTTCCGAGAGCTTCTCCGCAATCAACGAAACCTTGTTTCCTAATGCTCGGAGGGTATTTCTCGCGTAGGCGTCTCGTGTTAGCGCGTCCGGCTTGCTTTCGGAGTAGACCGCTCCGCCCAGATTAGAAGACGTACTCGGGTACCCAGTCGTGCCTACGACAATCATGTCATTGTACAGAAAGAACCTGTGCAACGTAAACAGGACAGCTTCTATCCCGTCGTTTCTGCCTCCGCCTACAGCGATGGCGCCTGCAGGCTTGAATCGCAATACGCCCTTCACTTCACTTCTCGATCCCGCGTCATCGTAGAATGGAATGAATCTATCCATGAACAGTTTCATGATGCCGGTTACGGAGCCGTAGTAAACGGGACTCGCGAAGATGAATCCGTCTGCTGACGCCAGCTCACCGTAGAGCTGCGTCATGTCATCATCATGTGCTGGGCAGGGAAGCTTCTTGGTCCCTTCTTTCTTGCAGCGATCGCAGCCGTCGCATTCGGCTATCTGCAGCTTTGCTAACTGTATTAGGTGAGTGCTGCATTTTTCGGAGCAGGCACTCAACGCTTCATGCAGACAGCGATCCGTGTTACCGCCCTTCCGAGGGCTACCTGAAACTCCAACGATCCTAATCACAGTCGATTCCAACCGTAGCTAGCCTGTCGCTGCATTGTACCTAAGAAAGCGACGGTGCCACAGTCGCCGGTCAAGTCGGGATGGTTCAATCTAAACAGTGATTAGCTGACCTCACGCAATATGTTACGTGAGGGAGAATGCTTGAGTTCTGTAAGGAGTACGTATGAGAAGGTCTTCGAGCTGCTCGAGCAGCATCACAGCTGGTTCTCTGAGAGCATCCCGCTCATCGCGTCTGAGAACGTTCCCAGCCCGGCGGTCCGCGAAGCAGTCATCTCAGACTTCGGTAACCGCTACGCGGAAGGATGGGTTGGCGAGCGAGTCTACGCCGGATGCGTTTACATCGATCAGGTCGAGCAGATCTGCATCGACCTAGCGAAGCAGCTTTTCCGTGCAGCGTTCGTTGACGTGCGCCCTGTTTCCGGTGTCTGCGCTAACTTGGTCACCTACACCGCGTTCACGAATCCAGGCGATGTTATGATGGCTTTGGCGATTCCGAGCGGCGGCCACATTTCCATGGGGAAGAAGGACTTCAACGGAACCGCCGGCAGCGTTCACGGCCTCGACGTGGAATACTTCGTCTTTGACCGGAGCGAGATGAACATCGACGTAGACAAGACGAAGGAAAGAGTTGAGAAGCTGAGCAAGGATGGAAAGCGTCCGAAGCTCGCAACATTCGGGGGCAGCCTGTTCCTGTTTCCTCACCCGGTGAAGGAGTTGGCTGAGTACTTCCACGGAATCGGAACCATCGTTGCGTACGATGCAGCTCACGTTTCAGGCCTCATCGCTGGCGGACAGTTCCAAGACCCACTCCGCGAGGGCGCGGACGTTATGATGATGAGTACGCACAAGACATTGTTCGGTCCTCAAGGCGGCGCCGTGGTGTCATGGGAGAAATACGCGGCACAGATCAAGACCGCCACATTCCCATCAAACACAAGCAACCATCACCTCCACACCGTCGCAGGGAAGGCTGTTGCGTTTGCGGAGATGCTTGAATTCGGCCGCGAGTATACCTCGGAGATTGTTGCAAACGCTCAAACGCTCGGGCAGGCTTTGTACGAATGCGGACTGAACACGCTCGCGGAGAGCAAGGGATTCACGAAGTCGCATCAGATCGCTGTCGACACAACCAAGTACGGCCTCGGCGGAGACATCGAGAGGGCTCTCGAGAAAGCGAACATAATCGTCAACCGCCAACTACTGCCAGGCGATATCCAAGCCGGACGCCACTACCAAAACCCGGGCGGGATACGACTTGGCGTCTCTGAAATCACTCGCCTCGGCATGAAGAGGTCACAGATGGCTGAGATAGCCGAATTCATCAAACGCGTGGTCGTTGACAAAGAGCCGCCTGAGAAAGTCAAGACCGATGTCGCACTGTTCCGCAAGGACTTCCAGACAGTGCACTACGCGTTCGAGACCGCACGGTCAGCCTACGAATACATCAAGATCCGACAATGAGACTGGTCGTTCCCTCTCTCTGGCCGCAATCATTCTTGCGCTAGCGAAGATCCCCTGGAGTTCGCTCATCTATTTCCTCGTCCCCATGATACTTGGGATTGTTAGGGACCACAGATAGACCAGCCATTGAAAGGGCAATTCCAAGGGCGGCGTCCTCATCGACGCATTCGTCCGGATTCTGACCCACTCGTTTCTTGCCGGCCACCCATCATTAGGCCCGAAATGCAGGTTGTCCAAGTCCTATTGAACCGCATATAGCTTAAGTCCTGCGAGAGAGCGTGGCCTCTTCCGCTTGTCTGCTCTCTTGATTTGATAGTACCCGTCTACACCTCTGTAGTACTCTTCCATGACGACAGGAGGTCACTTGGCATGATTACGACTGTGTAACCTGCTCGCATCAACATGAGTTACACAATCACGCTCTACGATTCTCTTTCATGACCGGTTCGGATTGTCTGTGACAGCAGCTGTCAGGCAAGGCCCGCTGCCTAGGAGGGAGGGCTGGAGGATCCCTCCCCTACAAGAAGCCCAGGAAGTACACTATCCCATCAACGACGACGATGAGAAGTGCAACGCTGGAAACCCCAAGCTTCGGAGTACTCAGCTTAGCAAATATCCCGTCAGCACCCCACAGGAACGCAACTACTATTGCAAGAACGAACCAGAACTCCACGGACACAAACCGGCCTAAGGAATCACAGCAGGGGGCATTTGTTATGGCCTACCTCTCGGATCGCGCTTTCTGCCCCGACGGAAATCCGCTGGTTAACTGTCCAAATGCAGCAGTGACTCTCGGATAGCCAGCGCTAGCTCTTCTATGTCTTTCTCTGTGTGTGAATATGAGAATCCATGATGGTAGATATGTCTCGGCAGAAAGCGAATACCCCTATTTTGTAGATACTTTTGCAGTTTCAGGAATCTTGCGCCGGTTCCACTATCTGTGGAGATCGCTTCTCTGTAGTTGGTGACCTCATGGTCGCTGAAGAAGAATGTGAATTCTCCCCCGAGTCCTTCAACTCTCATATTCGAATGTAGTTCGGTGGAGATCTCTTCAACGCTCTTTCTGAGCTTGTCCGTTAATTGATTCAGATGTTTTGTCACTTTGCCATTTCTTAGTTCAGCCATGGTCGCTTTGCATGCTGCTACCGCCAGATGATGAGCATGGAAGGTCCCTCCGAATATGACACTTCCGAATCCTCCAATGGAGCCTCGTTTCGTGTCAGGACCTGAGACTTCGAGTATCTCCTTCTTTCCGACTACTGCAGCGATTGGATAACCGTTCGCGATTGCTTTTGCGAATGTCGCGATGTCCGCTTCGATACCGTAGTATTCCTGTGCGCCTCCTGGTGCGCCGCGAAAACCAGTTATCACCTCATCAAAGATCAGGAGTACGTCGTTATCTTGCGTTATCTCTCGGACTGACTTAAGATAACCTTCCTTTGGCATGATCGCTCCGCAATTGTGTATGATTGGTTCTATTATCACGGCGGCAAGATCCTTCTTGTTCTTCTTGACGATCTTCTCCAATGCGCCACTGTCATTGAACGGGGTCACCAAAGTGTTCTTGATTATATCGCCTTGTACAAATCCAGCTGACTCTGGAATCGTGCGAGGCGTCTTCTTAGGTCCTGCTTTATCCAATGGTGGTCTGTAACTGGCGCAGACATAATCGTAAGTCCCGTGCCAAGCTCCCTCCGTCTTGAGTATTTTCTTCCTTCGAGTGTAGGCTCTGGCCATGTGTATCGCTGACATTACTGCGTCGGAGCCTGAACCTGCGAATCGGGCCATCTCTGCATGCGGAATCATGCGTACCAGATCCTCGGTGGTGCTCACAGTGAGTTCAGACTCGTATCCGGATGCAAGGCCTGACTCCATTTGCTTCCTGACTGCTTCGTCTACCTGTGGGTAGGCGTGGCCGAGCACTATTGCGCCATGATTGACGAAATAGTCCACGTATTCATTTCCATCCAGGTCCCAAACCTTGTTGCCTTTGGCTTTCGAGAAGAATAGTGGATATGGCTTCAGGTACCTAGCGTTGCTATGCACTCCTCCTGGAATCACCTTGCCTGCCCTTTCAAACATCTGTTCCGACTTGCTCAATGACATCACGCCGTGCGGTTACAGGACTATTGGTTCAATTCATATGACCTTTTATAAATGGCAATCCCCGTATTGAGAACCAGCAGCGCGTCGAGTGAAAGCTCGTAATAAAGCTCAGCATGTTTCAATGGTGACATGCACGACATCGACAGAAACATGCTTCGGGTTGACGAGGCCCTGCCGAGCTCACATTCTATATGATCTGGCACAGATCTAAGCTCCTGCTATGACAATTCGACTTGCCGCCTATCCCAAGTGCTTCGAGTATGAGATTGGTCTCCACCACACGATGACAGTCTTTGACTGGGTTTCAATGGCGAAAGGCCGGCTGGACGTCAGTGGACTGGAAGTGTATGACCGGTTCTTCACCAGTCTAGATCGAGACTACTTGTTGCGGGTCAAGAAAGCCGTGAACGACGCGGGTTTCGTGATTCCTATGATGATATGCTCTCCCGATTTCACTCATCCGGATGCCGAAGAACGCCGCCGAGCGATCGATTACCAAGCGAAAATGATCGAAGTGGCCGCTCTTCTTGGCGGAGAAGGGACGGTCTGTCGGACCTTGTCTGGCCAGCAACGCCCGGAAGTCAGCCGCGAGCAAGGCGTTCGTTGGGTGGTCGAGGCTGTCAGGCAGGTCATCCCAGTTGCCAAGGAGTATGGTGTGATCCTCGGCATGGAGAATCACTACAAAGACAGCCAGTGGACTCGCCCTGAGTTTGCTCTCAGACAGGACGTTTTTCTTGAGATCGTTCGCGCGATTGATGAACGACAATACTTCGGTGTGCAATATGACCCCTCCAATGCTATCGTTGCTGGCGAAGATCCGATTGCGTTACTTGAAGCGATCAAAGATCGAGTGGTCTCCATGCATGCAAGCGACCGATATCTGAAGGAAGGCATAACTACTGAGCAAATTCAGAAAGCTGATGCGACTTTGGGCTATGCCTCTTACCTATGCCACGGTGTGATTGGAAAAGGCCTCAATGATTACGACAAGATCTTTTCGATTCTCGCCAGAAGTCAGTTCAATGGTTGGGTATCCATCGAGGACGGCTTGAACGGCCTGGATGAAATTGGCGAGTCCGCTGCTTTTCTGCGGCGGATGCGAGACAAGTATTTCAAGTCTTGAGAGACAACCTGAAGTTGGATGGCGTGCCTTTCGACTTGCCTTGAGGAAGAGGTTAGAATGCCGCTCTATGGTGGTGTTGAAGCCGGTGGGACAAGGTTCGTATGCGCGATAGGTTCCAGCCCTGATAAACTCGAAGCGCAAGTATCGTTCACCACGACAACACCTGACGAGACAATTGGCCGGACGATAGCCTTTTTCCAGCAATATCAACGGCGAGAATCGCTGTTGGCGGTGGGCATTGGCTCCTTTGGCCCGGTAGATCTGAATCCCACGTCACCCAAGTTCGGCTACATCACTACCACACCGAAACCAGGCTGGGCCAACACAGAATTCTACGGGCGGATTAGTCGCGCCCTAGCAGTGCCGGTCGGATTCGACACCGACGTGAATGCTGCTGCCCTAGGCGAAGCGACGTGGGGAGCTGCCAAGGGGCTTGAGACCTTCATCTACATGACTGTTGGCACGGGCATCGGCGGAGGAGGAATGGTCAACGGTCAACTCTTACACGGACTTCTGCACCCGGAGATGGGTCACCTCCGACTGCCACATAACTTAGACCAAGATCCCTACCCTGGGGCGTGTCCTTTCCACGGCGATTGCTTCGAAGGCCTAGCAGCAGGGCCGGCGTTGCTTGGAAGATGGGGACACCGCGCTGAAGAACTCCCCGCCGATCATCCGGCGTGGAGATTGGAGGCGCATTATCTCGCGCTGGGACTGGCGAACTTGATCTGCACACTTTCCCCGCAACGAATCATTCTAGGTGGCGGCATCATGCAACAGATGGCGCTCTTTCAGATGGTGCGACGAAACGTTCAGCAACTACTGAATGGGTATCTGCAAGTGCCGGCAATTCTGCAACAAATCGACCAGTATATTGTGCCGGCTGCCCTAGGCAATCGGGCCGGAGTACTGGGCGCGATTGCGCTAGCTAAGAAGACGGCCCAAGTTAATAGGCCCTAGTTCAAGAAGATTGAATGTATTCGGGCTGATCACCTAGATCCTCGGCAGGCTTTCCTTATGCGTCTGCCCTTCAGCCGTCGTGCGCCTGTAGCAAGTTTACCACATGGGCTAGCATCATCGCAGCCGTGAATACTACTCGAAGGATGCTGAGAGCAATGTCCGAAATCATCGCTTATTGCGGATTGGACTGTGCCAAATGCGAGGCATTCACTGTAACTCAAACGAAAGACCTTGAACGAAAAAAGGAAATGGCCAAACGATGGACCGAAGGGCTCAATGTAGAGTTCAAGCCGGAAGACATCGACTGCACCGGATGCATGTCCGACAAGATTTCTGGATGGTGTACCAAGATCTGCAAGATACGACCCTGCGCTGAAGCCAGGAAAGTGAAGACCTGCGCCCACTGTGAAGACTATCCATGCACACGATTACAACAGTTCCTATCAAACGAACCTAAGGCAGCAAGAACTCTAGAAGAAATCCGGAAGACACTCGCAGTCTAAGAGGATCGCCAACGACCCGGCAAAAAGTCCCACAATAGTGCTTGATATTGCATGGTAGCGAAGAAGGGGCGTCGAATGAAGGAGGAGAGACTCGTGCAGGAGCTTAGTTTGAGGCTAGAAAAGGAAGGATACCAGAGTCGAACTGTCTCTGTCCGATACGTTCGTGACCTGCAAGAAAGCATGGAGAGAAACCACGCCCAAAGTCTTCTGAATGAGGAGTTCTACCAAGAACGTCTTACTCATTTCTCGTTCAAGCTTCCCGAGACTCTGCCGGACGCTCAATCGCTTATCGTGGTCGCGGCGCCGCAGCCTCAGATCAGGGTTGTCTTCACATGGCAGGGGGAACCTAGGCCCGTCGTAATACCACCCACATACGTGCACGAGACGGACAGGATCGTGGAAAGCATTCTGTCCAACGTTCTTGATCTTGAAAAACATCATTTCACAAAAGCTGCTCTGCCGTTGAAATTGCTGGCCGTCCGCAGTGGATTGGGAGACTATGGAAGAAACAATATCTGCTATGTTCCAGGTTTCGGAAGCTTTCACCGGCTTGTGGCCTATTACACGAACATACCCTGCTCAGATGTAAATTGGCGGGAACCAAAGATGATGGAGAATTGCCAGAACTGCCAGGCATGCTGTCGTGCCTGCAGGACTGGGGCGATAACTGCTGATCGTTTCCTCATACGGGCTGAGCGATGCATTACCTTCCATAACGAGCGACCACACGAATTTCCTGACTGGATAGACCCTTCTTGGCACAACTGCTTGGTCGGATGCATGCACTGTCAGAGGGTATGCCCGGAGAACACTGGCTTTAGAGATTGGATTGAAGGTGATCAAGTGTTTTCCGAGGAAGAAACCACTCATATCCTAAACTCAACTCAATCGAACCGCCTTCCTCAGGAGACTGCGAAGAAATTGGAACAGCTCGACTTGCTTGAAGACTCACAATTGGTGGGACGCAATCTAGACGCGCTCTTGAAAAGACAAGAACGA
>Ga0315296_10003362_pt1 | contig 13382 bp, 10 predicted proteins | sample YL17G14_18_MG_FD_203921 | JGI IMG/M metagenome (GOLD analysis project Ga0315296, IMG submission 203921) | Sediment microbial communities from Yellowstone Lake, YNP, Wyoming, USA - YL17G14_18 | ecosystem: Environmental > Aquatic > Freshwater > Lake > Sediment | place: USA: Wyoming | collected... | reverse complement strand
AGTTTGATTCTCAGTATGGGCGTGGCATGCTCGCCCGGCGGCGACAAGACCCCGGAGAAGGCCGCCCCGGTCCAATTCCCGCTCGAGGAGGCGACCATCGCCGGCCTCCAGGAGATGATGACCTCCGGGGCCGCCACCTCCGAAAGCCTCGTATCGCTTTATCTGAAACGGATCGAGGAGATCGACCACGGCGGACCGGGTCTCAACGCCATCATCGAGACGAACCCCGATGCCCTGGCCATCGCCCGCGAGCTCGACCGCGAGCGAAAGGATAAGGGCCCGCGGGGGCCGCTCCACGGCATCCCGATCCTTATCAAGGACAACATCGACACGGCCGACAATATGGAGACGACGGCCGGTTCGCTCGCCCTCCTCGGGTCGAAGCCCGCGCGCGACGCGTTCGTCGCCGGGCGTCTCCGGGCCTCAGGCGCCGTCATCATCGGCAAGACGAACCTCAGCGAGTGGGCCAACTTCCGGTCGTCCCGGTCGACGAGCGGCTGGAGCGGCCGCGGCGGCCAGACGAAAAACCCCTACGCCCTCGACCGCAACCCGTCCGGGTCGAGCTCGGGCTCGGCCGTCGCCGTGGCGTCCAACCTGGTCGCGGCGGCCGTCGGGACGGAGACCGACGGCTCGATCGTTTCGCCGGCGTCCGCCTGCGGCATCGTCGGCATCAAGCCGACGATCGGGCTCGTCAGCCGCTCCGGCATCGTCCCGATCGCCCACTCCCAGGATACCGCCGGACCCATGGCCCGGACCATCGCCGACGCCGCGACGCTCCTCGGCGCGATGACCGGGCTCGACCCGGCCGACGCCGCGACGAAGGACAGCCAGGGTCAAGCCCTCACCGATTACAGAGAATTCCTCAAGCCGGATGGACTGCGCGGCGCCCGGATCGGCATCCTGCGGGCGCGCTCCTTCAACTTCGCTAAAAAGCTCGACCCCATTTTGCAGAATGCCGTGGAGGCCATGAAAAGGGAGGGGGCCGAGGTCGTCGACCCCGTCGAATTCCCGACGCTCGGCAAGACCGACGACTCGGAGTATGAGGTCCTTCTCTACGAGTTCAAGGCTGACCTCGAGGCCTACTTCGCGGGGCGGCCCGGCGCCGCCGTCAGCAACCTGACGGACCTCATGGCCTTCAACGACAAGAACGCGGACCGCGAGATGCCGTTCTTCGGCCAGGAGATCCTGGAGCAGGCGGCGAAAAAAGGCCCGCTGACGGACAAGGCCTACCTCGACGCCCTAGCCAAGAACCACAAGCTCATGCGGGCTGAAGGCATCGATGCCGTGCTGGCCAAGCACAAGCTCGACGCGCTCATCGTCCTGACCAACGGCCCGGCCCACATGACCGACCTCATCAACGGCGACTCGTTCTCGGGGAGCAGTTCCTCGCCGGCGGCCGTCGCGGGCTACCCGACGATCACGCTTCCGGCCGGATGGGTCAACGGTCTGCCCGTGGGCATCTCGTTCATCGGCAAGGCCTGGAGCGAGCCGGTTCTCATTAAGTTCGCCTACGGCCTCGAACGGGCGCTCGGCATGCGGAAGGCACCGCGTCTGCTTCCGACGGCGGAGCTCCCTGCGGCGGGCCTCTCCGGCGGCCACGGCTCGGTCGGGCAATCGGACATGAAATAATACGACAAGCCGGAATGGCAGAAGCAGCAAGAATGGGAAAAGAAATAAACGGAAAGAAGTAGGAATATAACTCAGCGAAGAGGAGGAGTGACCATGAAACGCGTATCGATGAATGCCCTGACAGTCCTTGCCTCAGCCATCGTTTGGATCGCGCTTTCATCGAGCTATCTCGTAGGATGGGACGCCGCGGCGGCCCACGACCGGGCGAGCCGCGACGCTTTCGTCAGCTCCCATGCGGGAAAGACGGCGGCTCCGCCCTTCGCTTTCGTCTATGGCGGCAAGGCCTCATCCGGGCTCGTCGGAAAATGGAAAGTGACGTCAGACGAGAAGGCGGAGGGCGCCAAGACGACGAAGACCGTCGTCTATTCCGACTCTTCGACCGGGCTCTGCGCCACGGTCGTCTACACGATCTACCGGGACTATCCGGCGGTCGAGTGGGTCGCCCGGCTCAAGAACGAAAGCAAGACGGCGACGCCGATAATCGAGAATGTCCAGGCCTGCGCGGTTTCTATCCCCGAATTTGCCGCCGGGCCCGGTCCCGTGATGCTCTATCGCGCCCTAGGCAGCAACGCCCTGCGCTCCGATTTTGCCCCCGTTACGGATACCCTCGCCGAAAAAGCGGTGGTCCGCTTCGGCCCCACGGCCGGACGTTCCTCCGACACGAACGCCCTGCCGTTCTTCAACATCGCTTCGGCCGGGCGAGGCGTGGTCGCCGCCATCGGCTGGAGCGGGAGCTGGCAGGCCGTCGTCGGCCGCAAGAGCCCGCGCGCGCTCGACCTCACGGCCGGAATGACCGCCACGCACTTCAAGCTCCTTCCCGGCGAGGAAGTCCGGACGCCGTCGATTGCCCTTCTCTTTTGGAAGGGCGCCGACCGGATGGCCGGCCACAACCTCTTCCGCCGCTTCGTCCTGGCCCATCACACGCCTCAGGCCGATGGAAAGCCCGTCCCCCTGCCCATCAACCACGGCGTCGGCTTCGGCGGGCCGTTCCCGTGTAACGAATATGTCTGCGCCACGGAAAGCTACGCTATCGGCATGATCGACCGGCTTCACCAGTTCGGCATCGTCCCCGACGCCTGCTGGATCGATGCCGGCTGGTACGAGAACGCGACGAGGAACTGGTGGTCGGGCGTGGGGAGCTGGGTCGTCAACAAGACCAACTTCCCCCGCGGCCTCAAGCCGGTGACAGAAGCGGCGAAGAAGCTGGGCCAGGGGTTCGTCGTCTGGTTCGAGCCCGAGCGCGTCTACGAGGGGACACGGCTCGACCGCGAGCATGCGGACTGGCTGACGAAGCTACCCGGCAATCCCAACCGCTTATTCGACCTGGGCAACCCGAAGGCGCTCGCCTGGATCACGGACCACATCTCGAACTTCATCCGGGCCGAGGGCGTGACGGTTTACAGGCAGGATTTCAACTTCGACCCGGTGCCCTACTGGCAGGCCATGGACACGCCGGACCGCGTCGGCGTCGCCGAGATGAAGCACATTGATGGGCTCTACGCCTACTGGGACGCGCTCCTCGCGCGCAGCCCCGGGCTGCTCATCGACAACTGCGCCTCGGGCGGCCGGCGCATCGACCTCGAAACGATCGGCCGCAGCATCGCGCTCTGGCGGACCGACTACCAGTACTACGAACCGAGCGGCTACCAGTGTCACACCTACGGCCTCCATTTCTTCCTGCCGGCGAGCGGGACCGGCAACAACAACCCGCAGAAATACTATTTCCGGAGCGCGATGGGCGGCGCCGTGGTCATGGGCTGGGAGCTCAACGGGACTTTCAACACGGCCCTGGCCATCGACGACATCGCGGAATTCCGGAGCTTGCGGGCTTATTTATACGGGGATTATTATCCGCTGACGGAATACTCGACTGCGGACGAGGCCTGGGCGGCCTTCGAGTGGAACCGGCCCGAGGAGCGCGACGGCATCGTCCTGGCTTTCCGGCGGCCGATAGCGCCGCAGGCTTCGATCGTCGTCAAGCTCGACGGCCTCGAACCCGGCGCCGATTACGAGGTGAGCTACGAGGATTACGGCGTGGCGCTCATCAAAAGCGGCCGCGAACTCGGCGAGGGGCTGTCGATCAAGATCCCGGAGGCGCCCGGGTCACTCCTCATCAAGTACAGGCGGGTGCGTTAAGCCGCGCCAATCGGGATTGTTTGGGAGTCGCCCAACAGCGTGCTCTATTCGTCAGCCACGAGCCGTATCGCGTGTTCTAAGAAACGGCGTGCAGTCTTCGATAGCTTTTCGCATCCGGATTTTGTCCACCGGCCGTAATAGTCCGCGTCTTCCCGGAGGTTCTTCGCTTCTTTGAAACCCTCGAGCAGAAAAACCGGAAGCAGCCCCTTTTCAACGAATAATGCCCGGACGGTTTCGATCAGACAGTGATGGCTCTGTTCACGGAGGTTTCGGGAATAAATCAGAGCTCGGGCGGCATGGAACATCGAGTAGTAGAGCTGGATCGTCGCCCACTTGAAATCGCCGGCTCTATGCGTGGCTTCGGCCCTACGAAGATCGGATTCGGCGGACTCTAGTTCTTTTGCGGCCAGCGATTTTCCTCTGGAAAAAGGCCTTATCTTCCCCTTCCTCAGACAGTCGCGATACTCCAGGCTCATCTTGTTCATCCCAGAGGACGATCCCACGGTCGATCTCGCCCCAGAATACGGTGTTCTTTTCCCGGAAATCGGGCCATTGCGCAGGGGCGACGACGACGGATTGGATTTTCCTCCCACAGGAGAAGGACGTGATGAGTTCACGGATCGTCTCAGGGTTTCTCGTTAAAGCAAAGATATCGATGTCGCTCGACGAGGAATCTTCTCCGCGGCCCGCGCTCCCGAAGAGGATGACCTTGATTGAAGCCGGCCTCAACCGGGAGAGCAACGGTTCGAGGAAAGCGGCATTTTTCAGCACCTTGAACTGCTTCACCAGGGGATGGGCATGGTTAACGGAATAGAGATGAAAGCGGCCCCGCTCTGTCTTGTCCGCGAGCCCGCTGGCCACGAGTTCCTGGAGGGCGAGATAGACTCCGGCGCGACTCATCGATGTTGCGCCTAGGATTTCCGAGCTCAGGTATTCCCGGCCGGGATTGTCGGCCATGAACGATAGGACCTTCAAGGGATTGGACGGCTGGAAGAGGTCAGATGGCGATTTCTTTCTCATGTCGCGGTCTGTGTCTAATAAATTATCCATATGTATAATATATTAATCATCAGGACGGAGTCAATGCTCTGAAATGCCGCCGCTCATTTAGCACTTGAGGGCCGCCCGAATAGGCAATATAATTCCCGGAACAAGGAGATGCCCGTGATCGAACTGACCAACGTTTCCAAGAGCTACAACCGGGGCAAGGTCAAGGCCGTGGACGGCCTAACCCTGACCGTCAAGCCGGGCGAGATCTTCGGCTTTCTCGGCCCAAACGGGGCCGGGAAGACGACGACCATCAAGATGCTCGTCGGTCTGCTGCGGCCGGACGCGGGGCGGATCGTGGTCGAGGGTTTCGACGTGGCCAAGGACCCGCTCAAGGCCAAGCAGGTGACGACCTACGTCCCCGATTATCCGGCGGTCTACGAACGGCTGACGGGGCTCGAGTATCTGAACTTCATGGGTGACGTCTACGGCGTCCCCAAGGCGGAGCGGCTCGAGCGGATCGGCAAGTGGCTCGAGATCTTCGAGCTGGCGCCGGTCGTCACCAACCCCATCCAGAGCTATTCCCACGGCATGAAGCAAAAGATCGTGCTGACGGCGGCCCTCCTGCCGGCGCCCCGGGTCATGGTCCTCGACGAGCCGCTGGTCGGGCTCGACCCGAGGGCGGCGCATCAGCTCAAGGAGATGTTCCGCGAGCACTGCGACCAGGGCAAGACGCTCTTCTTCTCGACCCACATCATGGAGGTCGCCGAGAAATTGTGCGACCGCATCGGTATCATCCACAAGGGCCGGCTCGTCGCCTGCGGCACCATGGAGGAGCTCCAGGCCCTCGACAAGACCGAGCAGTCGCTCGAAGGGATCTTCCTGGAGCTCACCGAAAAATGAGCAAGCTCAGCAGGCTCGCGACCGTCATTCGGGCCGGGCTCAGGTCGAACTTCGGCCTGGCCACCCTGAAGCACAGGCTGTTCAAGGAAAAGAAGGACCGCTGGCTGGTGCCCTTGTTCGGGCTGGCCGCAGTCGGTGTGCTGCCGACGCTCTACGGAATCGTGCTGCTCATCAAGGCCGCTTACCTCATGCTCCAGCCGATGGGCCAGGAGCGGGCGATCCTGACACTGGGGTTGCTGGCGGGGCAGCTCCTGATACTGCTTTTCGGCATTTACTACATCATCTCGGCCTTCTACTTTTCGCGCGACCTGGAGATGCTCATCCCGCTTCCGCTCCGGCCGAGCGAGGTCATGATCTCGAAGTTCGCCGTCATCATGATCAACGAGTATCTCACGGTCGCGGCTGTCGTCCTGCCGGTCGTTATAACGTTCGGGGTCATGGCGAAGGGAAGGGTGGGCTACTGGGTGAACACGGTCCTCGTTTATGCAGCGCTCCCGATCATCCCGCTGGCCATCGTCTCCGTCCTGGTCGTGGCCATGATGCGCTTCATCAACGTCAGCCGGAAGAAAGACATCCTCATTCTTGTCGGCAGCATCGTCCTCATCGCGGCCTCGCTTTTTCTTCAAGTCGGGTTGGGGCAGTCGAGGGGTCCGCAGGCGAATCCCGAAGCCATTGCCGCGTTCTTCACCTCGCCGGACAGCCTTCTCAATCGGGTCGGGTCCAAGTTCCCGCCGAGCGTCTGGGCGACGAAAGCGGTGGCGGGTGGATTCAGCGGGGAGGGATTGGCCAACCTGGCGCTCCTTTTGGGCGTGTCGCTCGCGTTCTTCGCCGGGATCGTGGTTATGTCGGAAAAGCTCTTTTACCGCGGCCTCGTCGGGCTCGGCGAGACGACGGGAAAAAAACGGAGATTGACGCGCGACGAGATGTCGCGCCGGGTCTCGTCGGGGCGGCGGGCGGGAGCCGCGGTGTTCGCCCGCGAGTGGCGGATCATGAACCGGACGCCGATCTTTCTTTTAAACGGCGTCCTGGTCGTGATTATCGTCCCGGTCATTTTTGTCCTGATGGCGACCATGGGCTCGGGAAAGGGCGGGAGCGGGGGAGGAAGCGATTTGAGCGCCATCCTCAATACGATGACGTCGACCAACCCGCTTTACGTCATTTTGGCGGCGGCGCTGTTCATGACCATCTGCGGCAGCCTCAACGGCACGTCGTCGTCGACGTTCTCGCGGGAAGGCGCGCAATTCTGGATATCGAGGGTCATTCCGGTCGCGCCGCGGGAGCAGGCGGCGGCCAAGTTCCTGCACTCCTACTTGATCGCCATGCTGGGTGTCGTCACGGCGTCGGTCGTCGCGGCGATCATCCTTCACCTCAAGGCGGTCCATCTGGCCGCGGCGGCGGGACTGGCGCTTGTGGTGGGCGTGCTGCTGACGGCGGTGGGCATGATCATCGACCTGGCCCGGCCGCTCCTCGACTGGACCAACCCGCAGAAGGCGATCAAGCAGAACCTTAACGTCCTTCTGGCCCTACTCGCGGATATCGGCATCCTGACGGCGGCGTTTTTCGGGGTCAGGGCGCTGATCAGGGCGAAGCTGGCGGCGAACGTCGTGATGGGCGTACTGTTTGTGGGCCTGGCCGCGTTCGCGGCGCTGAGCTACCGCATCCTGCTCAAGTTCGCCGACAAGCGCTACCCGGAAATCGAGACCTAAGAGGGGGTCAAACCTACCTTTTGCTGCAAAAGGTAGGTTTGACCCCCTCAGCCCTCGATGGCCTTGTGCAGCTTGACGGGGCGCTCCAGCCTCTTCCGCATTTTGATGTTCAGGAGTTCGACCATCATCGAAAAGCCCATGGCGAAATAGATGTAGCCCTTGGGGATGACCAGGCCGAACCCTTCGCCGAAGAGGGTGAAGCCGACGAGGAGGAGAAAGCTCAGGGCCAGCATCTTGATGGTCGGGTGGCCGTCGACGAAATTGCCGATGGCCCGGGCCGAGAGCATCATGACCCCGACGGCGATGACGATGGCCGCCATCATGATGGTCACGTGCTCGGCCAGGCCGATGGCCGTGATGACCGAGTCGAGCGAGAAGACGATGTCGAGGACGGCGATCTGGGCCAGGACGGTGAGCATGCGCCGCCCGGCCCTGGCTTTTTCGTGCGCCTCCTCCCCCATCAGGCTTTGATGGATCTCGCGGGTGCTCTTGGCCAGGAGGAAGAGCCCGCCACCGATGAGGATCAGGTCGCGGCCGGAGAACTCGCGCGAGAAGATCTCGAAAAGCGTGCTTTTCAGGCTCATAACCCAGGTCAGGGAAAGGAGCAGGAGGATGCGGCTGACCATGGCCAGGGCCAGGCCGAGGACCCGGGCGCGATCCCGGCGGTCTTGGGGCAGGCGTCCGACGAGGACGGAGATGAAGATGATGTTGTCGATGCCCAGGACGATCTCGAGCGCGGTCAGCGTCCCCAGGGCCACCCAGGACTGAAAATGCGTCATCCATTCCATCGTCGCCTCCTGCCGGCCGATTCATTCAGGTCCCCAATTATACGGAAAATCGAGGAACTTTTCCTATTTCGTGACGATGTGTAGAGTATTTCAAATGGCCCGTCTTGACGCCACCCTTTTATACCGTGATGGGGGCCATCCATCTCCCCCGGCCCCGGGAACCAGTCCCGGCGGTTCCCCCATCAGCAAGCTGATGGGCCCCCCTCCGCTACGGGGGCTCTGAACGGCCCCCATCACAGCCCGGGTGGCGTCTCGCGGCCAGGAAGAGATGTTCTCCTAAGCGGAACAGTCGATAGTGCGGTGGACGGGGCCAGCCGTAGCGTTGACACCCGCGCTCCGGCTGGACTAACATCTGCCGCTTAGGAGGATTTCATGAAGAATAGCATCGCGCGATACCTGAAGCTCTCGGCTCTCATAGTTCTTCTCCTGGTCCTGGCCTGGGCCTGCACGGCGGGACCCCGCGGCTACACGAAATTCGAGGTCGCGATCGACCCGTCCGTCCGGAGCGAGGCGGCCTCGGGCCGCGTCATCCTCCTCCTCTCCAGGACGGAAAAATTCAGCCCGGGCCCGAACGGGACGCCCGTCTTCGGCCTGAATGTCGACGGCCTGGCTCCCGGCGCGAAAGCGCTCGTCGACGACGCGTCTTTCGGCTACCCGGTGCGGAGCCTCCGCGACATCCCGGCCGGCGAATATTTCGTCCAAGCCTGGCTCAACGTCTACACGACGTTCACGCGGAGCGACGGCAAGGTCGTCAAGCTCCACCAGGACCAGGGCGAGGGACAGGACTGGCGCCGCTCGCCCGGCAATCTTTACTCCGAGCCGGTCAAGGTCAAAGTCGAGGCGGGCAGAAGCGCGACCGTGCCCATTTCGCTGAACAAGGTCGTGCCGTCGATCAAGCCTTACGAGGACACCAAGTGGCTCAGGCATCTCCGCATCCAGAGCCGTCTCCTGACGGATTTCTGGGGACAGCCGATGTTCATCGGGGCGAACGTCCTCCTGCCCAAGGGCTACGACGAGCATCCCGGCGTCCGCTATCCAGTGCACTACGTCCAGGGGCACTTCCCGCGGGGGCGGGCCGGCCGTTTCAGCGAGGACGAGACGAGCCCGGCCTTCAAGCTCTGGACGGCCTACGGCGCACCCCGCTTCATCCAGGTCAGCTTCGAGCACGCTTGCCCTTACTACGACGACTCTTACGGTGTGAACTCGGAAAACGTCGGGCCTTACGGCGACGCCATCACGAGCGAGCTCATCCCTTATATAGAGAAGACGTTCCGGGCCATCGGCGCGCCCTGGGCACGCGTCCTCTCCGGCGGCTCGACGGGCGGCTGGATCTCGCTCGCCCTCCAGGTCTTCTACCCCGACGTCTTCGGCGGCGTCTGGTCGTTCTGCCCCGACCCGGTCGATTTCCGCAAGTACCAGGTCGTCAATCTCTACGAGGACAAGAACGCCTATTACATCGATAACGAGTGGACGCGCGTGCCGCGGGGAGGGGAGAGGGGGACGGACGGGAACCTGACCTATACGATGGACCAGGAGAATCTGTACGAGGAAGCGATCGGCGACCGGTATAGGTCGGGCGGCCAGTGGGCCATCTGGAACGCGGTGTTCGCGCCGGTGGCCGAAGACGGCTATCCGAAGCCCTTCTGGAACCCCGTGACCGGCGAGATCGACAAGGCCACGGCGGAATGGTCCCGCGAACGTTACGACATCCGCGCCTATCTCGAGAAAAACTGGGCGACGATCGGGACGAAACTCGCCGGGAAGATCCACGTCTACGTCGGCCGCATGGACAACTTCTACCTCAACGAGGCCTGCTACCTGCTCGAGGCGTTTCTCGCGACGGCGAAGGACCCGGCCTACGGCGGCGAGTTCCAGTACGGCGACCGGGGCGGCCACGGCTGGTCGCCGTTCAAGGGCGACGAGATGCTCCGGGCCATGGCCGTCCATATCGCGGCGAACGCGCCGCGGTCGGCAAGGAAGGATTGGATTTATTAAGAGGGGTTTAAGAGGGGGTCAAACCTACCTTTTGCTGCAAAAGGTAGGTTTGACCCCCTCTGGGGGCCTCAGGTGAAGATGATTTGGCCGCCGGCGGCGATCTCGTAGAACTTGCCGACATTGATGATCGAGTCGACCTGCGGGCAGAAATCCTCTTTCTTCAGCTTGAACATATCCACCGACGCCTTGCAAGCGTAGAACTTGCCGCCGGCGTCGGCGATCATCTCGACGAATTCCGGCACGGGCGGGATGTCGATCTTGTCCATGGTCTTCATCATCATGGACGTGGCGAAGGCCGAGAAGCCGGGCAGAATGCCTGCGAGCGACGGCATGTGCATGCCCGGGTTGCCGACCGTAGCGACCTTGATCTTGCCCATCCGCTTCGTGATGATGGCGTCCATGCCGAAGAAGGTGAAGAAAAGGTTCGCCTCGATGCCCTCCATGCGGGCGCCGTTGGCCATGATCAGGCCGGGATAGACGCCGTCCAGGCTTCCCTTGGAGATGATGATCGAAACTTTTTTGATTTTGTCTTCCATCTTTGTCTCCTTTAAAAGATGGGGTCAAACCTACCTTTTGCAGCAAAAGGTAGGTTTGACCCCATCTGGTTCTTCAGACGCAACCCTCGGGCTTCTTCATGCCGGCGATCTTGGCCGCTTTCTTGGCCGGTCCGCCGGGGAAGATCTCGTAGAGCTCCTTGGTGCTGATAACGCCGCTTTTATTGAGTTTGCGGATGCTCGGCACCTGGCCGTTCTCCTTGAACTCCTTATGCATGAACTCGATGACCTTCCAGTGGGTCGGGGTGAGCTCGGCGATCCCCTCTTCCCTGGCGATGGCTGCGGCGATGTCGCGCGTCCACTGCGCAAAATCGGTCATGAAGCCTTCGGCGTCGACGTCGACGACGGCCGTTCCGAATTGTTTCTGCGGCATGGCGGGTCTCTCCTTCGATCACACTTGGATTATCGTTAACATTTTTTGCTTGTTCTTGCTGCTTAATTCTTTCTATTACAGCGACGACAACAATAAATACTTCTACTACTCTATGCCGCTCCGCCTGTCGCAGCGTTGCCCGCGTCGGCCGGACGCTTTTTCCCTGCCATCTTCATCCGGGCCGGGACGAACGGGATCGGCCGGCCCCGCAGTAAAATGTGCCAGTAGATCCAGCGGAAGGCGAGCTTCCCCCAATGGTTGATGCGGCTGGGCTTGAGGAGCGGCATCGGGCCGAGGATCGGGAACGGGAAGCGCCCGGGGAGCGGCTCGACCTCGTAGTTGAAGTCGATGAGGATGGCCTTGCCCAGGCCGGCCTCGATGAAGCAGTTCGAGTGGCCGTCGAAGGCCGGCTCGAGCGGTTTGTCCTCGATGGCCCGCATGACGTTCTCGGCCAGTATCTCGGACTGGAAATGGGCGACGGAGCCCGCCTTTGACGAGGGCAGGTCGGTCGCGTCGCCGATGGCGAAAATATTCTCGTATTTTTTCGAACGCAGGGTGTGCGGGTCCGTGGGCAGGTACCGGAACTCGTTGCCCATGCCCGAGCGCTCGATCATTTCCGAGCCCATGTTCGTCGGGACGGTGACGAGCAGGTCGTAAGGGACTTCGCGGCCGTCATAGCCGATGAGCTTGCGGGCCGCCGCGTCGACGCGCTCGGCGTTGAAATCGGTCACCATTCGGACGCGCTTTTCCTCGAGCAGGCTGCCCAGCGCCTTCGAGGCCACGGGCTTGGTGAAGGCCCCGGGGAGGGGCGTGACGAAGACGAGCTCGATCTTGTCGCGGCGGTGATGACGGACCAGACACCAGTCGCAGAAAAAGACAAACTCGAGCGGCGCGACCGGGCACTTGATGGGCGTTTCGTTGATGTGGACGACGATCGTCCCGCCCTGGAAGGCCTTGAGCTTCTCGGCCAGGGCCGTGGCCCCGTCCGGCGTGTAGAAATCGAAGATCGTGTCGCGCCAGCCGTCGAGCATGCCGGGAGTTTCGGAGGGCACAATGTCGGCCCCGGTAGCGACGATGAGGAAATCGTAGGGGAGATTGCTCCCGTCCTGGAACACGACCTCGTTCGCGGCGGGATTGATCCTGTCAATTTCAGCGACGATGAACTCGACGCCCCGAGGCAGGAATTTTGATCTGGGCTTGACGATGTCTTTCGTCGTGTAGAACCCGAAGGGGATGAACAGGAAGCCGGGCTGGTAGTAATGCTCGTTGTCCCGGTCGATGATGGTGATGGCCCAGTCGGTGCGGCGGAGGCGCTTGAAGAGGAGGTTGGCCATGATGGTCCCGCCGGTCCCGGCACCGAGGATGATGATTCTCTTCATCGGAAATAAATACTAGCATTAATATAGTATTTATTCAATCCCCGTCTTCCATTCCGCGCGATGCTCCTGTAAAATCGGCCCTTCCGGAATGGGCGAAGGAGGAGGCAGATGGCCAAACAGTTGGGATCGAGGGGCAAGCCGAAGGACACGCGCAAGCGGTGCTGGGGCGACCTCAAGGACGCCCTCATGCGGGACTACCACGATTTCGAGTGGGGGACGCCCCTCCACGACGACCGCAAGATTTTCGAGTTTTTCATCCTTGAAGGCATGCAGGCGGGGCTGAGCTGGAAGCTCGTCCTCGACAAGCGGGAGAATTTTCGGCGGGCCTTCCGCGGCTTCGACCCGGTGAAAGTGGCTCGGTTCACGGCGCGGGACGTGCGGCGCCTGTTGGGCGACGCCGGGATCATCCGCAACCGGCTGAAAATCCTGGGCGCGATAAATAACGCGAAACGCTTCCTCGAGGTGCAGAAAGAGTTTGGGACGTTCGACCGCTACATCTGGGGCTTCGTCGGCGGGAAGCCGTTGCGCAACAAGCTCCGGTCTTTCGCGGACATGCCCTCCGGGACGCCCCTTTCGGACATCATCAGTAAGGACCTGAAAGCGCGCGGATTCAAATTCGTCGGCTCGACCGTCGTCTATTCGCACATGCAGGCGACGGGCATGGTCAACGATCATCTGGTCACGTGTTTCCGGTATCGCGAGCTCACCACTTCTTGCCAAGCGGGCCCGAATCTGCTAAACTAACTCCATTCGTTTGAGGCGTTTGAGCCTTTCCCTCATCCGCCCGGCGGCGGACCCAGGCTAACCAACAGGGCGTTGGAATTTTTCCCGGCGTCCCGGCCCGTGTTTAGGCGGGGGCGGCGATCGCCAACCGCCAATTGCCAACCAGCGAGCGGGGAGAGGGAATTGGCCGAAGGATAAAGGACATAGAA
>Ga0315296_10003361_pt1 | contig 13386 bp, 13 predicted proteins | sample YL17G14_18_MG_FD_203921 | JGI IMG/M metagenome (GOLD analysis project Ga0315296, IMG submission 203921) | Sediment microbial communities from Yellowstone Lake, YNP, Wyoming, USA - YL17G14_18 | ecosystem: Environmental > Aquatic > Freshwater > Lake > Sediment | place: USA: Wyoming | collected... | reverse complement strand
CGAGGAAATAGGAAGGAAAGCAGCAAAGGAAGAGAAGTCTGATGTATCTGACCCTTTAAACCTTCTTCTCGAAGGATTCAATCTAGCTGCGAAAGAAGAGGAATGGATTCATCTGGCGACATTAGGCTCCGTTCTTCGCCAATTGGATCCAGCATTTGACCCCCGTACTTACGGTCATCAGCAATTACAGTCTCTCATCAAAAAATATCCAGAAACATTTACGCTCAAACGAGATAAATCAAGAAAACCACCGGTGGTGTATGTCGCGCTAACGGCTCTTAAATCGGGTGCAGACTAATCGTGAACTTGTGCTAAATCCTAGCCTTACAATGAAAATAAGGGCGCGGAAGGTTTGACGTAGAAAAACAGTCCACATAGATGTGGTTCACTTAACTTAGCACCTAGTTACACAATCAGCCAGAATGTTCGCTTAACTTCCTCGAACCCCGTGGGGTGGTTGGGCAATTGCTAAGCCAATTCAGAAATGCTTTGAATCTTAGCTCTTTGCCCTTCGGCGTCTTCTGAGCCAGATTACCAAAGGGGGAATCGAATTCATCCCTTAGCGCTTAAAGGCGCTAGAAAACTGCACAATCCGCCAATTTGTGTGGTCAACTATGGGATCAATAAGATAGATAGTGCTAGACCACAGGTCGTCGGCGTGGCCTAGGCAATAGCCCGGCGTAACGGATCTCTGCCTTGGTCTCGCTCAACTGCACGTCAAGTAAATGTCGCATTGAAATCATGCCCACCACCTTCTGTTGGTCTACGATAGGAAGGTGTCTGATCCTCTTCTGCTTCATAACGCTGATGGCGTAGTCCAAATCGTCCTCAGGAGTGCCTATAGCTACTCCCTTGGTCATCACATCTTCAATTTTGATGCTGGCCAGGGCGTCCTTACGCACAAAGCACTTTCTTACTATGTCTCTTTCAGTAATAATCCCCACCAGCTCGCCCTTCTCATTACAAACCGGGATTGACCCCCGGTCATATTCGACTAGTTTCTGAATAGCTGCGGCGACGGTTTCATTTGGCCCAATAGTAATTACTGGGCCAACTTTGGTTTTCAACAGGTCCCTTATCTTCATGGCATACCTTCCTTTCAACCGTTGAAAGATATGAATTCTCTAATCTCAGCGGGAATAACCAATAATGTGCCACGATGTCAGTAAACTGTCAACCCACTTAGTAACAAAAAGCCATTCTGTTTAGTTCCTCGTTTTGCATTGACCGAGACAAGTGACTGTACAATCCATCGTTTTGTTCACTTTGCCGTCCATAACATCTGAGGAAGAAGTAGACCTAGAATAGAGCCACGGCGGGATTTGACAATCTTAATAGGCTATTTATTTGCAAAATGGTTTGTTTCGGTGTATGATGTATTTAGTAGTTTAAGTTTAGGTTATTACAAGCTTCTTGGGATTCTGTTAGATTCATATCAAGCATTGGATGACCCAGGCTCTAACTAAAATTTTGAAAGAAAGGAGGTCATCCAATGAGTTTTCAAGACAAAACGATCCAGTGTGCCGATTGTGGGACTAACTTCAGCTTCAGCGCTGGGGAACAAGAGTTCTTTCAATCCAAGGGCTATACTAATGAGCCCAAGCGCTGTCCCTCATGCCGACAGGCAAGGAAGACAGAGCGGAATGGAAGTCGTGGTAACAGCTATGGGCTCCCACGCCAAATGTTTCCTGCCATATGCGCCGAGTGCGGCAAAGACACCGAAGTGCCTTTTGAGCCTCTCAATGGCAGGCCAGTCTATTGTAGCGATTGCTACAGCAAAGTCAGACTGAGTAGATAATGCCGGTTTGACCATGGACATACACGGGCCGGGGATACCTGGCCCGTGTATGTTTATAGAATGTGGTGTCTTCGCAATTACGTTCACCTTCACCGCTTCCAAACAGAAATGCTACACTAATAGAGGCCTGACTAATGACACAAAAAACGCTGACTCAGTCGTAAGAGACTGAAGACAAGAGAGTCGCAGTGACAAGTATGGATTATAAGCAGGACTGGATAGAGACAAGATTTCGCTAACATATATGAATTATCGCAGTGACATAAGAAATATAGCTATTATTGCCCACGTTGACCATGGTAAGACTACTCTGGTAGATGCCATGCTTAAACAAAGTAAGATCTTCCGGGATAGCCAAAAAGTAGGCGAGTTAATAATGGACCAGAACGCTTTAGAGCGTGAAAAAGGCATTACCATTATGGCTAAGAATACCGCCGTGATTTACCGGGGAGTCAAGATTAATATCATCGATACCCCCGGGCATGCTGATTTCAGCGGTGAAGTAGAGCGCGTCATAAATATGGCTGATGGTTGCCTGCTTTTGGTGGATTCTATAGAAGGTCCCATGCCCCAGACTACGTTTGTGCTTCGCCAAGCTCTGGAAAAGGGTCTAAGACCCATTGTGGTTATCAATAAAATAGACAGACAGAATTCGCGGATAGCAGAGGTGCTTAAGCTCACCGAGGACCTATTCTTGAAATTAGCTACCAGCGCTGACCAGCTTGACTTCCCGGTAGTATATGCCAGTGCCACGGAAGGTACAGCCGTAAGCGAACTAGGTACTGAAGGCAAGGACATCACTCCTCTCTTCGAATGCATCTTAGAAGAAGTACCACCACCGCAAATTGAAAGTGGGCCATTTCAAATGCTAGTTTCTAACTTGGACTATGACAGCCACAAAGGCAAAATAGCTATTGGTAGAATCTGGAGAGGCAAGGTTGCTGCCCACGACCCCGTAGTCTGTCTAGGTGTTGATGGGAGTCTAAGTCACTATCAGATTAGTGAAGTACTTACATATCTCGGTCTCAAACGCCTGGAGGTAGCAGAGGCCGAGGCGGGTGACATAGTAGCTGTGACCGGCCTCGAAAAAGTCAGCATTGGAGATACCATTGCCAGCCCGGAGCAGCCTGAAGCTCTACCACGCATAGAAGTTGGCGAACCAACGGTGGAGATGACCTTCGGAGTAAACACCTCACCGTTCGCTGGCCGCGAGGGGCGTTTCAGCACCACGCGCCAGTTAAGGGCACGACTCTACAAGGAACTGGAGACTAATCTCAGCCTAAGGGTACAAGATACAGATAGCCCAGACACCTTCCTGGTAAAAGGGAGAGGAGAACTGCATCTGGCTATTCTGATTGAGACCATGCGCCGGGAGGGCTACGAATTTGAGGTCTCCAAGCCAGAAGCTATTACCAAAGTAGTTGACGGCAACCTTGTGGAACCCGTGGAGGCTCTTACTCTTGATACCAAAGAGGAATACGTTGGAGTCTTAACCGAGATACTGAGCAAGCGCCAAGCTCAGCTTACTGATATGCGCAACGATGGCCATGATAATGTGCATTTAGAATTCCATATACCTACAAAAGGACTTATTGGTTTCCGTAGTGCTTTTCTTACTGCCACTCGTGGTGAAGGTATCATGAATACCATTTTTCTTGGCTATGAAGCTTGGCGGGGAGCCATAGTCTCGACTCGCAGTGGCGCTCTGGTAGCATCGGAGCAGGGCCTAGCTGTCACCTATGGCCTTAACAATGCCCAGGGGCGGGGACTCACCTTCATTGAACCCGGTACACTAGTCTATGAAGGTATGATAGTGGGGATGAATTCACGGCCACGGGACATAGCCATCAACGTGTGCAAAGAAAAGAAGAAGACCAATGTACGCTCGTCTACGTCCGACATTGCTATAAAGCTCACTCCTCCCGTGCAGCTGAGTTTAGAACAAGCTATTGATTTTATCAATAGGGATGAACTGGTTGAGGTAACTCCTGAGAATATCAGGCTGAGGAAGAAATTGCTCACCCAGGCGCAACGGTTGAGGGACATCTCCTCTGCCCGGCGAAGCATAAAGCAATAGACCATGGCTATTGTTAAGATGCCTTAAGGCTCGAAGTGATACCCTAGTTCACACGCTACCCAAAACGTCAGAATGTTCACTTTGCCATCTATAGCACCTGAGGCGGACTTAAAGCACGAATAGAGCCACGGCGGGATTCAACAACCTTAATAAGCTACCTGGCAATCTTAGCTCTTTGCCTTTCGGCGTTCACTGGGAGACAGCCAAGTGCCTATGCTGTGAAGGTTTTATTCGAGCAGAGAAAGTCCACCATAAGGTAATTACTACGGCTGGCTGCCGGTCTCTATCTTCGTTTCGTTCCCCACATCACGATGGCTGCACCTTTAAGCAGGGGTCTTGTTTCTACCAGCGGGATTCCATTGTCACGCCATATTGCGGCGATGCGATCAACAGGATACCGCTGACAAAAGTCCGAGATACTCGGACCCAAGAAACAGCCCATACGATGCCAACCTCGTGAAACGGGGATGGTCATTATGGGCATGACGACCCTGTTGTAGATAAGCCATATAGTTCTTACCCAAAGGGTTTCTGGAATGCCGAACTCAAGCGAGAGCAATTCCCCGCCTGGTTTCAGTACCCGAGACAGCTCCCGTATTGTTGCATCAGGGTCTTGGACATAACGCAACAGGTAGGTGAAGACAACCGTATCGAAGGTCTCGTCAGGAAAGGGTAAATGCTCAGCGCGGCACTGGGTAAGTTGGATTCTGCCGTCTAGGCTTCTCTTCTCGATGGCGCGGAGGCCAGCTTGCAGCATTGAGTGGCTAACATCGAGCCCCACGATTTGGCCATTATGGTGGTCGGCAATCTCTATGGCAACACCGGCTGTACCGGTACATACGTCAAGCACAAGGTTTCCCGGCCGAAAAGCCATTTGCGAGACCAAGAACCTACGCCAGCGAAGGTACTGAAAGAAAGTCAGCACTTGCGCCCAAGTGTCGTACGAGTGGGCAACCCCATCGAACAGGTCTTGGGCAAAGATTGCAGTGCTGGCCCCTGATGGAGAGCCGGATCCTGTCCCGGTTGTGCTGACTGGGGCCGCAGGGTGGGATTCAACTAGCGATGCCGATCGGTCCTCTCTTTTCTTTGTCTTCATTCTTTATCCTCCAGCGAGCTGTCTTTTCTGCAGATTATCTCATGAAATTAGCAGCGCCAAGATGCTATGGGCTTGGGTCACTCTTGATTATACATAACCTATGTAATCTAGGCAAACAAATCCGGCAATTTTAGTTGGACCATACGTTAAAGCTGAACAATAGCATAAAGTTCTGTCTGTCGTCCAGTACCGCCCACTTTACCCGACTTGAACTCTATTACATACCCAATTCTTGAGTAGTTCTAAACTACAGGGTCCGTCATGTTGTTACTAATTAGGCGACATAGTATCCCGCAGTAAGCGATAAAGCACATCATCAGTGTCCAGCGAAAATCATTTGATTTTAGTTGTGGCCTTCTTTTTGCTAACAGGGTTAGGCTATTTATTTGCAAAATGTTTTGTTGTGGTGTATGATGTATTTAGTAGTTTAAGTTTAGGTTATTACAAGCTTCTTAGGATTCTACTAGATTCATATCAAGTATTGGATGACCCAGGCTCTAACTAAAATTTTTGAGAAAGGAGGTCATCCAATGAGTTTTCAAGACAAAACGATCCAGTGTGCCGATTGTGGGACTGACTTCAGCTTCACCGCTGGGGAACAAGAGTTCTTTCAATCCAAGGGCTATACTAATGAGCCCAAGCGCTGTCCCTCATGCCGACAGGCAAGGAAGACAGAGCGGAATGGAAATGGTGGTAGCAGCTACGGGCTCCCACGCCAAATGTTTGCTGCCATATGCGCCGAGTGCGGCAAAGAGACCCAAGTGCCTTTTGAGCCTACCAATGGCAGGCCAGTCTATTGTAGCGATTGCTACAGTAAAGTCAGACTGAGTAGATAATGCCGGTTTGACCGTGGACATACACGGGCTGGGGATACCTGGCCCATGTATGTCCCTCGAATGTGGCGATGTATCATCTCAATGGGAGTTCCGATACGTGAAGGTGAATCCCAGGATTCCCTGTTGTGGCGCTTTCAAAGGATGATGCAAATGAGTGGAATTCTGCGCGAGGCAAAGTCCCACCGCCATCTTCTACGCAAGGATTACGAGATTAAACGAAAGGAGGAGCAGTATGAAGATTTATGTCGGTAACTTACCTGATGAGGTAACTGAACAAGAGTTACGTCAGGAATTTGCGACTTTTGGAGCAGTGACGTCTGTAAACATCATAACAGACAAATTCAGTGGGCGACCCAGGGGATTCGGGTTTGTTGAAATGGCAGTGGTGTCTGAAGGTCAAGCTGCAATTGCCGGCCTCAACGGGAAGGCACTGAAGGACCAGACGCTTATTGTTAACGCGGCTCGCCCACCTTCTGAGAGCAGAGGCGGTGGGTCTTATGGCAACAGAAGACGCGGTGGACCTAGTAGAGGAGGACAGAGCAGATATTAGACTCTTTCTCATTCATTCCTGCCTGAGACGCAAGATATATTCATTATCCTTGAGATGTGTAACACTTAGCCAGATTGTTCGCCTAACTTCCTCGAGCCCAGTGGGATGGTCAGGCAATTGCTAAGTCATTTCAGGAATGCTCTGAATCTTAGCTCTTTGCCCTTCGGCATTTTCTGAGCCAGATTACCAAAGGCGGAATCGAATTTATTACTTAGCGCTTAAAAGCGACTAGAAAATTGCACATTTCGTCGTATTGTTAACTCCATTTGACCCTGCGCCTTATCAGGTGAATGGCGACAAATATGGCAGTCATTATCGCCACGAAGCCAATAACGATCCAGGCGGAATACTCGGGTCCCACATCCTTTAACCCATGCCTGGCTAAAGTTCCCAAGATGATTAATGTTCCATCGTAGATAATCGAAGAAAGTACGATGGCCAGCACCAGCTTATAGTAACGGACGCGCATTGTGCCAGCAGCCACCGATGATACCTGCATCAAACCCGGTGTCAATCTGGCAGCAGCTATCAGCAGTATGGTCCATCTACTTAGTCTATTCTGGAATTGCTCAAAATTACGCCGCAAGAATTTGGAACGTTTACCGACAAAGTCTACGAATCTTGTGCCCAGCAGCCGACTTACCCAGTAAATAATGCCCGTTCCCAGCAGTCTGCCACCCAATAGCATCAGAATGATAAGAAGCACTGGCAATGAGAAGGCCCCTATTTTGTAGGTAGTGAAAAACAGAATGGTGTCAAGTACGAACGGAAATGGAATACCAATGTCGGCGGATATGGTTAAGAAAAATATGGCGGCCAGTCCCCCGGGATTATCGACGCTTATGGAGGCAGCTAGTGTAGAAAGTGCTCCGTTTATCCATTCAATCATAGTACGACTCAGGCTATTGTGGCACAAAATGTGGATAGGGACAATTGAACAATGGCTGGTTTAAAAGAAAACGCAAGCTGGATTTCAGAGCCTCAAAGAGGGGAAAAGGACTTAAAGCCCGAGCGTAATTGAATTTCTTGCTTATTTTGAGGCACCGGAAGCGCTCCAGGGCTAAGCCAATCCTTTGCATTTCACCTCAGACGCTTTTGCAGGATTAGCTTATCATCCCCCGGCGCATAAAAGTCCGGGATGCGGGCTACTACCTCGTAGCCCTGACTAATATAAAAACGTTTTGTTTTCTCATATGCTGGCGTGGACGATGTCTCAATAATGGCTAGTCTTCCCTTAGCTCTCACGATCTCCCTTTCTGCGGACTTCATGAGGGCGCTGCCTATTCCTTGGCCTTGCTTTTCTTGAGCGACAGCCTCCCAGTAGATATCCCATGTCCCTTCAGTCAGCGGCGTAGGTCCGTAGCAGATATAACCTGTTATAGTTGAGTCAATTTCAGCAACGAGGATGTGATAGCCTGAGCCTGGTGGGTCATTAAGATAGCTATCAATTACTTCCTCGGCTACCGCCACTTCAAAGGCTTTGAATTCTGGTGCGCTGCGCAGTATTTTCGTTATGCGGGGTTTGTCTTCGTGAGTCATAGGGCGAATACTGATCTTCATTGTCTTTCCCATAAAGAGCCAGTTGTACAAGTTTCTCAACGAATTGAGTATAGGTCATCCCGGTAGCTTCCGCCTGACGTGCCGCGCCAGAGCCGGGAGAGATGTCGGGGTTGGGGTTCACCTCGATGACGTTTAACTGTCCCTCCTGGTCCAGCCGCAGGTCTACTCTGGCATAACCCTGGCAGCCCAGCAATCTATAAACCGTTGTTATTATTTCAGCGATGCGTGGCTGCTCTTCAACTAGGTTTTCAGCCGGACAGATGACGCTGGTACCGGCAAAGTAAAGGCTGCCAGGTTCCCATTTGGCGGCAAAGGTAAGAACTTCCGGCATTCCGGAGGGTAGAGAATAGACGATTTCTGACACGGGCAAGACAGTGAGTTCAGAGTCGCCCAGAACAGTGGCGTTAAACTCACGACCAGTGATGAGCTTTTCAACGATGGCATTGCCACCATAAGAGTCGCTTATCACGCTAACCTGTCTTTCCAGAGCCAAAAAGTCATGAACCACGCTCTCCGCTGACAGGCCGTGACTGGCATCCTCACAGCAAGGCTTGACAATGCAGGGATAGCCTAGCTGGAACGTGTTTAGGGTCTTAGGATTCAGCAGCTGAAAGTCCGGCGTCTTTATTCCGGCAGCTTTCAGAATTAGCTTTGTCTTAGCCTTATCGAGAGCCAACCTTAGCACTGGTCCGGGACAGCCAGTAAAAGGAATACCCATTTCCGACAGGATTTCTGGTATTACCGCTTCAGTCTCGGGGGAGCCACAGAAGCCCTCGAAAAGGTTGAAAACTAAGTCCCCGATAACATCGGGGTTTCTCAGCTCCCTCTCAGCTTGCTCAAGTGGCGGCACCAAAGGAACCAGGGTGACGTCAAAGTCAAGCTCAAGCAAAGCCCGATGCACCGCCTCCACTGCCTCAAGGACACCGAGCACTGCCTTTTCTTCGCTGACTACGTTATAGCGTGAATGACGTGGTTCGTTGTAGACGATGGCTACACGCGTACGCATTGTGGATATCTCTCAAGCGCAGCATTAAGCACAGCGCTTATCAGCTGTCTATGACTCCATCCCATCTTTTTTGCCATAATGACCAGGTCACTGTAGTCACCCAGTCCAGGCAGAGGGTTTATTTCCAGAAAGTAGGGCACACCCGCTGTGCTGACCCTGAAGTCCAGCCGGGCAAAGTCACGGCACCCCAGAGCCTTAAATGCCTTGAGGCTGGAAGTTTGTAGACGTTGCAGCACCTTCTCCTCGAGACCAGCAGGGCACTCATAATCAACCAACTCTAGGTAATTGCGTTTCACCTCAAGGGTATAGAGGAAATAACTGCCCCTTTGTTTCGGAAGTATGCGCATCATACCCAGGACCTTGGGCGGGGAGTTGCCTATGATTCCCACGGTGACCTCATCACCCAAGATAAGCTCTTCCACCATTGCTGGTTGCTGGTATTTCTCCAGTAAGCTCTCTGTTCCCTCAATGGCCTGTTTCGCATCTTCTACCACTGAAGTGAGACGAACCCCCTTGCTTGAGCCTTCGTACGCGGGCTTGACGATAGCCGGGAAAGGAAAGTCACAGCTATCTATCTGACGAAGCTCTTGTCTATCATGGATTACACGCCACTTCGGGGTGCTCACTCCTTCTGATGCGACCAGCTTTTTGGTCAGAGGTTTGTCCAGGCATATGGCAAGACACTGTGGGTCTGAACCGGAATAGGGTATATCCAGCATCTCGAGGATTGAAGGCACCTGAGCTTCTCGGCTGCGGTAGGTACCTCGCCCTTCGGCGATGTTAAAGACGAAGTCCACCTTCTCGTGAAGAATCTTGCCCAAAAAGTCCCGGCCACCGCCAAGCATGGTTACCGTGTGCCCCTCAGCCTCAAGAGCCGCGGCTATCAGCTCCACGGTTTCCGAAGAGTCATATTCCTCAAAAGCATCATCACAGCTAGCTTGCTGTACCGCTATTGTTTCCTTAAGGTCGTATGACAAGCCTATCCGCATCTGGAACTCCTTCTAACGCAAATTGGCAACCGGTTCTTGAGGTAGGCTCGCAGTCGCACTACCGGCGGGACATAGCACCTCGGCAGGTGATTCAGGGCGTGCTAGTGTTGTGGGGTTTCGATAACGAAAAACGCGTCCCTCGTAATTCCGCAGCACTAGCTCACCTTCAGTTTGTGCCAGGAAATAGTCTGGTTGGAGAGGGACCTTGCCACCGCCCTGGGGCAGGTCTATCACGAAGGTCGGAATAGCCAGCCCTGATGTGTGCCCGCGCATTCCCTCAATTATCTTTATGCCCACCTCCACAGGTGTGCGCAGGTGCTCAGTGCCCTGTACCTCGTCACACTGAAAGAGATAGTAAGGACGTACCTTTATTTTGAGAAGTCCGTGGCACAGTTTCGTCTGAGCTTCAACGCTGTCATTAATGCCGCGCAGCAGGACAGACTGGTTGTTTACCGGAATACCACTCCGCAGCAGACGGTCACATGCCTCAGCAGCTTCGGGAGTTATCTCCCGAACATGGTTGAAATGTGTATTGAGCCATATAGGCCCGTACTTAGCCAGCATGCTACACAGCTCATGGTCTATACGCTGGGGCAGCACCACCGGGAATCTAGTGCCGATACGGATAATTTCGATGTGCTTTATCTCTCTTATCCGGCTAAGGATAGCCTCGAGGTGGTGGGTAGAAAGTGTCAGGGGGTCACCACCGGAGATAATGACATCCCGGACAGCCTTGTGCTGGCTTATATAGTCTAGCATGGCTTTGACTTCAGCAGGGGATCGCACCCAACCGCCATTTCGCCATTCTCTCTTACGGGTGCAGTGTCGGCAGAGCACGGCGCAAATGTCAGTAAGCATTAGAAGTACCCGGTCGGGGTAGCGGTGAACCAGCCCGGGGACCACTGTGTCTTTTTTCTCATCCAGCGGGTCTTCTACACCCATCGACCCCATAGTCATTTCCAGAGTGGAAGGTATCGCCTGCTTTCTTATCGGGTCATCGGGGTCATCAGGGTTGATCAGCGATAGGTAATAGGGAGTCACCGACAGGGGGTAGCGCATGGTTACTAACCTGAGCTGCGCCTGCTCTTCAGTGGATAGAGGAATGAATTGGGTCAGTTGCTCGACGCGGGTAATTCTGTTTCGGAACTGCCACTTCCAGTCATCCCAGACGCCGTCTGGTGTATCTCCAAAGAATCTGTATCTGGTCGTGGCTATTTTACCTGGAGGTTCCTCCTCCAGAACATCAGATATGCTGCGTTTACTTGGAGGTTCCTCCTCCAGAACATCAGAGATGCTGCGTTTACCGGGAGGTTCCTCTTCAGGGTCGTTGTTGCTACAGCTTTCTAGACAGCATTTCTCTGATCTATGCATGGGTTGGCTTTTAAGTCTTACCAATGATGTTTTCACTTTAGTTTTTTTCCTCCGTTACAAATAGTCGATACTCAATTTAACTGATTCTTGTTCAGTACTTTGCTTTACATTATTCGTTTTGTCCCCTTTCATTCGCCGATTTCTGCGATATACAGGAACTAGTTGTCCTAAACTATTTTCCATGTTATAATCTACATGAAATGTATTTCCTGACTTAATTGTACATTCTTTGTTGGAGTTGTCAAGGGGTTTTAGCCTTTGGCGGGAAAAAATTTTTTGAAAATATTGAAAATATTATTTTGGGAGTGGTGTGAGGCTAATTTTAAAAAGGAGGTGTAACCATGCCGGGATGGAAGTTTGTTACAAATTATGCTCTGGTGCTTTGCCAGATTGCTCAGCACCCACGGATTACCATTAGGGAGATCTCTCAGACGATAGGCATTACTGAGAGGGCAATACACAAGATAATCACCGACCTTGAAACTGACGGCTATGTTACCAAGATAAGAGAAGGCAGACGTCTGAGGTATCGGATCAATCCTGATTTGTGCCTCCGCGATGAGATGCTGCAGGACAAAGCTGTCGGTGACCTTCTGGAGGTACTTGGCTGGAAAAGACGGCGCAGGCAAATACAGAAGAGAGAGCTGGTTACTTTGGGCGAGAAAGCAGGGTGAAACTATAATACTGTGGTGAAGAAGGCAGCCACTTTAGCCGCCAGGCGAGATTCATAGCCCCACCAAAAGTGGTCCGCTCCTTCAATGCTTTCGCACTCTTTGGGCTCAGGAAGATTCTGGCAAAATTCAAGGAACTGGTCGGTGGGTATAAGATCATCTCTGCTTCCCGAGATAAGAAGTTTGGGCTTGGGGCAGCTTTTGAGGAAGTTGAAATCGAACATAGGGAGTGGGGGTGAGATGGCAGCCAGCGCCCTAATTCGATCGTCTTTAAAGCCGACGGGAACAGCGAAGCCCGCGCCAGCCGAATAGCCGGCAAGCCCGATTCTTTTGGAATCGACTTCCTTTACCGTGCTTATAAAGGCAATGGCTGCTTTCACATCTTCCTGCTCACCTATTCCCTGACCAAACTCCCCCTGGCTCCCGCCTACTCCGCGGAAGTTAAACTTGAATGAAACAAACGATGCTTGTGTAAGTGTCTCAGAGAGGCTATAGACCACATTGTTATCCATGCTGCCACCATAGAGAGGATGAGGATGGCAAACTATTACCGCTGGGAAACGTCCGGCACGTTCGGGTATAGCCAATATTCCTTCGAGGACAAGCCGACCAGAGGGGAAGCTTACTCTGGTCTTTTTCATTCCTGGCCCACTATGAAATTCCTTAAAGTTCCAATCTTGTCTATTCTGACCTCGACCACATCACCGGGGTTCATTGGGCCAATGCCTGAGGGGGTGCCTGTGGCGATGATATCTCCAGGTAGCAGGGTCATTACACCTGAAATAAAACTTATCAAATCGTGCACTCCGAAGATAAGGTCGCTGGTGTAGGCCGATTGACGGAGCTCGCCGTTGAGGTAAGTCTCGATCTTCAAGTTATCGGGCTTAATCTCGGTCTCGATCCAGGGACCGATTGGTGCAAAGGTGTCGAAACCTTTAGCCCTGGTCCACTGACCATCTTCTCTTTGAGCATAGCGTTCTGATACGTCATTAAGGCAAGTGTAACCTAGTACATAGTCCTCAGCCTTGTCTTTTGGCACATCCTTGGCTTTCCTTCCCATAACCACAGCCAGCTCACCTTCGTAGTCCACACGCTGGAAAGAACGGGGCAGGATGATTGCGTCGCCAGGGCCTATAACCGCAGTGGATGGTTTGAGAAAAATAAGCGGCAATCTAGGAATAGGTAACCCGGTCTCTTTGGCGTGGCCGGGATAATTCAAGCCCAAGCCCACTATCTTGGAAGGGAGGCAAGGAGCAAGTAACCTCACCTCACCTAGTTCGTAGCTATGTCCGTCAAACACCCAGGAATTGCTAGGGCTTCTGAAGCGGGCAAAAGGACTGCCCCGCAGGCTGCGTATAATATTGTCCTCTAGTATTCCGTATTTAGTCTTACCCCGGATAGCAAATCGAACGATTCGCAACTCGACTCCTTT
>Ga0315296_10003359_pt1 | contig 13391 bp, 15 predicted proteins | sample YL17G14_18_MG_FD_203921 | JGI IMG/M metagenome (GOLD analysis project Ga0315296, IMG submission 203921) | Sediment microbial communities from Yellowstone Lake, YNP, Wyoming, USA - YL17G14_18 | ecosystem: Environmental > Aquatic > Freshwater > Lake > Sediment | place: USA: Wyoming | collected... | reverse complement strand
TTATCAGGAGGTATTCTAATGGCAGTAAGAAGTGTTGAAGGCGCAGGGAAGATTTCTGATACTGATGAAGATTTAAGGAAACTTTTGGAAGCAAGAAAGGCAGAAATTAAAGTTATGGGAGTAGGTGGAGCAGGTAATAACACAGTTTCTAGAATGATGCAAGTAGGAATAGTAGGAGCAGAGGTTATTGCAGTAAACACAGATGCACAAGATTTGCTTTACACTGATTCTGATGGTAAAGTTTTGATTGGAAGAGACTTGACAAAAGGACTCGGTGCAGGTGCTGATCCAAATGTCGGAATGGAGTCAGCAAGAGAAAATAGAGAAGATATCAAAGAGGCTTTAGAAGGCGGTGATATGGTCTTCATAACCTGTGGATTAGGAGGAGGAACAGGAACAGGAGCTTCTCCAGTGGTAGCAGATATTGCCAAGAAAATGGGTTTGTTAACAGTTGGTGTTGTAACTTTGCCATTTTCAATGGAAGGAAAACAGAGAATGGAAAATGCAAAAAGAGGATTAGATGAGTTACAAAAAGTTGTTGATACATTGATAGTTATACCTAATGACAAACTCTTAGAAATTGTTCCAGATGTCTCGATTGTAACAGCATTCAAAATTTGTGATGAAATACTAGTAAATGCAGTAAAAGGGATAACAGAACTTGTTACTAAACCTGGTTTGGTTAACCTAGATTTTGCAGATATAAAAGCTGTTATGTCTTCTGGTGGTTTGGCAATGATTGGTTTAGGAGAGTCAGATACAGAAAACAGAGCTGTTGAAGCAGTTGAAAAAGCTTTGAACAATCCTTTGCTTGATGTTGATATCGAAGGTGCAACAGGAGCCTTGGTAAACGTCTCTGGTGGAACAGATGTCACAATAAGAGAATGCCAAGAAATAGTTGAAGCGGTCTCAACAAAGTTATCTCAGGATGCAAAAATTATATGGGGAGCACAGATTGCAAAAGAACTCGGCGACATAGTAAGAGCATTGTTAATAGTGACTGGAGTAAAATCATCTCAGTTATATGGACAGGGAAAGTTTTTCTCAGAGGAAAAACAGAAAGAAATAGAAAAGATATTAGGAATCGAATTCCTTTAAATCAGAAATAATCAAGTGGAACATTTAAATAGTCTTTTATCTAATAGAAATTAGTTTCTAGGCGATTAAATGGAAGAGTCTTCGGAATCAAAGCCGATTGAAAAACCTATTGAACAGAAAAAAGAGGTGAAAGTAGAAAAACCTAAAGGTCCTGGTTTTTTGAGTAGATTTAAGAATAAACTAGTACAGTATAAAAGGGTTTTAGAAGTTTCTCGCAAACCAGACAAATCTGAATTTCTATCGTCTTTAAAAATTACTGTTGGTGGTATTGCTTTGTTAGGAATAATAGGATTTGTAATATTTTTAATATATTTTTTGGTGGTTAAATGATTTACACAATAAGAACAACTGTCGGAAGGGAGAATGCTGTTATTGAAACTCTGGTCAGCAAAGTAAAAAACATGAGTTTAAGTATAAAATCAATCTTCCATCCTGATGAATTGAAGGGTTATGTTTTTGTAGAGGGTGATGCAGAGGCTATAGATGAAGTTATAAGAGGTGTTCCTCATGTTAAAGGAATAATAAGAAGAGAGGTTTCTATAGCTGACATTAAGAAGTTCTTAGAAGTCAAAAAAATTGAAATAAAAATGAATAAGGGAGATGTAGTTGAAGTAACCGGAGGTCCTTTCAAAAATGAAAAAGGGAAAGTGACAAGAGTTGATGAATCAAAGGAAGAATTAACAATAGAGTTACTAGAAGCAGCAGTACCAATTCCAATTACAATTCCTATAAGTTCTGCGAGAGTTATTGAGTCCGCTGAAAAGAAGGAAAAGTTATGATTACGATAAAAACTTTAATTGAAGGAGGAAAAGCAACACCAACACCCGCGATAGCTCAACAGCTTGCTCCATTGAAAGTAAATATCGGGCAAGTCATTTCTGCAGTAAATGAAAAAACAAAGGAATATAACGGGATGCAAGTTCCTGTTACAATTAAGATTGATCCTTCAACAAAAGAATTTCAAATCTCAATAGGAACTCCTACTTTGGCCGCATTGATTAGAAAGGAATTGAATGTTAAAAAACTTTCTAAAGCTCCTTTTAGAATATTTGAAAAAGAAGGTGTCAAAGAAGAGTTCAAAGAAAGTTTAAAATTTGACCAAATTATTAAAATTGCTAAAATGAAATTAGACGATTTGAAAACTGATGATTTGAAAAAAGCTATCAAACAAGTAGTAGCTAGCTGTGTCAGTTCTGGAGTATTGGTTGAGCAGAAACCCCCAAAGGAAATTTTAAAAGAAATTGATGAAGGAAAATGGGATGAAAAAATTAAGTAACATGATTACTTCCTAAACTTCAACCTTAGACTTGAGCCCCAGTAAATTCTCTTCTGATTTTAGAAGTTTATCCACTTCTACTAAAAATTCTTCAACTTGCTGTGGAGCTCTACCTATGTATTTTCTAACATCAACAGTGTTCTTTATTTCTTCTATTGTCATTCCAATTCTAGAATCATTAGCTAACATTTGTAATAATTCATTGCTCTTTCCTTCTTCTTTTATTCTTCTCGAAGCCTCTCGTGAATGTTGCCTTATTGCTTCATGAACTTCTTGTCTGTTTTTACCTCTTTTAACAGCATCCATCATAATATTTTCAGTTGCTATGAATGGCATCTCTTCATTTAAGTTTCTCTCAATAACCTTGGGATAAACAACAGGTCTTTCCATAATGTTCATATAGATATTTAGAACCTCATCGGTAGCCATGAATGATTCAGGAATATATATTCTTCTTCCTGCAGAATCGTCCAACGTTCTTTCAAGCCATTGAGTCATAGACGTCAATCTGGGTTTTAAAGAATTTGTTATAACTTCTCTCGCTAAAGAACACATCCTTTCTGATCTCATTGGATTTCCTTTGTAAGCCATTGCAGAACTTCCGACTTGTTTCTCTTCAGCAGGTTCTTCCATCTCTTTTCTGTTTTGCATTAATCTTATGTCCGTTCCAGCTTTATGAGCAGATTCTCCTATTCCTGCCAATACATTTAAAACAATGCTGTCATATTTTCTTGGGTATGTTTGCGTAGTGATTAAAAAATCTGAATTATACCCAAGCTTCTTAACAAATCTTGCATTTAATTCCTTAACTTTATCTTCATCACCATCAGCTAATTCTAAGAAACTTGCTTGTGTTCCCGTAGCTCCTTTAAGTCCTCTTAGCATTCTATAATCTTCTAGATTATGTACTTGATTATAATCCATTACCAAATCTTGACACCAACTAGAAGCCCTTTTTCCTAATGTTATTGGTATTGCAGGCTGAAAATGTGTAAATGCGAGTATTGGTTGATTCTTATATTTTTCGGAAAAATCTCTAACTTTTTTAATTGTATTTACTAATTTCTTTTTTATTATCTTTGTCGCTTCATTAATCTGTATTAGTTCAGTGTTATCAGTTATACAACAAGAAGTTGCTCCTGCATGCAGTATTCCTGCTGCTTCTGGGCATTGTTGTCCAAAAGCATAAACATGGGACATCACATCGTGTCTTATTTCCTCTTCCTTTTTTTCAGCAACATCATAGTTAATATCATCTATATGCTGTCTCAATTGTTCAACATGTTCTTTTGTAACTCCTGCTAGTCCTAATTCTTGTTCTGATTCTGCCAAAGCAACCCAACATCTTCTCCATGTTTGAAATTTGAATTCATCAGAAAATATATAACTCATATCTTTTCCGTATCTTGTTCCTAATGGGCTTTGATACTTTGTTCTATTTTTCTCCATTTGCTTCACTTTTTATATTTATTATGAAAGTTAAAGATTTAAGTTTTAAGCAATTCAATAAATTTCAGATATTATGTCCTTAGATATGTACAAAGAAAGAAACCCTTTGCCAGTTGTTTTGATAGCTCTTTTTGATAAAAACAAAATTCTTTTAGCAAAAAGAAAAAGAGAACCTTACAAGGGATTTTATGGAATTCTTGGTGGGAGACAGACCTTCGGAATGCTTACAAAGGATATAGTTAAAAAAGAGGTTTTAGAAGAAACAGGTTTTTCTGTAAAAGAAGATTCTATAGAAACAAGAGGTTTATACAGCGAAATATTATTAGATAAAGAAGGTAATCCAAAGGATCATTTCATATTTAGAGTGTGCAAAGCTCATATTGATGACAAGATAACAGAAATTTTAGAAAAAACCGATATTGAAAAATTCAAATGGTTTGATTTGCCCTTACCTAAAGAAATAAAAGCCAAGGTCATTCCAACAGATCTGATAATGCTAGAGCATGTTCTATCAGATAATAAGCATGATTTCAAAGAATTTGTAATGCAAGAAACTAAAAATCCCAATGAGCTTAAAGTTGTTTATTCTAAATAAATTACCTTTTGAACCTTTTATCTAATTCTTCTTCTTTCTGTTCAAAGAGTCCATCGGCAATATTTACGAAAGGAGAATCGGGATTTAACTTATAGTATTTTTCACCGCCTCTTCTAAATCCTAAAAAAAGTCCAGTTCTTTCGTAGCAATTTAAGGTTTCAATAATTTCACCGTAAACACCACCACAATTCTTCCAGATTTCTTTAGTAGAATGCTCTGTAGTAAAATCTGTAAAATTATCAACGATTCGTACACCGGTAATAGGCAGGCGTCTCTTTCTATAGTTTTTTAGATATGGATACATTTTCTTTATTCTGATGTCTCTAGCTATTTTACTTCTTTCCTTGTTCTCTAATCTTAGTTTTTTTAACATTTTTTTTGCTTGAGTAGCTTGTCTATCATAATAATAAACACCAGAATTTACTGCTGTAGTACCTAAATAATGAATATCAGAAGCCAGTCTGATGGTATTAGATCTTGTCAAATGACCATATGAATCCATGATTTTTTGGCGTGTTTTTGGTCCTTCTTTCTTCAATAATTCTCTAACTTTTTGGGTGAATCCAGTCCTGTTTGACATGTCAGATTTTTAATAAATAATCTTTAAATCTTTTATCATAGCATTATTGTGTATGCGTTTGACAATATTATTTGTAATCCTTATAATAGTAACAATAATTCTAACAGCTATGCAATTATCTGGTTATCAGGTTCTAGATTCGATTATAGTCATGATTATAATTGATTTTATTGCCTTGGGAGCAAACATCGAACTAGAAAATAGAAAGGTATGGATAGAGACTAGAAGTAATATAACAACAAAACTTGAAAGCATAGAAAAAACATGTTTGGATATATTCGGTCATATAACTAACTCTAATCCCGGTTTTGAGGAAAAATTGAAAAAACAGAAAGAAGACGTAAGCTACATATTAGACAAGGTCGCTAAAAAATCTCTAGAATTAGAAGAGAGGATAAGTAATTTTGGCCAAACCCTGGCTTCTTCTGTTGTTAGTCTGAATGAAAGAGTTAAAGTCTTGGAGACTCCTGAAGAGAATAAGACCGAAGATAAGTCTTTTTCTGTTGGAGAGATAATTTATACTGAAGCCGGTGAAGAAGAAAAGGAATAGAAGATTTATATAAATAGAAAATTCTTAATAATAAGTGATGAAAGGAGTATCTAACATAATAGAAATAATACTAATATTAATGATAGTCGTTGCTATAGTTGCCTTGGCTTATTCATGGTTTTCTGGGCTTTTTGGTGATATAATGAAAATTGTAGCAGCTGCTTTAACCAGAAGCACTACTGTTATGAGTACTCGCTTTAAAATGGAGACTGCAATGTTTAATATAACATCTGGTAAAATTAATGCTGTTATAAGAAACACCGGCTCCCAAAGTTTTAATGCTAGTGCAGAAAGGTTAGCTGCTTATATTGAAGAGACAAACTCTCCTATTGATAGTGTTGATATAGGTTCTCCATATATTCTAACATCTGGTAATTTAGCTAAAGTTACAGTCTCAAATAATACAGATTGTTGTAATAAAGATTTAAGAATAACAATTGAAACCGGATTAGCTGATTCTAAGACTATAGGTTGTTAAAAAGTTTAAATTTTTAACTTTTCCATTTAATGTATGAAACATAAAACTTCTGAAATATACAAGATATTAAAAACCATCAGAGTTAAAGACCTATTTAAAAGATCAGACGTTATTCATACAAGAGAGCATAGACATCATTCTGACTCGCGAGAAGAATTGTTAGGAATATCACCAACCCTTCTTTGGAGACTTGAAGAAAGAGATCTTATAGTAGAAGAGACTTCAGGTTATTGGTTTACACGATGGGGTCTTTCGGTTCTAGATATGTATGAAACTGCCGTAAAAAAATATGGAAAATCAAATGTTGAGATAGAAGTTGCTAATGTGAATAATAAAATAACTTATGATGTCAAAATCAATCCTAAAGTGTTAAAAATTGGACAACCTACACCTAAAAAAGAGGAACCAGAAGAAATAATATCCAAAAAAGAAAGTCCAAAAGATAAATCTATTTCAGATTATTTTTAGAAATATTTAAATACTTAGGTCTTTAATTAATCTAGACCGCTTCGGCGGAAGCATTGTGCGTTAGCTGATTTACATGGTTAGTGAAAAAATATTAGAATCTATAAAAAAAGCTAGAGATTCAAATAAAAGAAATTTTAAGCAATCATTTGATCTAGCTATTAACTTAAAAAGTATTGATCTTAAAAAACCGGATAATAAAATAAAAACCGAAGTAACTCTACCTAATGGTATAGGAAAAAATGTTAAAATCGGTGTTATAGTCGACATCCTTGTACCTAAAACAAAAGATCTAGAAAATATAGTTCTAATCAAAAAAGATCAACTAGAGGCCTTTGGTAAAAATAAAAAATCTGCCAAGAAAATTGCTGAAGAGTGTTTGTCTTTCATAGCAGAAGCACCTTTAATGCCTTTGGTTGGAAGATATTTAGGACCTGTTTTAGCAACAAGAAATCGCATGCCCACACCAATTCCACCAACCATAGCAGATCTAAAACCTATTGTTGAACAAAAAAGAAATGTTATCAGAATTCAATTAAAAGACTCTCCAACGATTCATCTTCTTATTGGAACAGAAGATATGGAAGATGAAAAAATTGCTGAGAATGTTGATGCTGTTATAAAAAACGTTATTTCAGCCTTGCCAAAGGGTAAAGAACAGATAAAGAATTTCATAATTAAATTGACAATGGGCAAACCAATAAAATTCACTCTGTGATATTATGAAGGATAGAGAACCAAAACCTGAAAAGAAAAAAGCTGTAGAAGAATTGACTAAACTATTGAACAGTTATTCAGTAATAGGGATATTGAATTTGTATAAAACTCCTGCGTCGGCCTTTCAAAAGATAAAAAGAGAATTAAAAGATAGAGCTATGATAAAGGTTGCTAAAAAGAGTTTGCTATTGTTTGCTTTAGAGAAAGCAAATAAGAACAATCTTAAAGATTTTCTTGAGGGATATCCTGCTTTAATTTTAACTAATTCTAATCCTTTCAAATTATTTTTATTCTTAAAAAAGAAAAAGACACCAGCATTTGCAAAACCAGGTGACATAGCTGTAAGAGATATAGAAGTGAAAGCAGGCCCAACTGATTTGTTACCCGGACCAGCAATATCGACCTTAACAAAGGTCGGCATTCCTGCCAAGGTTGAAACTGGAAAAATTGCTATTATGAAAGATAAGATTGTTTGCAAGGCTGGAGAGAAAATATCCATGGATTTGGCATCTGCTTTACAATTGATAAAATTAGAAACCATGGAAGTTGGATTGAATGTTGTTGTCTTTGAGGAAAAAGGAGTTGTTTACAAGAAAGAGCAGATGGATATTGATGAAGAGAAATTAATGAATGATATCCAATTGGCAATTCATAATGCATTCAATTTGTCTATAAATTCTGGTTATCCGACAAAAGAAACCATAGAATTCATATTGTCAAAAGCTTATTGGAATGCAAAAGCTTTGGAGTCGCAAACAAAAACCGAGGTGGTAAAATAATGCCAATTATGTTTAATTTTAAAGTTTGTGACAATGCTTCTGCATGTAATGGAATAGGAGCATGTCCTGTAAAAGCAATAACTTGGGATGATAAACAACAAACACTGATTGTAGATAATACAAAATGTATATCTTGTGGTAAGTGCGCAGTATCGTGTCCGGTTCCGGAAGCAATTCTTGTAGCAAAAACTAAAGAAGAATTTGAAAAAATAAAGGAACGGGTTGAAGACGATTCAAGAACAAGAGCAGAACTATTAAAAGATAGGTATGGTGTAGCTCCTACAGATCAAAACTTAGTAGTAACCATGAAGAATTTTAATAATGAGGTTCTTGAAACAGATAGGGTTGTTATTGTTGATTTTTGGGATGAACCACATGTAGGCTGTAGAATATTTTCAATACCATTAGAAGCGACAGTCCCTAAAAAAGTTGTTTTAACAGGGATAATGAACAACCAGAAAAACCTTAAAGATATAAAATTTAAATTTAGAAAGATTGATGCTCAAAAGAATCCTGAAATAGCAAAAAGATATAATGTAAATACAATTCCGACAATAATGTTATTTTTCAAAGGCAAATCAATTGGAAGAATAGAAGGATACTATAAAACTGAAAAAGAAAATGAGTTAAGAAAAAAAGTAGAAGATATACTTAAACAAATAAAGTAGGTGATAAGATGGAGATAATATATTCAGCACTTTTGCTTCATTCAGCAAAACAAAAGATAGATGAAAGTAATGTAACGAAGGTTTTGCAAGCAGCTGGTATAACACCTAATTCAATAAAAATAAAGGCAATGATAGCTGCATTGGAAGGAATTAACATTGATGAAGCATTGAGTAAGGCAGCCATGCCAGTTGCCGCACCAGTAGAAGCAAAAGCTGAGAAGAAAGAAGAGAAAAAAGATGAAGAAGATATAGAAAAACGTGCAGAATCCGCCGTCGAGGGCTTAGCTGGCTTATTTGGTTAGTGGATTCCTTTTTAAATTTTGCCACAACCGAAATAAGTCTGTAGTATCTTTAGATATCATTAGGTTATTTATGTCAATTTTCCATGCTTTTATTATTGATATGAAATATTTTGATTTTTCTGTTAAAACATGTTTAAATGGTGGCTTGCTATTCAAGCGTTTAATGAAACCTTTCTTTACCATATTGTTAAGCCATTTTCTATCTTCAGGGTGAAGTGGATATTTTGTTACCACATCCTTATGAGTGAAAGTTTTATTCATCCAATCAAAAAGTCTTAGTCTGACTTTTATTCTGCCTCCTTCTAAATATAGTCCGATAATGACTAACAATTTATTCCAGTTGTTTGTATTCTTGAAAGCTTGAATTTTGTAAAGATAAAGTAGGTTATCTAATGTGCAATTAGCCTCAACGGCATTATGTTTTCTATCATCCCTTATGTAATCAAACCCTAAAATTTGCATTATTTTCTTGTAATCTTCCAAATACTCGAAGTTTTCATCGTATATCCTTATACGAACATTGCCTGTAACTTTCTTCTTGTTTATACTTATAGAACCGTCTCCTGTAAGGAGTTTAGCAAAAAACATATTTGAAAATTCCTCCAAGGTTTGACTGCTTTCTGCTATCTTCTTTCTAAGGTTGTGTAGCAAAGATAAAATGATATGAGTTAGTATAGTGCTTCCAATTATCGTTTTAAACCCATAACCGCCTCTTTTTGAATAACCTTGGTAAATTTTGGGGTATACTCCGATCTCCTTTTCAAATCCCTGAGCCAATTGTTGTAACGCTTCATAACTTGTATTAGAAGAATCTTTTAATTGAAATCTAAACATGGAAAACGGAATTCCTAACTTTCTAAAGTGATTGACAAACTCCTTATGCTCTGCCATAATAGAATTACTAAATTCTACTGCTAGCTTTCGTTTAAGGTTATTATATTTCGTTCCCTCAGCTTGGTACTGCCCTAATAACGAACCTAAGATTTTCTGATCAACAAATCTATTAATTTCTGTAGGTTTGGCTTTCTTTTGATCATACCAAATTTTAATCCATTCTTCATTATTTCTTTTGAATATTTTATAAAATATCTTATAACCAAAAGAAGTTTGTTTAGGTATGAATTGTAATAAATCAATTTTTTGATTCATCAAACAAAAAATGTACTTAACTTAAATATAAAGCTTATTCACCTTAATAAGTAGTTGGCTGGGTTGTTTGGTTAGTTATTTTTTATTTTATATTTAATTTGTAATGCTTGAACACTACATCAGAAAATCCTAAACAAATTTAAATCTTTTTACATTCTATACAATAGTATGAAATTTGTAAATATATTGACAATAGCAATAATAGCATTCTTTCTAACTATAACATTAGTTAAAGCAAGTCACATAGCAGAAACCTCTATAAATCCTAGTGATTGGACAGCAAACACTGATGCAGACGTTTCTTTAGCAGTAAATAACAAAGACGGAGACAATATAGTAAAATTTGAACTTTTAATTCCAGAAACTAGTGATCAAAAACCAATTTATCTCATTAAAGACATAACTACTCCGGCAGGATGGACTTATAAAACTACAAAAAGAACTGAACAGGCATATCCTTACAAAATAACATGGTTTACAGAAGGAACTGGTGTGGAGAAAGGCAAGTCTATAGGACTTGGTTTTACAGCACAGTCGCCTAACAGTGGAAGCTATAATTGGGCTTGGATAACAAGTGATTCAAAATCTGGAACTTCTACAGGAACTTTGAAAACATCAATCATTCTAGCTCCAGTAAGCTATTTTACCATAGAAGGTGATCCAACCTCAATAAAAGCAGGTGAAACATTTAAGATAACTGTTAAAGTTTATGATAAAGACAATAAGATAAAAACAGATTATACTGGAAAAGTTAAGTTCACTTCTACAGATTACAGAGCAATATTACCAAGTGATTATACCTTCAAATCAACTGACAAGGGTTTGAGAGAATTCAACATAGTGTATAAAACAGTTGGTAATCAGACCTTTACAGTTAGTGATGATGGATTAAAGATTTCTAAAACATCTAAGACAACAACTGTCAATGCAGGAGATGCTGTTTCAATAACAATCTCTCCTGATAATACAAAAATATCCGCTGGAGAAAAAATAGAATTCACAACAAAAGCAAAGGATAAATTCGGTAACAAATTTGATGTTACTGATAAAACAACATGGAACATAGATAATCAGGCTGGAGGAACTTGGTCAAAGAATGTCTACACCTCTGCGAACAAAGGTGTATGGACTGTAACAGGAACTTATAGAAGTCTTATTGACGGTGTAACATTGAATATTGATGTGGCTCCTGTAAAACCTATCGCTCCTGTTGAGCCAGTGACACCAACGCAACCAACAACTCCTACAGAACCTCTAACACCAACGCAACCAGTAGCACCAGTGACACCACTAACACCGCTTGTAGTAATTGGTGAGGATAGTATAACAATTGCTCCAAATTCTAATGATACAATGACTCTAAGTGTTAGCAATATGGGTGCATCTGATTTAACTGGTGTATCACTTTCATATGAGGGAATTCCAAGTGATTGGATATTGGTTTATCCTACTGCAGTAGACATACCTTCTGAAACATCAAAGGATTTCATTGTATTAATTGCAGTTCCTGAGAATGAAACTGAGTCAAAGACAATAACATTTAAAGTAACTGCACAAGGAGGAATTACTGCATCAAAGGATGTTGCCTTGAATATAGGCACTGCTCCAACAGGTATTTTCATCGGACTTTCAAAAAATCTGTTGCAGCTTGGTGTAGTGATAATAGCAGTTGTTGCAGTCGTAATCATTGCATGGGAATTGTGGTTCAGAAAGCCAAGGAAAAGTTAGAAAACCGCTTTTATTTTATTTTTATAGAAAGGTTTTTGTATTTCTAATTCTATTGTTTTAAGTATGCGGGCAGATAAAGAGTCTTTAATTAAGGCTCTCCAAAAGGATTGGAAAAAATACTGGTTTGTGGAATTGTTTAAAGAAAAGGGTTTTGTTAGAAAACAGTGTAAAAATTGTGGAAAGTTTTTTTGGACATTGACTCCTGAACATGAAATCTGTGGCGATAGCACTTGCAGACCTTATGAATTTCTAGAAAATCCACCAACCAAGAAAAAATTAGATTATATTCAAACATGGAAAGTTATTGAAAAATTCTTTGTAGATAATGATCACAAATCAATAAAGAGATACCCAACGATGTGTAGGTGGTATCCTTTATTTTTTACAGTAGCTGGTATAGTAGATTTTTACAGAATAGCCAACAACGAATTGACATTTGAATTTCCAGCAAATCCTGTCATACTATCTCAGCCCTGTTTGCGCTTCAATGACATACCAAATGTCGGAGTAACCGGAAGACACAACACATGTTTCAACATGATACAACAGAGCTCCTTGTGGGACGGTAAAAAAGGCTACTGGAAGGATAGATGCATTGATTTGGACTTTAGACTTTTGACAGAAGCTTTCGGAATAAAGAGGGAGGAAATAACTTTTATTGAGGATGCATGGATAGGTTATGGTGCCTTTGGATATTCTTTGGAGTATTTTGTAAAGGGTCTAGAGCTTGGCAATGCTGTTTTCACAGAATTTGCTGGCGACCTGAACAAATACAGAGTTCTGAAAGAAAAGGTTATAGATATGGGAGCAGAACAAGGAAGATTCTGCTGGCTCTCTCAAGGCACACCAACAGTCTATGACGCAGTTTTTGGTCCTGTTATAGAAAAAATGAAAAGCAAGTCAGGAATCAAGTACGATAAAAAATTCTTTTTGGAATATTCTAAATACTCAGGCGTTTTGAACATGGATGAAGCTGTTGATATAAATAAGGAAATGTCAAAAATAGCAAAGATTTTAGGAGTATCCACAGATGAACTAATTAATAAAATTCAACCTCTTGTATTCTTGTATTCTATAGCAGATCATTCTAAAGCCTTATTGTACGCCTTGTCTGATGGCGGTTTACTAAGCAATGTTGGTGGTGGTTATAATTTAAGAGTAGTTTTTAGAAGAGCTCTTAACTTTTTAGAGAAACTTAATTATCCTTTTGATATTGAATGGGTGATAGAAGAGCACGCAAGATATCTTAAGAAATTGGAACCTGAGCTGATCGATAATCTTGATCATATTAACGAGATTTTAGACATTGAAAAGAAAAAGTATAAAGAAACTAAAAGCAGGATGAAAAGCACTTTAGAAGTTTTGATAAAAAATAAAGTTGAACTTACTGACGAAAAGTTGGTAGAACTTTATGATTCGCAAGGAGTAACTCCAGAACTGTTGCAGGAAACAGCTGAAAAATTTAACATGAAGATAAAAATACCTTCTGACTTCTATGAAAAAGTCACGGAGAAACATTTACAAGAAAAAATAGGCAAGGAAGAAGAGAAGATAGAT
>Ga0315296_10003358_pt1 | contig 13394 bp, 13 predicted proteins | sample YL17G14_18_MG_FD_203921 | JGI IMG/M metagenome (GOLD analysis project Ga0315296, IMG submission 203921) | Sediment microbial communities from Yellowstone Lake, YNP, Wyoming, USA - YL17G14_18 | ecosystem: Environmental > Aquatic > Freshwater > Lake > Sediment | place: USA: Wyoming | collected... | reverse complement strand
TGGCCTGGGTGGTCATCGTCGTGGTGTTCGCCTGGCGGGTGCTGAGCAGTGAGTACTTTCGCACCGTCGTGCGGCCCGCCGACCCCGTCTGGGGCTGGCTCGAGCGTAAGTTAGCCATGCCCGACCGGGCGCTGCTCGCCTTCTACCGGGCGTTCTTCTTCTACGGCGCCTGCCGGACCATATCCTGGGCGATCTGGGTGCATCTCATTGAGGGCGCGCCCTGGGATCTGAGCTGGGGCGGGCCGTCTTGGGTAGCGCCATTCGAGCCCTGGTGACCTGTCCGCCAGTGTGCCCCCCAATCTTCACCGACGCCCACTTCAACTTCTCATGACACAAGCATTGTAGACCACCTTCATGCCATTCTCCCGGCAAAATGTGATGGCTGCCTCGCTTTCCGCCCCAGGTTGAAGCCAAATGCGCTCCAGCCCCAGCCTCTTGGCCTCCTTGACCACTTCCTCGGCAACCCTGGGCGGCACCACGATATCGACCACATCCACCTTGACCGGGATATCTGACAGGGTGGGATAGCACTTCAATCCTTCCAGTTCCTTGAGCCGTGGGTTCACCGGGTAAACTTCATAGCCCCGGCTCCGCAGATTGTTGAAGATCTCATGGCCATAACTTTGCGGGTCATCAGTTGCCCCCACTATGGCGAATCTCTTCTGAGACATGAATTCATTGATCAGATCCTGCACCGCCACCTCCTTAACCATCCAGCCAAAACTGCAAAAACCATTTGCTACAGCATTTATCACTACCCTTAGCGGTTTTCCCCCGCATCCTCTTTGGGTCTGACGTACACTCGATAGGGGGTCTCGCCCGCTTCCTCGTAGCACTTAGCACATTCTCGATCTTCAGGCGTGATTTGCTCCAGACACACCTCGAAACCCAGCTCCTGATACATCTCCACCATTCTTTCGAGGTGTGGACCTCCGCTGATACCGACCTCTCTCCATCCCTCATTCATTTGATTTTCCTGCTGGCATGTGGTCTCGACACCACCTATTGAACGTCCGCTAAGACGAGGCGCCACTGAGGAATACCGTCCAGCCTATTATCTCCCAACCCGCAGCTGATGTCCAGCTTTGATGACCTCCACAGCCATGGCGGAACTCGGGGAATACCAGAAGGTGAGTTTTAACACCGCCAGGACGTTAAAGGCGCAGACCCCAGCATATTTGCCACAATAGGTGCATCTCTACTCATTGACCTAGGGATTTGCAGCGAGGAGGAAGAGAAACGGAAATAGGCTTCCCCGATTCACCGCTCCGTTTCCACCCACAGCCTCTCGCCATCGGTGGTGAAGGTGACGGTTCCATCCTCGGCGGTGAGATAAAGCCTATCATACCCAACCCTCTCTTCCAGCCGAGCCACGACCTCCGTGCTGGGGTGGCCGAATGGGTTATCTGCCCCCGCCGAGATCACCGCCACCTGTGGCGCCACAGCGGCAAGAAAGGCTGAAGTTGTCGAGGTATCGCTGCCATGATGAGCTACCTTGAGCACGGTAGTCCTGAACCCAACCCCCTGACCCAAGAGGTATCGCTCCCTATCGGCGTAGACATCCGCCGTCAGCAGGAAGCTGACCTCTCCCATAGAAAGGCGCAGCACCACCCCGTTGTTATCGATGTCAGAATCTGTGCCCTCAAGCAGCTCTTGAGGCGGGCTAAGCACATCCATCATCGCCCCATGGCCGAGGTCGATCTGCTGCCCTGCCTGGGCACAGGTGCACTTGATCCCTTTCTCCTGGATGAGACCTAGCCATTCTTCCTTGTAGGTCAATGAGGTATCAGAGAAGCAGGGCTCCAGAACCTCTCCCACATGATAGCGGCGGAGCACCTCCACCAGCCCGGTGACATGGTCGTCGTGGGCGTGGGTAAGCACCACCAGGTCGATGTTCCTCTCCCAGAAGGGGAGTTCCTCGCCCAGCTCATGGCTGATCTGCTCCGGGCTCGGCCCGCCATCAACCAGGATATGCTGACCCGATGGGGTGGTGATGAGGATGGAATCTCCCTGTCCTACATCCAGAAAGCTGACTGTGAGCCTGCCCCCCGATGGGGCGATTATGACAGCGGTCCAGACCAAAATGGCAATGATAAGGAGAGGGAATATGACCCATCTCGCCGGCAACCTGCGGGGGATAGAAGCCAACCGCCCACCGGCGCCTTTAGCCACAGACCCAATAGAGCAAAAGACCCGTTCCCTCCTCGTCCCGAGCCAAAGGGCAGCCAAAAACAGGCCGTAGTAAAGCCAAACCAGGTAAGCGTCCATCCCACCTACCTCCCAGGAAGAGTAGGGCAGGTCGGCAAAGAGTCCCACAACCCCGGTCATGTATCCCAGGAATAGCCATGCCGCCCAGCCGATAACCTGAGCCACAGCCTGGGCAAAGAGGCCGACCAAGCCCACCAAGGCGGAGAGGACGATGATTGCCGGAAGTGCAAGCAGGGCGAGAAAGGTGGCAGGAAGACCAACCAGGGAGACGTAGCCAAAATAGTGGGCGATAAGAGGAAGCGTAGCCAAGATCGCGGCCAGGCTCACCGAGATGCTATCGATAGCAACATTTGGCGCCCTGGTTCTCGCCCCCCACCTCTGGAATATGGGGGCGAGGAGCACAATCCCGGCCACTGCGGCAAAGCTCAATTGGAAGCTTACCTGCCACAAGACTTGAGGGTTGATTGCCTCCATTATCGCTGCGGCGAAGGCGAGGGCGGTCATCACACTGCGCTGTCGCCCCAGATATGCGGCAAAGAGGAAAAGACTGACCATAATCGCAGCGCGCATCACCGATGGCGCCATTCCGGCGAGCAGGGCATAAGCCCACAGGGCGCTCAATGTTACTAGAAAATAGGTCGGCCGCTGGCGGCCAAAGAGCGACACCGAGACGCTGAGCAGGATGCCAGCGACAATAGCCATGTGAAGGCCGGAGATGGCGAGGATGTGGGCCGTCCCTGATTTTCGGAAGTCCTCATTAACAGATGGGGATATGTCGCTACGGATACCGAACACAACAGCCTGAGCCACCGAACTCTGGGGCTCAGAGAGGGAGTCCTCCAGAGATTCCGCCATCCGACTTCGGAAGTCGTAGAGCCACTGGAGCGGCTTTTCCCCATGGCCGCCCTCCTGAAACTCGATCTCAGGATAATAGATTGTGGAGTAAATACCTTCCCGTGCAAGATATGCCTGATAGTCGAAGTCCTCAGGCTGGGGCGGCTCCTCCAGCTCCCCCCTCACCTTGAGCATATCGCCATAGTGATATATGGGGAACCTAGTGGTGCGCACCAGGGCGTTGCCGGAGACTTCCCTCCACTCCCCGTCTACGTTTATCTCCCTGGCCGACAGTCGAAGGTTGGTGGATGAATCCCTGGGCTCTGGCTCGTCAGCAACCACGCCAACGATCTCCACCGTCCCCTGCCCGATATAGGACTGGAGTTCATCCCCGGTGGGCACCGCCTGAAACCGGAGGGCACCGCAGAGGAAGATGGCAAGGCATAGCCCGCCCCAGAGCAGGATTCGCTCCCTGCGCCAGAGGAGGGCGATGAGGAGGGAGCCGAATATGAGGGGCAAGGCAACAGCTAGCGGCAGTTCTAGCCTTGAGCCAAAATAGATACCACTAACAAAGGCAATGCTGATATAGACCAGCCCCATCTTTTCGCTCTTTTCGACCTACAGGCTGTGTTCGTTCTATCGCCTCTTGGCTATCGTGAGCTTGTTCTGATCCTATCGCCTATTCCACTGTGACCAGGTCTTTCAGTCCATCGTATGTCGCCTGACCGATGCCCTCCACCTTCATCAAATCCTCGACCCGGTCAAATGGGCCGCTCTGGTTGCGATAATCAACAATCCTCTGCGCCAGGGTCTCACCGATGCCGGGCAAGGCTTCCAGAAGCCAGGCCTGGGCTCGGTTGATGTCGATCTTCTGCGGCTCAAAGCTCTCGCCACTCTGATAAACGTAAAGTTTAATCCGCGAAATGTCGGCATCGCTCGTTGCCCCACCGGCAGCCATGATCGCATCTTCGAGGCTATCCCCCTCAAGGGGGTACCACCCAGGGCTCATCACCGCCCCTGCAACATATATCTCGGCCTCAGGCTCAAGGACAGGAGTGGGCGTGGTGAGAACGATCTCCAGCGGCTTACCGCCCCAGGGGTGCTTATAAAAAAACGCCACCCCTCCGGCGGCGATGATAGCGATGAGAAAAATGACAATGACTACTTTATACCTTTCAAGCCACTGTTTCACCATAGCCCCCTCCTAATGAAAAGCATAGAAATGCTGGCCCGTTGGGCCAGCTCAGAAATAGAAAAACCTTAGCTTAATTATTAAGCCAGTCTTCAATCTAAGGCTCCCTCTCGGAAGACCCCCTCATCACCTCCCCGCCCAAACGCTTGCTTTTGTAAGGCGGCCCTAATCCAACAGGCGGAAGCTGCTAATTATGGTATCGAATGTTGATTGGTATTCGTCCCAAGCCCAAGTCGGGACCCTACAACAAACATCATAAACAAAACTACCTTTTACAAAGAAAATCTCCACAACTTTCCATAAAATCGTTCCTTCAGGAGCATACCCCGAATAATGAAAGACATGCTTGACCGCACTTTCTCCAACTATCGTCAGTTGCTCCTCGGAAACCTCAGCATATCCTTCCAGCTCCTCCGATCCCATCTTCCACGCATTGAAGGCAGCCCACAAGGTTCCCAAGGTGTATGGCCCTGCCTTCTCTACCCAGAGGTCTGAAAAATAAATTATGGCACCACCAGGGTTAATAAGATTACCCGTCGGACTTACACATTTCAACGCCAAATCGGTGTCTTTAGCCTCCTTCTTATACCAATCTCGGGGACACCATATAGAGAACCCGTTGATTTCATCAGTATAGCTCAGATACTCAAAGTCTGGCATTTCGGCTGGTGTCGGAGCGGGCTCCTCAATTAGCTCAGTGGAGGGAGGGTACACATACCCCCCAATGTAGCGTAGCGGCACGGGCAAGGCAGCCTGGTTAATTGTCTCCGCCAGATACTCGGCTAGCCCGCAGCCTATCGGAGCAATGTCAAGAACGTTGACGCCTGGTTCCGTTATCTGCACTTGTACCAGCGGGGCATCGCCAATGAAGATGCCAACGGTCTTGCCTGAGTTGCGTTGGGTAATCCGGCTAAGCAGGGCTACACCCGGCCCCTCAAACCTTATCTCTAGCTTGGCATCGCAGCTTAGCTCCCCATGCGTCCAAGAAGATGCAGAACACTTCGCTAGATGCGCTCCGGTGAGTGGCTTTACCTCTTCATCAGGTCCCATGGCCTTAGCGATTACCCACTCACCACCTACGTATTCCCGCAAGTTGAACTGCCCCACGTTGCCGACCATCTCACGAGCTTCCTCAACGTCCACGGCACCGGGGAAGAATATCGAGATGCGGTCGTCTGGTATGCTCTCAATCACCACTGGCCGCGTAAAGCCATGGGCATATATGCGCCCCTTGATGATTTCCTCCATCTCGGCAAGAGCCAGTTCCGGTGTGGTATGCCCTATGCCGTCAAAATCAACCTCATACAGCAGGTACGCACCCGCCTGTGGCGTGGGTGTGGGCGCTTCTTCTTCTCCACCGCCGCCACAGGCGAACGTTGATAACAGGAGGATGCCCAGAAGCGTCAATACAATGAGTTTCTTGGCTTTCATTTACCGCCTCCTTTCATCTCCAGCACTGAGACCAGCGCATTTCTTTAGTGTTCATTGAGCCAGGCTTTTGCCCGACTACTGAGGTCCCTCTTTTGAGGGAACATTTCAGAAGAGATCAAAAGGAACTATTCTACGAAAGTCGTTATTGGATTACTTGTGCGAGTATCCTATAGCAAACTTTCCTGCTTGTCAACCAGAAGCACTATCGCCCCGGGGTGGGATTTGGATTATCCCTGAATTCTCCCCCCGCCGGCATGCGCTCTAGGGAGTGACCCTGAGCCACAGCGTCGCAATGCGGTGTTCTTGAGGTATCCCAACCCCAGGAGAGGGCGTCGATAACCCTACCTTCGCCGTCCTCAAGGATGAGGTGGTCGCTGTCATTACCCAGCCTTCCACCAAGGAGGCCATCCTCGACAAAGACGATGGTGCCGGTGAAGTCGGGGAAGTTGGTGTAAAAGCCTTCCTCAGTGGCGGCGATCACAAGAAAACCTCTCGGGGCTAGGCTTAGTTGAGGAATCCGGTCGCTACAGCAGTTGTCCCTTATCCGCCAGCCCTCCAAGTCGATAGTGTGATCGGTGCGGTTAAAGAGTTCCACCCACTCATAGGCGTCATCAGAGCTTTGTGGCGGGTCATATTGAACCTCGTTGATGACCACAGCCCCCTCGGCTGCGGAAGGGGTCGGTGTCGGCGTTGGCGTAGGGGGTCGCGTCGGCGTCACCGGCGCTTCGCCTGCACCGCAGGCAATTATTGATAATGCGAAGATGGCAAGAAGCGAGAGTCCGATAAGTTTCTTAATCTTCACGGCGCCAATAACCTATCACGCCAGCTAGGGGTTGTCAAGCCAAATATCAGGGTTGTCTTTTCTTGGGAAGCTGTTTATAATTGGCTAAAATCCCGACCGAGGAGACCAAAATGGCTGCTTACGCCTTTTTCCATGGAAAGTTTGTGCCTCTAGCCGAGGCCAAGATAGGGATAATGACCCACGCCTTCAACTATGGCACCGCCTGCTTCGAGGGCATCAGAGGCAACTGGAATAACGAGGAGAAGCAGATATACCTCTTCCGCGCCAGAGACCACTACCAAAGGCTGGTCAACAATTGCCGCATCTTGAAGATCAGCATCCCCTATACCATCGATGAGCTTTGCCGGCTTACGGTGGAGCTGGTGGAGAAGAACGGCTATCGGGAGGACATTTATGTCCGCCCCATAGCTTATAAGAGCTCCGAGGTTGTCGGGGTAAGGCTCCACGACCTAGAGGATGATTTCCTCATCTTCGTCACCCCCTTTGGCCCCTATCTTGATATCGCCAACGGGGTAAGATGTTGCGTATCCTCGTGGCGGCGCATCGACGATAACATGATCCCGCCCCGGGCCAAGATCACCGGGCTCTATGTCAACAGCGCCCTGGCCAAGACCGAGGCGGTGGATAATGGCTTCGATGAGGCCATCATGCTCACCCATGACGGGCATGTCTCCGAAGGAAGCGGGGAGAATATCTTCCTGGTCATGGCTGGCAAGCTGGTCACCCCACCACCGTCGGATAATATACTGATCGGGATTACCCGGGACACCGTGATCAAGCTGGCAAACCGGGAGCTTGGCATCGAAACCATAGAAAGGCAGATCGACCGCAGCGAGCTTTACATCGCCGATGAATGCTTCCTTACCGGCACCGCGGCCCATGTTACCCCTGTGCTTGAGATCGACCACCGCAATATTGGCAATGGGCAGGTGGGCACCATAAGCAAGAAGTTGCAGGACTTATACTTCAATGTAGTTCAGGGCAAGAATAAGAAATATCTCGATTGGTGCACCGCGGCCTACAAAAAGCGGGTCAAAACCTAGGCAAAGGAGTCTGGGGAGATGATCTGGGGCTCGATGTTTGCCATTATCATTGGTTACCTTATCGGCAGCTTGCCCTCAGCCTACATCGCTGGCAGGCTGCTGAAAGGGGCGGATATCAGGGAGCTGGGCGATGGCAATATGGGCACTGCCAACGCCTGGCGCGAGCTGGGTGCTAGAGCAGGCATCGCCGTGGTCATCTCTGATATCGGCAAAGGGGCAGCAGCGATGCTCATTGCCACTGCGTTAGGAGTTCCCCTGCCTGTCTTGCTCTTGACCGGGCTGGCTGCGGTAGCAGGACATAATTGGCCTATCTTTCTCGGGTTTAGAGGCGGAAGGGGAGCAGCAACCACCATTGGCGTATTAGTGTCACTCATGCCTCAGGCGATGGCCCCCCCTCTGGCAATAGCGGCAGTGCCCCTCATCATTACCCGAAACGTCATCCTAGCCGGCTCCTTCCTCTTTATCCCGCTGCCACTTTTCGCCTGGTTACTTGGAGCGCCTGGGGCGCATATCGCCTATTGCATCGCGCTTCCTTGCCTGGTGGGTTTCACCCATTTCATCACCACCAGACATGCTCCAGCGGAGGTCAAAGAAAGGGGGAATAGCTAGGAGGTGGCCGAGTTCGCGGTTGAGTATTTCCTCCTCGTCTTGATCTCCTGCTGTGGGGTACTGCAATTTGTGGCTGCTCGCTGGAATTTAAGCGGCATATCCTTCTTCAAGAGAACCACCTTTGGCTATCTGTTCGCCGCCCTCGCCATAGCTGGAGCCTTCAGCTGGTTTTTCACCGTCGAAAATCGCTGCCTCCCCGGGCTGGAAGGCGCTGAGGTGTTCGCCCTGTTTATCGCCGGCAGCCTCTCCTCCTTCCTCGTCACCGCCTCCATCTCCGCGGTGATAAAGAGGAAGCTTCACCTCTCGATGGAGCAGCGCAACCCAGAAGAAGAGCCAGGTCTCGACTACCTGAGGCGGATGACCTACTTTCAGGCCATCGCTCGCCACTTTAGAAAGAAGGGGAGAGGATGATCCAATCCGCAGATAAGACCATCTTCTTCTGGATAAATGACCTTGCCGGCAAAGTGCCCATCATCGATCGCTTTATGCGGCTTATGGGCAATGACTACTTCATTCTCGTTTGCATGGCTCTGGTGGTGTTCGCCCTGTGGTTCAGCGGCCGGGATCCAGAACACAGGGAGCGAAACCAGAGGGCAGTGTGGTGTGCCCTGATTGGCGCTGGTTTTGCCTGCGCCATCGTGGCGATCTGTAACGCTTTCTACGACCGTCCCCGGCCCTTCGAGATGTATCCCGGGGAGGTGGAGCTGCTTTTCTATCGCCCCACCGATCCCTCCTTTCCCTCAAACACAGCGGCCACCGCCTTTGCCTTCGCCAGTGGAATATGGCTGGGGAATCGCAAGGTGGGGTATTTCCTTCTGTTGCCCGCCTTCCTCGTCAGCTTCGCCCGGGTCTTTATCGGAGTACATTACCCATTTGATATCCTGGGCGCGGCGCTAGTCGGCATCGCCGCCAGCCTTGGTGCCCTCCTTGTCCTCCGCATCTTCGAACCGCTTCCGACATGGATTCTTAAGGGGATGAGATGGCTCTATCTGGCCTAGTTTTTTCGAGCTAAAGGCTTCACTTTTGCAGATACCAGAGTGCAAAGAAGTGAATCCCGCAACTGCGGGATTCACTTCTTTCGATTGCCGATTCTGGAACTGCCGAGGGATGTCAAGCTACAGCATGAAACTCTTTGACCTACAAGACAATGAAATCACTGTCCCGCTCAGACAGCCCTCTTAATCAGCACTCCCACGCCCCAGGCTTTACTTTATGGTGTAGGACGAAAGCTCCATGGTCTCAACACCGTTAGCGCCTATGCCGTTGTCAACCGTCTTCACGTTGCTCTGGACAGTGGGCGACCACCAGTATGTCTTGGTCTTAGTAGTCCCGTCCCAAGTCTCAACCATCTTGACGCAGTCGGTAAAGGTGCCAGCGGGCACGGTGACGCTTTCGTCAACCGCTACTACCTCGACAGTGAAAGTCTTGATGAGATGCGCCGAGTCTATGCAAGCGCCGCCGCTTGCGGCGCCCTCTTCCCTGGTGTAGGTCCATTTGTTGCCCACCGCGTACGGCTTGCCCACGGTTCCGCTGACGGCAGTATAGGCGGTGCATGCCACCTCCACATCTAGCGGAATAGCCATCGGAACCAGAGCGCATAACGAGGCCGTTGAAAAGACTGCAGTCGCGTCCGTCGGGTTCGCCCACAAGTCAACTGCCAGGAACATTATCTGGGCCGTGGGAGCGACGCGCTTGGGCTTGGTAACTCCGGGACAAGCGCCATCGGGGTGAGGGTCAACCTTGTAGTGATTGCACGTCACGCTGGGCGTGGTTACACAAAGGCCCGCCGGCGGACTCACGTTGAGCTCGGTCAGGGTCGTAGTATATACATGGTCAACTTCTGTGTATCCCGCGCCACTGTCATAGTCCACCAGATATTCCCACTTGGAGCCGACTTTAGGCTGACCCGGGGGCGGTGGCGGTCCCGCGGTCACGGTGAGCGTCCCGCTCAGTCCCCCGACCTCAATGTCATAGGTTCCCGCTTCTGCTTCGCTGTGGGTGAAAGTCACCGTCCGCTCGGCCCCGGCGGCCACCGTCACACCCTCTGAGTCAACCTTTTTGCCATCAACCTTAAGCGTTACCTCCTTGCTCCCTTCCTTTTCACCCACGTTCTCCACCGTTACCTTGATGCTAACATCCTGGTCTACCCCCGCCTCATCAGGGGTAATGGTCAGGCCGCTGACCTCAAACTCAGCTCCCTTGCCACCACCGCAGGCAGGCCCAGCCGCAACGGCTAACCCCACCACCAGAAGAAGAACCAGCCCCCAATACAGCTTCTTCACTTTTCACCTCCCTCTAGTTTTGATTCTGAAAATCAGCCCTCCGCAGAGGTGCTTTACTCTTTCACCCTGCCTGGATTTTGGCACGTGCCAAACTGCTTATTCTTACAAAACACAATAAAACAACCGCGCAGAGCTATGGTTCCTATTGACCTAGAGGACAATATAGCCACTGCTCCGCCCAGCCAAACCTTCTAGTAGCAACCCCACGCCCCAGGCTTATCGCTTCACTTTATGGTGTAGGACGAAAGCTCCATGGTCTGAACACCGGGGGGATAGCTAGCATCGTCAACCTGCTTCACGATGCCCTGGACAGTGGGCGACCACCACGTTGTCTTAGCTTTGCCAGCCACTGCCGGTTGAGTCTGAGTCTCAACAGTCTTGACGCAGTCGGTGAAGGTGCCAGCGGGCACGGTGACGCTCTCGTTAACCGCTACTACCTCAGCAGTCCAAGTTACGCTGGTCGATTCCGCGACTAAGCAATCACCCAGGATCTCCGCATTTGAAGTGTAGGTATAGGTCCACTTGCCGCCCAACGCGTACGGCGTGCCGACAGTTCCGCTGACGGCAGTATAGTTGGTGTATATCGACTCACCGTTTATCAGGCCCAGAGGCATCGGAGCCGTCATGCATATCGGAGCATACAGCGCGACTTGGGTGCCGTTGGCCACGTTCTCCCACTGCTTAACACTCATGGGTATTATCGTGTACCCCGAAAGAGGGCGCTTGGGCTTTGTCACTGCGGGACAAGAGCCATCAGTGTGGGTGTTGGTCTCATAGAGATTGCACGAAATCTGAGGGGCCGCGGGAATACATATGAAATCCGATTTCGGCATCACGTTAACCGCGGTGAGAGTCCTCGTGTACGGGTGGTCAATTTCGGCAACGCCAGGCCCCCCTGTATAGTCCACCAGATACTCCCACTTGGAGCCAACTTTAGGCCCAGCACCTGGGGTCGGTGTGGGGGTCGGTCCTGGACCCGCAGTCACGGTGAGCGTCCCACTTTCTCCATCAACCTTAATGGCGTAGGTGCCCGCTTCCGCTTCGCTGTGGGTGAAGGTCACCGTCTCCGTATCTCCAGCAGCAACCGTCACATCCTGTGAGTCAACCTCTTCCCCTGCGACCTTAAGCACAACCTCCGTGCTCCCTTCCTTTTCACCCACGTTCTCCACCGTTACCTTGATGCTAACATCCTGGTCCACCCCTGCCGTAGAAGGGGTAATGGTCAGGCCGCTGAGCTCAAACTTAGCTCCCCCGCCACCACCACCGCAGGCAGGCCCAACCACAAGGGCTAACCCCAACACCAGAACAAGAACCAGTCCCCAATACAGCTTCTTCACTTTTCACCTCCTTCTATTTTTGATTTTGAAAACCACCTCTCCGTCCCTTCTCCCAGAATATTAGTGAAACGTATCATACCCTTTTTGCTTTGTCAAGCCTTTTCCCCGTTGTCTCAACAACATCAGTTTACCTGCCCTGAACCAGGGACAAGAACTCAGCGCGGGTAGCAGCCTTGCTTCGAAACAGGCCCCTGGTCGCCGAGGTGATGACATTGCTCCCCGGCTTCTTCACCCCCCGAATTGTCATGCACATGTGCTCCGCCTGGATCACCACGGCAACGCCATCCGGGCTTATGGCCTGGAGGATGCTTTCAGCGATCTGAGTGGTGAGCCTTTCCTGAATCTGTAGGCGCCGTGAAAGGATCTCCACAACACGCGCCAGCTTGCTGGCCCCGACAACGGGCCCGTTGGGAATGTAGCCAATATGAACTACGCCATAAAAGGGCAGGAGGTGATGCTCACACATGGAATAGAAGGGGATATCCCTTAAGATCACCATCTCTCGGTGCCCCTCCTCAAAGCCTACCGTCAGCTCTTGCTTAGGGTCCACCCCCAGCCCCATGAAAAGCTCGCTATACATCTCAGCGATGCGCCTCGGGGTACCAACCAAGCCCTCCCGTTTCGGATCCTCGCCAATGGCTTCAATTATCGAGAGCACCGCTTCTTCAATCTTACGCTGGTCAATCAATCAGCCCTCCTTTCCTTGTTCCGTGGTAAAGCACCCCACCTCAAAATGACTGGCAAGCAACAAGCCTACTACCATCCAGACATGCGAGCCTGCTTTTCCCTCAGCGCCGTCAGCCTTCTATCATAGTCTGGCGACCTGCGGAAATCAAGGGGCTTGCCGAATAAGGGGTGGTCAGTTTGCTCAATCTGATCAAAGAGGTAGACAAGGGGTTAGGTCGCGGACGAGCTTGGCGATATTGCCAGGTTGAGAATATAAGGAAGGTAAGACCAAGGAGGATTGTCCGGTAGCATCTTTGCCGTTGAACACCAAGCCTATGGAATCATTAATTCGTGAATAACCTGTGTATCGGCATCGATCTTTTCGCCAGCCATGTCCAAGTTGACATCGCAATCAGATAGGAATCGAAAATATCGATGCTCTTTAGCGGCCTCTGGGTATGCGGCGGGACTCTCTATTAGCTTCTTTAGTCTGAGAATCACTTCCCCACTGATATTTCTGGCGGTTACCTTGAGGACCAGCTTCCGAGGGTACTTATCTCCTGTCAACTTATCTGCTTCGAGGTCGCTTGGCTCGGCATCGATGCGACTCGATATCCTGAGCAGCCTCTCCCCTTTGAACGCAATCAGAACACAAATCCTTTGGGATCCGATGCTTCTTGCTGATTCCCCTGTTGAGTATAAGAATGTGTGGTTAGGAAGAAAGATCCTCCCCCAATACCAATGATCATAGAGCCCCCCCAAGGGGACATTACCCCAGTTATGATCATGATAGCCCACGCCATTAACGGGGATATCTTCTCCAGCCAGAATCAACTTCCCGGTAACCTTAGCTCGAGGCTGCGCAATCACCCAGCCCATATACCTGGCCGGTTCTCGGCCAAAGTAGGCGACCCCGTCTGGAGGATTCCTGAACCCCTGGGTGAGGTTTTCAAAGAGCAGCTCGCCTCCTATGTCACCGCTACGAAAATG
>Ga0315296_10003357_pt1 | contig 13400 bp, 9 predicted proteins | sample YL17G14_18_MG_FD_203921 | JGI IMG/M metagenome (GOLD analysis project Ga0315296, IMG submission 203921) | Sediment microbial communities from Yellowstone Lake, YNP, Wyoming, USA - YL17G14_18 | ecosystem: Environmental > Aquatic > Freshwater > Lake > Sediment | place: USA: Wyoming | collected... | reverse complement strand
GGCAAAAACATCATCGGCTGTCACTCCATCGAAGAGCTGGCGGAAAACCTCCAAAAGCCGCGCAAAGTTATGCTGATGGTGAAGGCCGGCCAGCCGGTCGACGACTTTATCGAGCAGCTTCTGCCGCGCCTGGAAGATGGTGACATCATCATCGACGGCGGCAACTCGCATTACCCCGATACCATCCGCCGCACCCAGTACGTCGAGAGTAAAGGCAAACTTTATATCGGCACCGGCGTATCCGGCGGCGAAGAAGGGGCGCTGCGAGGCCCCTCGATTATGCCCGGCGGCTCACCGGCGGCCTGGGAGCACATAAAACCCATCTTTCAGAAAATCGCCGCCAAGGCGCCCGATGGCCTGCCCTGCTGCGAATGGGTGGGCGAAAACGGCGCCGGGCACTTCGTCAAAATGGTCCACAACGGCATCGAATACGGCGATATGCAGTTGATTTGCGAGGCCTACCAGATGATGAAACAGGGCCTGGGCATGACCAACCACGAGATGCACCAGGTCTTCGCCCAATGGAATGAGGGCGAGCTCAATTCCTATCTTATCGAGATCACGCGGGACATCCTGGCACACAAAGATGAAGCCGGCAACGAGGTTATCGACCTTATTCTGGATACCGCCGGGCAAAAAGGAACCGGCAAATGGACGGTCGTTGAGGCGCTGGATGCAGGCCAGCCGCTGACGCTAATCGGCGAGGCGGTCTTCGCCCGATGCCTTTCCGCCATAAAAGAGCAGCGTGTCACTGCCTCCAAAATCCTCAAAGGTCCCAAAGCACAATTTAGAGGGGACAAGGCCAAATTCATCGACGACTTGCGAAAAGCCTTGTATGCCTCAAAGATTGTTAGTTACGCCCAGGGCTATCAACTGATGCGGGCTGCCGCCCAGGAGCACAAGTGGAACTTAAATTACGGCGGCATCGCCTCGATCTGGCGCGGCGGCTGCATCATCCGTTCGGTCTTTTTGAGCAAGATCAAGGAGGCCTTCGGCAAAAAGCCTGACCTGGAGAATCTGCTGCTTGACCCATTCTTCAAGCGTGCGGTCGAAAAAGGCCAGGCCTCCTGGCGGCGGGTAGTTAATAGCGCGGTCAAGCTCGGTATCGCCATGCCCGCGATGATCTCAGCGCTATCTTTTTACGATGGCTATCGCGCCGAGCGTCTGCCGGCTAATTTATTGCAGGCCCAGCGGGATTATTTTGGCGCACACACTTACGAGCGGGTAGATAAGCCGAGGGGCGAATTCTTCCACACAAACTGGACCGGCCGCGGCGGCGAAACCGCGTCAACCACATATACTGTATGAGTGAGTTTGTCATTCCGTGCTTGACACGGAATCCAAGATGTCATGCTGAACAAAGTGAAGCATCTGGCACAGGAATTAAAAGTTTCATTCGCTCTAATTACTCTACTTTCATCTATTAGCCAGATTCTTCGCTACGCTCAGAATGACCAGGGCAGAGTATTTACCGTTAGAATTTCTTAATTAACCAGGTAAGGAACCATGTGAGTACAACTGTTGCAACAGCACCTATCAAAGCTGCTTGAATGGTTCGGCTTTGATACCATCGTTCCCGATGCTGCTCGGAGACCACTCGGTTCTGCTCAGATATTGCACAGTGATTCTTTACGCTTTCTTTGGCCTTTTGGTTCCTACGGAGAATCCCATTTTCAAAGTCTTTTTTCACGTTGGCTTGAAGCATTCGTGATTGTAGCAACAGTCCCGGAACAAGAAGATTCAACTTGTCGTATTCGCGATCGATTATGATGAGCAAACTGCCTTTGAACTCTATCAACGGGATGCCGCTGAATTTGTCGCCCAACTCGTGGATAAGATGATCGACCAAAGCATCTAAGTGACGAAAATAGACCCCCAGTTGTTCGCCAACACAAGCAGTCGTATTAAACAGACCCCTACCAATCCAGCTTTGGACTATCTTTCCTTTTTCGGACTTTAGGTTGCCTTCGTTTTTTAACAGATGATCTTTTGCTATCTGTTCGACGATCGCTGCATAATCTGCCTGTTTTCCCTGCGTAATCCAACTCCATAACATAACTGGATAGTGGATGATTTGCCGTAGCATAGCGATAAGATACATCTTTGTCCCCCTTGCCTGAATATCGGTGCTTCGGATGCCGTCCGCTCTAAGTTTTCTGCCCTGGAGATGAGGGTCAGTAGGGCAAAATGTCCCCACCCACAGTGGTCCTGTCATCTTTTACACTGCTGAACCAAGTTGCAGTAGGTGTCTACACTCCCGATAAGACCTGGGATCATGTCCTCTTCCCAAGTCAAGCACACCGCGTCCACGAGAAAGTTGGTTATGGCGTCCAATGATAGCGGTTCGGTAGTGTCGAAAGCGTATGGCCTGGGCTGAGCATTGTCTTTTGTGCGAAGAATCAATTCACGCAAATAGAATAGCATCAACTGGAACTTTTCCAGATTTACCCCACCGCGAACGAGTCCAGCGTATCCGTCAAGGCGTTCCTCAAAGAGCTGGTCGACATTTCCAATGCGCAGAGCCTTAGTGAAAAGCTGGATGAACTCTCGCGCAAGGGTCTGGGAGATTTCCTCTCTCAACTCTGGCTTGTTCGCAAAAAGCCAGAAGTCTATGCGGAAAAAAACATAGCAACCGATTTCAAAAAGCGTAGCGTCTCCCGAGTAGTGCGCCCTGATGTCGCACGGCATGCCACGCAGGCCGGCAGGCATTTTCTCTGTCCCAAACCTCGACACACCCCACATTATTGCCACAAAGAGACTCTCAGGTGATGCGTCGTCTGTGTTCCACAACTCCTTGTCGCGGCGCTCAGCCCACTGCCGTACGTAAGAACCATCAAATCTATGTGTTTCTCCAACGAGTCTGGCCAAAATAGACATCTTTGTCCCTTTCCAAGAAGTGGACTAATAGCAACGAGCACATTGCGCAAAGATGCGGTTAGGCCCTAAGTTTCTTCCGGAGGAGACTACGCGGATGTTATATCGCCTGTTTGTGCATTAGGCTTAACTTGGAGTCGGTCGCCCTTGGGAGCGATGGGCCTGGCTCATAGACGAAACGGCTGAGCTATTACTAATCTCGCCGCAGAGGTGCTTATCCATTACTCCTGCTGTTCAGACAGCAGCCTCGCCCGACACATATCCCTCAGGAAGAGGCACATCCCACGGCGAGTTGAGAACCCTTGTTGACCGCTGGAGGCAATAGATGAACCACCAGAAGGCCCGAGCCCCATCCGCACGCTTCCTGTCGAAAACATCGCTGGCAAGAAAAATGCCGGGGTCGATCACAAGAATTCCGTCAATTTCTTTCGAGACTTTACCAGCAAGAGTCTCGGGCCGGCACCATCCTCTATATCCGACAGCAAAGAAGGGAATCTTTCGGGGGTTTGGTGTTGCCCCGGTGCCGCTTGCAAGTCTGTTTTCAAGATTCGGCTTCAGCGAAGCGACATTTTGTGCGGTCCGCAAAACCTGGTTCCATTGCCCTGATAGGTCTGACTTGACTTCTATCACGGCGGCTATACTCTCTGCGAAATAGAGCCGGGATGAGGTGCCGGGCATGGGAATGCTTGGAAGGAAAGGGTATTCGAGCACGATATCAAGCTGCCCCGTCCTGGTCCCAGTCTCATCTGTTACATCGCCAGTGCCGAATCTGAACGGGGGAGGCATGACCTGCGAAAGAAAGAGGCTGAGGAACTGTTCGCGTTCATTGCCTTTTGTTGCGGAAGAACCTGCTCGGCTTGTCTCGTGCACAGCCACGAGTATCTTTCGGATTCCCTCTAACCTTTGTAGTACGTATTGGTTCGCCACTTGGATTATCACCTTTCCCTTTCGGGCCAGCGCAATTCTTGCCAACCTGGTGGTGTCGCAACAACAATTTTGAGGAAAAACCGGTACTAATAATAATTGTATCGGCAAAATAGTTGTGCTATTTTAGTTCCAAAAGAACTGGTCCGTGTAGTTACGGGTGTTTCTCGCAGGGAAACAGAGGGGAAGGCCATGTTTACGATTGTCATGATAATCGCAGTTGTGGGTTTGGCGGTGGGGTGGGCGGTGTATGGCTACTACGAATATAAGGCCCGGCAGGAAGAAAAAACGCAGCCAAAGCAGGTCTCCGAACGGCTGCAAAAAACACGAAGTGAGGTTGCTGACTGGGCAAAAAAATTGGCGGAATTCCAGCCGCCTGTACCCAAGAAACCCGCCGATCAGGGTAAATCCAACCAGGAAAAACAATGAAATCGTCGTGCGTGATGCGTCGTGCGTCGTACGCAATACGCGATGCGCACTACGCACTGCGAACCGGGACGAAGAAAACCCCGCGTGAAACGTGGGCCTAAATATTTAGCCCCGCAATTTATTGCGGGGTCCGCGAGGACGAAAATGCCTGATAAATTTATGTCGGAAGATTTCCTATTGCAGAATAAAAATGCTCGGATTCTTTACCACGAGCACGCTGAGAAAATGCCGATCTATGACTACCACTGTCACCTGCCGGCTAAACAAATAGCTGACGACCACCGCTTCGACAACCTTACCCAGGCCTGGCTCTACGGCGACCACTACAAGTGGCGGGCGATGCGAACAAACGGCGTACCTGAAAGATACATAACCGGCTGTGCAGGCGATTACGAAAAGTTCGAGAAATGGGCGCAGACCGTTCCCTATTGTCTGCGTAATCCGCTCTATCACTGGACACACTTAGAGCTAAAAAGATACTTCGGCATAAAAGATAAACTGCTCGGCCCCGATACCGCCAAAGAAATCTACAAGGCGTGCGGCGAAATGCTCAGAACGCCTGACTTCAGCGTCCGCAATATTCTTGGCAAAATGAATGTCAAGCTAATCTGTACGACCGAGGACCCGCTCGACAGTCTGGAGCATCATAAAAAGATCAGGCAGGACGGCTTCCAGGTAAAGGTTCACACGGCCTGGCGTCCGGATAGAGCGATGGGCGTCGAGGAGGTTGGTGCTCTGAACAAATGGATTGATGCACTGGAAAAAGCCTGCGATATGCAAATCCAAGATTACGGCTCTTATCTTGAAGCCCTGAGAAAACGCCACGCTTATTTTCACGAGAATGGCTGCCGGCTTTCAGACCATGGCTTAGAGACCGCATACTCCGAAGATTACACGGAAAAAGAGATCGAAAAAATCTTCAACAAAATCAGAGCCGGGCAAGCATTGGATGCTGCGGAACGGGTCAAATTCAAGTCAGCGATGATGATTGAATTTGCCGAGATGGACTGCGAATCCGGCTGGGTTCAGCAGCTTCATCTTGGCGCATTGAGGAATAACAACACGCGACTGTTTGAGGCACTTGGCCCGGATATAGGATGTGATTCGATCGGCGATTTTGAAATAGCCAGACCCCTTTCAAGATTCCTTGACCGCCTGGATTGCAAGGGTAAATTGCCCAAGACCATCCTTTACAACCTGAATCCGAGGGACAGCGATCTGGTTGCTGCGATGATCGGCAATTTTCAAGATGGCGTGGCAGCCGGCAAAATGCAGTATGGCTCGGCCTGGTGGTTCCTCGATCAAAAAGACGGGATTGAAGAGCAGATTAGGGTTCTTTCCAATATGGGGCTATTGAGCCGGTTCGTGGGTATGCTGACGGATTCGCGGAGTTTTCTTTCGTATCCGAGGCACGAATATTTCCGCCGGATACTCTGCAATATGCTCGGCAGCGATGTCGAAGCGGGGCTTTTGCCCAACCACTTGGACCTGCTGGGCAAAATGGTTGAAGATATCTGTTTCAACAACGCCAAGAACTATTTCTCAATGGAACTGGACTAAATTACTCAAACTGACCGATTCGTCGTGTCATTCCTGCGGAAAGCAGGGTACGTGTTTAGCCAGCGGGAAAACCATCCCCAATCCGCCCCCGCTCTCCCGCAAGGGATGGCTGGTGCCATTGTCTTCGACAAGAAGACGCGGGGGCGGATTGAGGATGCCACCCGATAGGACGGGGAACATACGTGTGGCATCCTCAAGCGCAGCTTGGGGATGGGAGTGTGCGAAGTTGGCTAAACACGTACGAAGCAGGAATCCATTAACATCTCACTTGAGTGGTGGTGAGCTAAAACCCGCCCTACCAAAGGGAATGACAATGTGCGATATGTCATTATTAAATACTCACTTATGACAGTGTCCTATCGAAAAATCGGTCAGTTTGAGTAAATTATTGACAATTGATTGTTTCTCGGCGACAATAGGCAGAACGAGGTACGAGCCACGAGCGACGAAATACGAGTTGTTGGGTCGGTGCCCGAGTGGTCAAAGGGGATGGGCTGTAAACCCATTGGCGTAAGCCTACGTTGGTTCGACTCCAACCCGGCCCACTTTCTTTTTGGGGGTCTGCCCGTCTGCCGTGTGAATACCATGCCAATGTTCACTATCCGTTGCTCTGCGCATTTCGGCGACAAAAAAGACAATGGTTGGTCCAGCCTCATTTTGTCTATTGATTGGCCTGAGACCTTCCAGAAGAATCCTTCCGGCACGTCTTACTCTGCACCAGAAGTGAGGCAGCCAACCTCAAAAACACGTATTTTCCACGATAGATATGCAAGCGGAGTGTCCACAAAACTGCTCTGTCTATCTCGCGGAAGTGGGAGATTTGGCTGCCTACCATAGTTGACCCTCTAAAAACCGGACAAACAAACAGTTCCCATTTTTAGGGTTTGTTTGTAAACACGTCTAAAGGCGATGCTCCCATCTATCTGTAAGTTGCTTAATAACAAACAGTTATAATTTCGACCGGCGAAACATTAATCCGAAGGCCCGGCAGTGAGAGCAGCCGGCTTTGTCGGCCGCCGGCCATCTTGGGCGGACGGCTCTGGTTCGTTTATACGAACTCAGAATCTGGTTGGCGTTGTGAAGATCGGGTCAGAGAGAAAAGGAATCTGTTAATTTCAGATAATTGTCGTTGACAGTTGACAGAAGAATAGGCGATTTAGTATAAATAGGCTATTGGAGTTGATGGGTTCTATGCATATATGGACCATGTGTGACACCTTCGAGAAGCGAGGGTCGGTAGCTGGGCGTTGAGGGACAGTTCGTTCAGCGTGCACAGGGCCCGTGTGGTGTTTATTTCGTCGTGTTGTTCGAGAGAAGCACAAGTCGGCCTGAAAATTGATTGGCGCCGCCCCCAATGTGTTTTGGATGCTTGTTGAGAATAGAAGCGTTGTTTTGGTTTTGTGCCGAATTAGAGTTTCGTTTTGAGGAAGGAGGAGGTTATGTGTAACAAGTTAACGGTTGTTGTCTTGGTGTTGGGCTTGGCTGGGATATCACAGGCAACGGTTTTCTCTGATAACTTCGACCACGTCATGACCAGCGCCTGGGATAGAATCAATTATCAGGGATGGTATGCGCAATCGATCGGACAGCCGTACCCCGGCGGTCCTTGGACCATCGGTGCCTGGGACGGCTACCAGTCATTACCCGACCTGGATAGCGGCAAAATGGCAACAATGGAAGCCTACAACTTCGTCGATACTTTCAATGCCGGTATGGGTGAAGCAGGTAAATTACAGGCCTGGACCCCTGATACTGCCGAGGGCACTCCCGTTGCTAATGGTGTACTGAGAATTACAAGTTCAGGTGCTGCCTGGGCGGATCAGGGTAACACAGGCCCATTCCTGTACAAGAACGTCACGGGTGACTTTGTCGCGCAAGTGGAAGTTGTCTCAAGCGACCAGTTTTGGCATAACGTCGGCGGTCTGATGGCGCGTGCACCCAACCCGGACGAGATCGGAGCAAATGAAAACTGGGTCTATCTGACTTACTTCCCGGTCTGGGGCGTCGGCAACCATATCCGTGACACCATCAACGGCGCAAGTACAGAAAGTGGCATCAAGGGGTATCCCTGCGACCCGTTTCTAGAGCTTTCGCGTGTTGGAAACACCTTCTACTTCAGGACCAGTGCCGATGGTGCAACTTGGGCTTCTCTGCCTGGTCTGGAAGCCGGTGTTGTCCGTGATGATGCACCCGCAGAGCTTCAGGTCGGCATCTTTCACGCTAACTACACCGCAGACTGGATCGGCACCATGGACTTTGACAACTTCAGCGTCGTTCCCGAGCCGGCAACGATCGCGCTGCTCAGTTTAGGTGGGTTGGCTTTGATTCGCAGGAAACGCGGCTGAGGAAACTTGATTCTTGGTTGCATCCTTGGGGGCCTAAGCTGATTCATTCAGTGCAGGCCCCATGTTTATAGGCAGATGTGGTTCCTGGCGATGTGGGCGTAACTCGTTTTCGACCAGACCGCTCCTGCTATTGCGGGCCGGCTACGTCCATCGCCAATACGCCGATGGACCCTGCTTCTTCGTTAGAGTCGCGCCTCAGCCGTGAACCTCCAAACGCCTCGACATCATTGGTCAGGCCGGACAAGACAATTTGCCTCAAAGGAACATTTGTGGCAGTTGTCAAATATACAAGTTATGCTTTCTTACAGAATCCTGCAAATGGTGTATAATTCCGTGGCATAGGTATCATAATTATTTTGGAAGGAGCAATACTATGTATACAAAGTTAATTTATGTGACTTTTTCTGCTGTGGTGCTCGCTGCCGGCGCCGCAGCGCAGGCGGATGTGTTCATAGACGATTTCAACACACCCCGTGACTACGTTGCCAATGGTGCTGCCGGAACCATCTGGGACGACTTTATCGGCTGGTACACGGGCGAGACTGTTGATGCTCTCAATGCATCCATGGATCGTCCAGGGCAACTTTTCCTGAGTTCAGCGAATGGGGTTTGGGCTGAGCCATGGACTCCACTGGGTCCATTTCTGTACAAGGTCGTTAAGGGCGATTTCATCGCCACGGTTAAAGTTGCTGATTATGCCGGCACCCCAACTGCCGCGGTTTTTCACAACGACGGCGGTCTAATGGCCAGAGCCTTCAAAAGTCCCGTTGATGATGCCGGCCCCGGTGAAGACTGGGTCACCATAGATTACTTCCCCATCTGGAACTGTGGCAATTTTATCTGGCAGGCCAACGATGATGTACGGAACGAGGCGTGGGGGTGTAACAATGGCAAGCAATGGAGCTTGGACCCGTGGCTTCAACTCGAGCGCAAAGGCAATGTCTTCCATTTCAGGACCAGCGCCGATGGTGTAACCTGGACCGAGATGTCCTGCTCACCTAAGACGCGGAACGATTTTGATGGTTTGCCGCTGATGGTTGGGCTTCGCCATGCCACCTATAGCACCGCTCTTGGCTACATAGCGTTCGATGATTTCAGGCTTGAGGTCATAGTAAGGCTGAAAGCCCACGATCCGGTTCCGGCCGACGGCGCCAAGGCGACGCCAACCATTCTTAAATGGATACCCGGAGACTTTGCTGCCGAGCACGACGTGTATGTTGGCACAATTTTGGCCGATGTGAATAATGCTACTACATCCACACCTGTCATCTATAAAGGACGACAGGATCCTAATAGCTTTGCTGTTACCGATCTTATTCCCGGCACAACCTATTACTGGCGTATCGATGAGGTCAATGATGCTCACGCCGATAAGTTGTGGAAGGGAGATGTCTGGAGCTTTACGCCAATACCGTTGACTGCCTGGGGTCCCAGCCCGTCAAATGGCGCCGAATGTGTTTCCACCAATGCCGACCTCGCCTGGAGTCCTGGCGCCAAGGCGAAGTCGCACCTTGTGTTCTTCGGCACCAGCCAAACCGCTGTCGCCAACGCGACCACATCTTCACCGGAGTATAAGGGCAACCAGACCACTCTGACATATCCGCTTCCAGCCCTCGCATACGACACGGTTTATTATTGGCGTATCAATGAGCGCAATAGCGATAACTCGGTTACCAAGGGCGATGTATGGAGCTTCAGAACAGTGCCCTTTATAGCGATTGCAGACCCCAATCTTGTCGGGTGGTGGAAGCTTGATGGCGCCAGTTGCGGGACTATCGCCCTTGATTCATCCGGCAATGACTATCATGGCACACTGAGGGGCGACCCACAGTGGGTGTCCGGGTACAGCGGCGGTGCATTGGAATTCGACGGCCGCGACGATTATGTGGAGCTACCCATCGGTACGCTCATCGGGAAGCTTTCCAACTCAACTTTCATGACATGGGCGAACTTCACGAACTCCGGCGGCGCCTGGCAGCACATGTTCGATTTCGGCAGCGACCCGAATGTCTACATGTTTCTCACGCCCCGCATATACTATATCGACCCGATGCGTTTTGCCATCACCACGACCGGCGGCACCGGCGAGATTCAGGTGGATGATGACGCTACACTACCCAGCGGGTGGCACCATGTGGCCGTGACGATCAATGCAGGCATGCGCACCATTACATTGTATCTGGACGGCGAGGTCGTCAGTCAGAGCACGCAAGCAGCGCTCAGCCCGAAAGACCTCGGCGTGACCACCAACAACTGGCTCGGCAGGTCGCAGTACGCTGACGATGCGTACTATATGGGTTCGATTGACGATTTCCGTATCTACAACTATGCGATGTCACAAGCCCAGATCGGCAAGGTGATGAGAGGCGCGCAACTTGCCTGGAATCCGAAGCCGGCAAATGGCTCCGCACCGGACATCGAACACGCCACGCCCCTTAGCTGGTCGCCGGGAGACAACGCGGCTAAGCACGATGTGTACTTCGGCGTCGATCCGAACACTGTACAAGATGCCGATACATCCGACACCACCGGCCTATATCGTGGCCGACAGGATCCAAACACGTACAGTCCGCCCGAAGCTCTCGAGTGGGGCAAGACTTATTACTGGCGAATCGATGAATATAATACCGATGCAACAATCAGCAAAGGCAGAATCTGGAGCTTTACCGTAGCCGAATATCTTATTGTCGACGATTTCGAGGACTACACTGACGATATTGGCAGCAGGATATTCCAGACTTGGCGTGACGGATTGGGATTCAGCCAGCCGGCGCCTGGTTATCCTGGTAACGGCACCGGCTCGGCTGTAGGCAACAGTCAGCCTCCCTATGCTGAGCAGACTATCGTTCACGGCGGTGTCCAGTCCATGCCGTTTGGCTACGACAATAGCGGTGCCGCCGGCAAAACCCGGTACTCGGAAATCCAGCGGGAGTGGCCTTGGCCACAGGATTGGACCAGAGAGGCTGTTAAGGCATTGACACTGTGGTTCTATGGCGATGTGGGTAATTCCGCCGAACCCTTGTACGTGGCAGTGCAGGACAGCCTCGGTGTGACTGGAGTAGTGACCTATTCGGAGCCCGATGCCCTGCAGGAAGCCAGATGGCATGAGTGGAATATTGACCTTAAGCAGTTCGCCGCTGCCGGCGTGAACCTATCGAGCGTCAAGACGATGTATATTGGCGTGGGTAACAGGACTAATCCGCAAGCCGGCGGTGCCGGCACGATGTACTTTGATGACATCAGGTTGTATACAGTCAGGTGCGTGCCTTCGCTTATGCGGCCGGCTGCTGATTTGAATGGCAGCTGCGTTGTGGACTACCAGGACATTGTGATCCTGGCCGAGCGGTGGCTTGACACCGGCCTTATCGTTACGCCCCTTCAGCCTGCCAGCGCCAATCTGGTGGGCCACTGGAAGTTTGATGACGGCTTCGGTACTACTGCCGTTGATTCCTCGGGTAATGCCAACAACGGCACACTCGTGGGCGACACAAAATGGATTGCCGGGCACATCGGCGGTGCATTGCGGTTTGACGGCACCGATGATTATGTAGAGCTGCCGATCGGCTCGCTCATCGGGCAGCTTTCCAACTGCACTTTTGCGATATGGGCGAACTTCTCGAACGCCGGCGGTGCATGGCAGCGCATCTTTGACTTCGGCACCGGCGAGACTGTCTACATGTTCCTCTCGCCGCGGATCGGCACAATTGGCGAGATGCGTTTCGCTATTACTACGCAGGGCGGCGGAGCCCCAGAACAGATGGTTACCGCCCCCGGCACGCTGCCCAGCGGGTGGCACCACGTGGCGGTGACAATCGACGCAGACAAAGACACAATTACACTTTATCTGGACGGCTCAGCTGTTGCCCAGAACATTCAAGCGACGCTCAGTCCGAGCGATCTCGGCGTGACCCCCAACAACTGGCTCGGCAGGTCGCAGTATATCGTTGATGCTGGCTATGTGGGTGTGCTCGATGAGTTCCGCATCTATAAGCGTGCGCTGGCTGGGGCTGAAGTCGCATGGCTTGCCGGGCGCACTGCGCCATTCTCGATACCGGCTGATATGCACGAGGATGGTGTGATCAACTTTAAGGATTTTGCCCGGTTAGCTGATTCTTGGCTGGAAGAGCTTTTGTGGCCGTAATCACGCGGTAGAAACCGGCGGTGAAACCGCCACCGGAAAACCCCCAAATGAATTTGGGGGCTAAATATCTCTCGATGCGGTTCGGGGCGCCGGGCAGTGTGCTGCGAGTGTTTAGCCGACGCCGGCACGGCGTCGGACCCCGCAGTAAACTGCGGGGCTAAACCCTAACGCGATATGGGGGGCCTGTGCTCACTGAGTCGCTCTTCATTTGGCATAGGCCCTGTTTGTTATCTTGTGTTGTGAGTGATTACGCGGTAAAATACCTACGTTGTAAGCAAGCGGCATTTTGAGTGAGCACTTTCCATGAGAAGGCAGAGCGCGTTTATCCGCCAGACGTATGGTGGCTTTACATTGATAGAACTCTTAGTGGTGATTGCCATTATTGCGGTATTGATGGCGATGCTCGTGCCGGCGCTCAGCAAGGTTCGTGAAACGGCGAATCGGTCAATATGCTCCAGCAATGTACGCCAGCATCTGATCGGTCTAACGATGTACGCCGATGAGACTGGCGCCAAACTTCCGTCCGGCGCCGGGTTCTGGCTCTGGGATATGAACAGGGACATAGCCAGACAGCTAATGAGAAATATAGGTCTGGAGCCGGCGCCGCACGACGAAGCCACGCCCGCCCCGGACGTTTTCTATTGTCCTTCCAATCTGACACACAAGAGGAGCCGCCAGCTCTGCTGGGACTATCACCATCCGGGCGGAGAAAGAGCAAGCTATCGTATTACAGGCTATTTCTGGTCGTTAGATACGCTTGACAGCCAGGGCAAGAGCGTAAAACCGGAGATACAAGGCAGCGGCAATAAAAAGTGGATCAGGACCACAAATATGAAAGGCGCCGCAGAAGCCGAGCTCGTAATTGATGTGACGCTCAGCGACCCGGGTTTTCCCAAACAGGACTATCCCAATGGCAATTTCGCTCGGATAGTAACGGGTAGCGCTCAGGGCCAGTACACCGGATACTATGATACTACCAGCCACTTGCGCAGCGACAAGGAAGGCGCCGGAGGCAACATAGGATTGGCCGATGGTCACGTCAAGTGGCGGCATTTCAAGGAGATGGAAAGACGCTATGGAGGCAGTGGAATGCCTATACACTGGTGGTAAGGAGCGAGCCGTATCGC
>Ga0315296_10003356_pt1 | contig 13401 bp, 17 predicted proteins | sample YL17G14_18_MG_FD_203921 | JGI IMG/M metagenome (GOLD analysis project Ga0315296, IMG submission 203921) | Sediment microbial communities from Yellowstone Lake, YNP, Wyoming, USA - YL17G14_18 | ecosystem: Environmental > Aquatic > Freshwater > Lake > Sediment | place: USA: Wyoming | collected... | reverse complement strand
GCCGCTTGCCACCCCCGCCTGACAGGATACAGGATACACTACCCCCCCACCTTACCCTTAGAAGCATACACCATTACCCCAATAGGAGCCCCATTGCGTAGAAAAACCGGGTTTTTGGGGAAAAGTTTTGGTTCCTGAATTGGAATTTAATTGGGTGTTTGATTTTGCCTTCTCAGAGTAAGCTACTTCGTGAACTTACACGTCTAGCTCCTGTCTCGGTTGGGCAGGAGGCGCGGTTGCCGCCTGAGCGGTTTGTTGGGTCGCCTGTTACGATTGATGAGTTTGCGCATCATAAGGACTTCCTTGGGCTACGGGATACTTGGGATAAGCCGTTGGGGCCGCGGCAACTCAGCATACTTGAGGAGTTCTTTGCGCCGAATGCACCCTATACGGAGTTGATTCTGCTTTGGGGAAAAGGGGCTGGGAAGGATCATACTGCGAGTGTTATCATCGCATATATGGTCTATCGAACACTACTGCTAGAGGACCCGCAGGCACATTATGATCAGGCGCCTGGACACTATATTGACTTCGTGAATGTTGCGCAGAGTGCCGAGCAAGCCCAGTTGGTCTTCTTTGAGAGCAGTTTAAAGCCGAAGATTGCGAAGTCGCCTTGGTTCAATGATCCTCGAATACGAGGAAAATTCCGTCGCAATAAGATCATATTTCCTAAGAATGTGCGGGCTATTAGTACGCATAGTCAGAATGAATCGTTTGAGGGTTTCAATATTCTTGGGTGGGTTATGGATGAAGCAGCTGCGTTTCAGACGAAGCGTGGCGTGGATAATGCGAAGAAGATTTGGGATACCCTCAGAACTAGCATGACGAGTCGTTTCGGACGACAGGGATGCGGATGCATACTCAGCTATCCACGGCATCAGGGAGACTTCATCCTGAAACGGTATGCGGATGCTGAGAATCAGAAGTGGGCGCTTCGGGATCGCGGCGCAACATGGGAAATTAATCCTACGAAGAATCGTGGCGACTTCCAAGACGACTATGATCGGGATCCGATTGATGCGGCTGCGAAGTATGAATGCTTCGCCCCAATCGTTGAGGATGCCTACTTAGATCCTCAACTCGTCGCTAAGTGCCTCACAGGCGTGAATATGGAGCTTGTTAATTTGCCTCCAATTATGGGGGATCCTGGCTACGTGGTCTGCCTTGACCCAGCCATATATGCGGATGAGTTTGGCTTAGTCGTCGCCTATAAGAGAGCCGACGGTAAAATGGTGGTTCCTTGTGTGCGGTTATGGAAACCTGACTTGAAGATGCGGAAGCCAGTTGATCTCAACCAAATTGAAACTGAAGTAACACTCTTCGCTAAGTTGCGGAATGCACACATCCTCACGGATGGGCAGGGTATTGGTCCGTTTGTTCAGAAGTGGCAGGCAGAGGGGATCCCCGTAACGATTGTGCCACAGAACCTGAATGCTCAGATGGAGCAGTGGAGTAGCCTCAAACAGGCTATGCAATCCAATCCCTCACAGGTGGAAGCACCGAATGATCCTGACCTTGCGCGGCAGTTGACTCGTCTCCGCATCAACCGTATGGGTGCCATTTGGAAGGTTGAAGCGCAGCGGGGCGAACATGATGACCTCGCCGACCCGCTAAGTTGGGCGACTTGGGCACTCAGTGGAGCAGAGGGAAGCATCCTAGCACCGAAATTTGAAGCATTCACGGAAATCATAAGGTGAAATATTTTGAATCTAAGATTTTGGCGTAGACCAGTCACAACTTCAACAGTCGTAGCGTCAGCTTGGGAGCCTCAATCTTCGGTTTCAAATGGCAGTTATCAGTTGGAGGAGGCGAGTGGGAAGAAGCAGCGCCTCTATTTAGGTGAGGTGAACCGTCGCGCATTGTGGCAGGAACTTGATCAACTATACATGAATCGGGCAGAGGTCTCAAGCGCGGTCCTCGCTGGGGCCGGGTATGTGGTGGGAGGCGGCATCCTCATTGAAGCTGCGAAGCAACGGAAGGAGACGAAAGGCGATGTGGTTGCGGCTAGGGAAATCTGCGACCAATTCAGCCGTGACGCGCACCTTGAAACTATGATTCATGAAGGCAGCATCTGGGCGCTCCTACATGGCACCGTGTTGACGCAGAAGAATTGGGTAGGTGGCCGCTTAGCAAGTCTACGGGTGTTTCCGTGGCAGGACTGTGTTGAACCGAAGGAACGCCTCAAAGATACGAATGAAATCACGAAGTGGCGGCAGGTCGACCGGCGAACCGGGGTTGAAGTAGATGACTATGATGCAGATGAGATCGTGCGAGTTAGCCTCCCCCCTCTGGATGATGATGGGTTCGGAACAGGCATAATCATGTCTCTCCGAGGTCTGCTGAGTCTGCGGGCAAGCATGGACGCGGATAGTAAAGACTACCTCCACAAATCCGCTCTACCTAAAGAGATTCTGACCGCTGGTTCACCGGAGCAGCCAGTGGGTAAGGAGGAACAGAGTAACCTTTACGCGAAGGCGAAAACGTGGAGGCCAGGAGAAATCTTCGTCGCCAACTATCCAGTCAACTATAAGGCAGGCGGAGTCGGCGATGTGGAGTCCGCAATATGGCCTAGCATGATGAAGACTACGCAGGACCGATGCGTTGATGGGGTAATCGTGCCCCCCACGAGCTACCTGCGAAGCGCAACGGAGGCGAGCGCTCGTGCCATGCTTATACATGTCCGCATCGCTCTCACGCAACCTCTACAGCAGTTGTGGAAGGCTAAGATTGAATCTGAAGTGTTCACGCCACTACTTGAGGGTGAAGGATTCGATGATCCCACCGTAGTGCCAAGCCTCACATTCATGCCCCCTACCGACGCGGAACTCTCAGAACGGTGGAAGCGAATCATTATGGCTAAGCAGGCAGGCGTGATCAGCCTAGAGGAAGCCCGCGCAATGCTTGATGTACGTGAAGTTGAGGAATCAGGTGGGGAACCGTTGAATGTCACGAAGGAGAAAAAGAAAGATGACGAATTGGAAGGAGCTACAGGCGAAGGATCCCGCGAAGTGCCATGACATAGCTGCCGCAGTCGGATCAGGCACAAGCGACTACTACCGAGGCCTACTCCACGCTTTGAAGATTGCAGACAGTTGGGGTGAACGCGGATTCACTCGCTACTTCATTGAGAACCTAGAGCCATACATTCACGGGTATGCGCAGATCCAACTTGAGGACACGGCCTCACCTAGCGGCTACAATACAAGTGATGTACCCTCCGGCTTTGTAATTGGCAAGCCGAAGAGGCAGGGAAAACGGAAGGGAGGTGATTGAGGTGGCGCAGGCAAACCATACTCCGCTTAAGGAGAGCTTCAGGTGGATGCCTCCGATTGAAGTCTACACTGGCGATCGCAAAGCCCCAGACGGCGCACCCGCTGGCGGCAAATGGTACAAAGGCAAAGCAATCACGGTCACCCGCACCGGCAACAAGGTCAAGTACACAGAGGAGGAACTGAAAGCGGCAGGCCGTAGCCTCAGATTCAGGCCCGTCAGCATAGACCATGTCACTGAATCCAAATATGGGCGTTGGCTACCATTCCCACAGAATCAACTCGTTGACGCGGAATATGAAGATGAAGCAGTTGAGTACTTAGCTTACATCACTGATCAGGACTTTCATCGCATGTACGAGAGTGGCTTATTCGATCATACCAGCATCGAAGGTAGCGCTCGCGGACCCGAAGGAATCCCAGCTGGGGTTCCGAAGACTCCTTGGGGTATCGGATTCACTGGCATGACATTCGTAACGAAGGGCATACGCCCTGGCGATCCAAACACGACCGTTGAGCGACTCAATGAGACGGTGCAGGAATGTTTGCTATCCGAGATTGCGGTTGGGGAACCATTCGCGGGTTACAGGAATTTTGCGGACTGTGTAGCACAGAACAAGGACAAGGAAGACCCGGAGGGTTACTGTGCCACAATCATGAGGCAGGTTGAAGGTGATGGAGGTGAACAAGAGATGAGTAAACAAACCCTAGAGGATAGAGAATACGATGAGAGCATACTGGCTGAGGCGGAAGTACCCGTCTATGAGGCGCTTGTGGATGCTGTAGGTGAAGCAGAATTTGACACCCTCACCGTTGAGGAGGTCAAGAAGTGGATACAGAAAGCCATCAAGCGCCCAGGCGCATTCGCCGCCAAAGCCAAGAAAGCAGGCATGGCTACACTTGCCTATGCACGGAAGGTCATCGCTAACAAGAGCAAATACGACCTGCGCACCCTACGACAAGCCCTACTCGCGGTGAGGCTTATCACAAAGATTGGCAAACGACGCCACGCCAAGGAGACCGTGGATGATGCAGGCATACTCGAGATTGCTAAGACAGAGCTTAAGGAAGTCTTCACAGAAGCCCCGGAACCCACAGATGAACATGTCACATCTGACGGCGCAATACAGGCTGAGATAACACAGGAGGTACATGTGCCCTCGGGAGTATCAACCCTCACCGGCGGCCCCGTTGAGAAGAGGACACCGACAATTGATGAACGCTTGGCGACGGTGCAGAAACGCGGCATTGAGAACGATGACAAAATACGCACTGACCTGAAGCATGTCCGCGAAACACTTGAAGATGAAGACAAGGACATCCATGAGGAGATCAAACAGATACGAGAGGACTTCAAGGAGGCGGGAGAATCATACGTCAAGAAAGCAGACCTAGCCCAGTTAGAAGCAACCATCGATGCCAAACTCGGCTCAGGACTAGGCGAAACAAAGACCGCCCTACTGGAACTCATACAAACACTGAGGACGGCAATAGACGATAAAGACAAAGCGGTAGAAGGACTCAAAGAGACCGTGGCGAACGCTGAGAAAAAGCAGAAGGAACTCCTTGAGATGACAGAGCAGAGTGAGGCCCGACGCAAAGAACAAGCAGATCTGCTAACGCAAACCACGGAAAACCTGAACAATCTACGCGAAACCCTACGCGACCGCAAAGCACTACAAACTGTACCATTCAGAGGCAAACCACCCGACACAGACGACACGAAACTAACGGAGACCGAAAAAAGTAAGGTAGAGGTTGAACCGTGGCAAATGGAGAACTTCAAGCGCAAGCTGCGAAAGTAGCCGCGCAAACGTGGGGCAAGCCTTACTGCTACGTCGGCATCGTTGAACACATCCAAATCTACCCAGACCCTGAATCACCCGTCATCGACCTTGAACTCCGAACACGCGCACACCACAAATGGATCGCCCATGTGGAACCGGACAGGCACGACCAGTACAGGACTAAGGGAATCAAGAAAGGCTCCCATGTTCGGATAGAATTTCTCCATCACGGCTACGCCTTAGGAGTGCATAAACTCATGAGTATCCGCAAAGCATCACTACTTGAACGAATAAAAATCCGCTTTTTTGGTAGGCTGTAAAAGTCTCGCCTATTGGATTCAATCAATAGGCAACTTTCTAGTCATGCGTTTGATCGATGCTCCGAGATGAGGGAGTTATCACCCCCGTATGGCGGGGAACATAACCCTAAGTGGGTTAGGTCACGGCGACCGCTACCTGTATTCGTCCCACTAAAAGCGGAGTCAAATCAGCCCGGAACATAGGGCTTAAAAAAGTAGGTGTTAGAGGTATGGCAGATTATTGGAGCGAGGAAGAAAGTTACGTCTGCACTGACCCAGTAGTTGCATTTGGAGAAAGCGGAGACACCAGCGTAGTCGCATATTACGGCGTCAAATCCTACAGCACAGACACTGACGGCAAACTTATGGTGATGCTTGCCAGCGCAAACGCAGGCTGGGGCGTCGCACTTGAAACACGAGCTATCGCAAACAAGCCAGTCAGCATTCTAGTCCGCGGCATCATAAAGATGGTTGCGGGCGCAACTAGCACAACGCGAAACTACGCACAGAGCTTTGGTTCCGCTGGGCTACTCGGCAACATGACTGCATCCTACACGCCAGGTCCAACCGCATTCAAGAGTGCTTTCGGTCTACAGTCGATTGCAGCGGGAAGCGAAGGTCTCTACCTCTTCGGCTAAGCCATGATACCACTGAAAGAGGTTGAAGGCTGGCAAGAGTTCAAGACCCTCAAGGAAACCTTCGGCGACGTCGAGAACATGCTTAAGGATAAGGGAAAACTAGGCTTCGTTGACCCATTCTACTACAGCCCACACCGCAAAGAACTATACGAGACGCTGCGACAGGTACCACTGCGGGAAGTGCTCGGAGGCGGAACAGGCAGCGACTACATGAGTTACCTGATTCCAACGAAGATTTATCAAGTGATGTTGGACGGCTTCTATGAAGCTGACATCATGGACAAAATCGCAGGCATCGTCATCCGTGAGTTTCAAGGTAGCAGCATCAATCTAGTTTGGGGCACAGGCACAATTAAGCCCCGCTGGATGGGCAAGGTAGGCGCACCCGCCATCAGCACAGAAACCGCATCACGCGCAGTCATCACCCCTGAAGACTTCGGCATAGACATGCAGATCAGCAAGAACATGATTCAGAGTTCGCAGTTCGACCTGATTGAGTACCACATCAGAAACGGCGGAAAAGCAATGGCTGACTTCGCCGTCACTGAAGCACTCAAAGTCATGTATGCGGACTATGACGTAACCCTCAACACAGTCGCATCCGGCGCCACAAACGCCGTCACCACAGCAAACTTCATCACCGCACGAGGCCTAGTTGAAGCCAACAATGGCGGATCACCAGACACTATAGTTCTGACGAAGGAACAGGTTAGCGATGTCATCCAAGACACAACCACAGGCAGCTACTCACTACCCTTCAAGCAGGCACAGTTCATGCAATGGAGCCTAGACGGCTTCTTAGGCATGAATTGGCTTCCGCGATGTGTCGCAACCAGCAACGGCTTGTACTCGACATCCGCGGCGGACTACTATGCTTTGGTCTTCCAGAAAGAGGACTCGCTCGGCGTAGCATGGCGCCAACCCATCGCTATCGAAAACTACACTAGCCCACGTGAAGGCCTCATAGGGGCAGTCGCATCCGGCAGTGTAGGCTTCGGTATCGGACGGGACGGCGACCACATAGCAGCAATACTCGAAGGCGACTAGACCGTTTATCCGTTCGGCAAAAACGGATGCGAACCTCTTATGCCCGTTCTATTCAGGCGGGCAATCCCAATCATTCGGTGAATTACATGAGCATTCCACATAGTGCATTTGAACAGGCAAGGCTAGAAGTTATGGCATTCACAGCTGGTACGCTCTTGCTTCTAGTCCTCCTTGTTTGGGTGCTGGCGCAGCGATGAATCTGCATATGTGAGGACGAACAATTTGACTAGACAACTTGTTGGAACAGAAAGGCAGTTTCGTTGTCCACGTTGCGGACGCACACTAAATGGCCCCTTGACGCGGGATCGAATACGTTGCGTCTGCGATGAAGACTGCGAATACTGCGGCAAAATAGGAACACAAACCACAGTGGTAACGTTGTCAAACATCAACTTTCGACATGAATACAACCCTTGGGAGAATAACCCAGATCCAATCAATGCAACCCGTGGACCATGCTCGAATTGCGGCCACTACCAAGCGAGACCAATCGTGGACATGCTTCCAACTGGCGAAGATCAAACAGATCAGCCATGACATGGGGGTGAAGATGAGAGATGGGGAAAGGAAAACTCTTCACAACTGATGGGCCGCTGACGGCGAACGGCATCGCTGTTGACTCGGGGCCAGGCTGGCTACGTAACCTACACATAACCGTTACGAATGCGGTTGGGCAGATACTCGTCTACGATAATGCGTCTGCCTCAAGTGGAACCCTCTTAGCCTCCCCGGTGATTCCAGCCGCTGCAGCAGCAGGCGGCGAGACAGCTCAATTCCCTTGGCCCGGAGCTGGAGTCTACTTCGAGAACGGCCTATACATCGTCGTGAGCGGAGGCACAACAGCTGTCCAACCATATTGGGACAGGTGATTTCGCATGAGCCGGCCAAACGCCGGGACAGGTAGATTCAAACTTTGGCGCGGCGAGAACGGAGAGATACTGCAAACATTCGAGAACCCACACATCAAGAAGCGGTGGACGTGGCCGTGGCAGTCACCCTACTGCGTACAACTCTGCGGCCACAACCTACACCGTCTACACTTCACCTGTCTATTCTGTAGACCCCGCCGCGTCTACGAAAGGAAACTACCTGAAACAATCCCTGTGTCCATTCTCACCTTGTTCATACACCAATCCAGAAGTCATGCTAGACTCAAGAATAGGCTACTGAAATTGTGGGCGGAAATCGCTGAGTTGCTTGCTAATTGATTCCTGAAAATGAAGCCACCGCATACCTGCTCGGCTTCGCATTGGCAGTTCTACTATTCTTTTGGACTTGCAGGAAACCACGGCACCAATATCCAGCACCCACAGGCCTGCTTGAGCCGGTAACTGGCTTCATGCCTAGTTTCGGTGATGAAGTCAAATTCTACAAGTACAGCGAACCATACTATTGGATGCGTGTCACGCCGGGGCCTCGGAGGAAGCGAGCGCATGGACCCTTCGCTTTACCCTGCCACACGCTCTGCCACTTCCACATGGCTCGCCCCCACTTAACCTGCTTGCACTGTAAGCTGAGGCGGGTTGAATCCGGCGAAATGCCTGACACGATTCTAGTGGAACTCTACACGTTAGCGATCTGGCTTGATAGGCCGCATGCCCGATTGAAAAGCTGGCTTCTGAAGCCTGTTCTATCCATTGCGGAGCTGCTGGCTGGATGATCTTCTGTCCACACTGCCGCACCCCCCTTGGTGAAGCAGACTTGGGAATGCTGGTGCAATGCGGCAGGGACTTAGCCGTGTTCCTTGTTACCGAGAATGGATTAGTTGAGGTGAAACTCTAGTTGGGTCTGAGAAAATATCCACCGAAGATCACGGCTAGTACCGACTGGAATGATCTAGTGGACTTTCTAGGCGGAGAAACGAATGCTCCCCTGTTATCACAGCCTGGACCTCAAGGAGAAACTGGACCTACCGGTCCTCAAGGTTTGAAGGGAGATACTGGCGACCAAGGGCCCCAAGGCATTCAAGGTCTGCAAGGGGCGATAGGAGACACCGGCGCTCAAGGACTGAAGGGTGATACGGGTTCTACGGGTTTGAAAGGTGACACTGGCGATACAGGCCCACAAGGAGTCCCCGGCGATCAGGGGATTCAAGGTTCACAGGGCATTCAAGGAGTTCAAGGCAACTCGGGTCCGAAAGGAGACACTGGCGATACGGGCGCAACGGGGCCAACTGGGGCGGGCGTTGTTGCAGGCATGGTTGTCATGTGGAGTGGCACGATTGCTATGGTTCCAAATGGATGGGCACTCTGCAACGGTTCGAATGGTACACCAGATCTACGGGATAGATTCATCGTTGGCGCGAAACAGGATGACAGTGGAATCGCTAAGACTAATGTGACGGGCACTCTCACTCAGAGTGGGGGGGCCGCAAATCATGATCACGGCGCCCATAGCGACCATATTGTCACCCAACCAAGTGATCATGCTGCACAAACCCATACGGGGGGAGCCGTTGACGCTCATTCAGGAGCAGGAGTAGATGCTCATTCTGCTCATTCCGGAGCAACAGTGGCAGACCATGCTGCTGGAACAAGCGGTGCTCATAGCGGATCTGCCGTTAAGATTGGTACATCTACCGCATCTGCCGCTCCTAGCCCTCATACTCACAGCATACCTGCTTTGGTTCACTCTGTAGGACAGGCAGCCGCACATGCCAGCCATGTTTTCACTCAAGCGGTCAACCATATGTTCACTCAACCAACTCAACACTCTGCTCTGAGTCATTCAGGTGGGGCGGTTGACGCTCACTCTGCTCATAGTACCGAGAGCACCCTCGACCCATACTATGCACTCGCATTCATCATGAAATTGTAGGCGGATAGTTTTGGTAGAGGAGTTTGATTCAAGCGGATTCGATAGTGGATTCGAGATCAGTGCACTTACTGAAGAAGAAGATGTTGAGGCCTCAGTGGTGGATTCTAGCCTCACCGTTGGCCTAGACTCTCTTGAACTGAATGTAGTTGCCGCAACCGCCCCGCCTGATGTACTTGCAGTTGACTCCGGCCTAGAAGGAGAATTGGTGTAGAGAATATGGTTGATTGGGAAGTAACCAAAGGCGAATATGGGTGGACCCAAGAGTTTCGCGTCACCAACGCTCAAGGCGGAGCCTTCGACCTTACTGGACAGACCGTTACTCTCACAGTCTTGAAGTTGGGTGTGACCAAATTCACGGGTAACTGCGCCCTCAACGCAGATCCAAAGACGGGCAAATGTTACTATGTTCCCGTAAACACTGATTTTGACACGTCCGGCAAGTACACATGGAGACTGGACCTTGACACCGACACCGGACACCGCAGCACTAGGATCAAGAGTTTAAGGGTGAAATGAACGAGGTGGAAATAGGTGGCGACAATATACTTCAGCATTGAAGGCTCAGACATAACCGATGGAGTGTACCCAGATACGGATTGCGCCTCCGCGGATATTGAAGCGATAGCGCAGCGACTAGAATACAACTTGATGAATCGTCTCAGCCTCTCCACAGCACCAAGTGACACGGCGCAATCTGAATCATTGAAGCATGCCCTCATTCTTCTAACCGCAGCGGAGTTGGAAAGCCGAGAACCACACTCGGAAGCGGTCAGCTCGTATCGTTGGGATAAGTTCAGCCGCGTCCTCTGGCGATCCGAAGCAGAAGAAATCATACGCCGCTTTGAGAGGGTCTTATCTAAAACTTGACTCCAATGCTCTACATGGCACCTACTACGGTGCCAACTCGCCCCGACAAGCTTACTCCACGTGGACTCTACAGTCAAGAGCGGCGACGGGATCAAGCGGACTTTCATAGACGTGTGTATGCCGCAGCCGCTGGCAGATGTAAGTATTGTAAACGAATGCGACACCAACTAGCCGGTGCGTATCCTGACTTGAAAATGATGATTGCGGATCACATCACCCCCCTCGGTATAGGTGGAAGTAATGAGACCAAGAATGGACAATTACTCTGCTTCTTCTGCAACCTCAAATTCGGATGGCAGGCACGATACAAGCAGGCTCAAGAAGAGAGGAAGCAAACCATCAGACTCATCATTGAGCAGGGAACCACAACATGAGCACCCCTGAAGCATCACGGTTCGACCGCCTATTGGCGCGGCTCACGAAACGGTACAGTAGTGAAGTCACGATACTTTGGTGGGATCGTTCGGAAGGCGCAGCGGATGAGCATGGCGACCCCACAATCACCTACACGTCAAGCACAATCACAGCGATCATCGGCGACAGCACACGACAACTCCTCCAAACTGAGCAGGGCGTGATTGAGGAGTACAGCCGCCAACTCTTCGTCTCCCATAGCTCAAGCATTCAGGAACTTGACAAAGTCACCCTAGACAGTGAAGAATACATCGTTGGCGTGGTCGAGACGAAGCGTCCATACAAGGTGTTCCTTGCTCGGAGACGAATACAATGATGGAACTCTTCACCCCAGATGTGCGTTGTCTCCGTTACGGCTGGTATGAGTCCGTATGGGAAATCAACCTTGACGCTTCACCGTAGAGAGTATCCGTTGCCTGTTGGCGTCTTGCATGTGTTGGATGCGCGGCCCCGCGGCCCAAACCTCGGCGACGGCGTATATCTCTGTGTGGACGATGCGAAGCCACATCGAGACTTTTGGCTCCTCCTAGACACGAAACCCGCAGAACACATCAGGAAACATCCATTCGCGTTCCCCTGCGTAAGCCTCTGTCAGCGACCACTCAGACGACCACACCTGCTCTGTTTGCATTGTAGGTTGAGACATGTATGGCAAAACAAGCTACCGAATCTACTACGTATGCGAATCGCAATGGTGGAGCATCCCCGACAGATGAGCAAACTACAGGCGTGGCTGTTCAAGCGCCTCTGGGAACTCGCGGAACTCCTAAGCGATTAGAACAGAAGAAGTGGGTCACGATTCTGGTTTGGATGGATCGCCCCTACGCTCGTTTGAAGGATATTCCCTTACGATTAGTCTTCCGATTCCTTGTTCACTTCGCAAGTTGGTGTGATAAACGACCATAAGCCAAGATGTCCTTGTGAGCCTCCGCTCTCTTCTTCTAGCAAACTGGTCCTGTAGTAGCCCATCTAGCACAACTATCACGGCGGCAGGATTCGTTACAAACATTGGTGTAGACAAGTTCACGGGCCGCAAAGTCGTCATCTTTCGAGAAGCGAAACGCCCCGTCATCGTAGAGGTTGGCTCAACGGTTTCCTCACTGAAGTGGGATTACATTCGCATTGCCGCAGTCACGCAGGATAAGACGGAACTTGACTACATGGTTCGTGAGATTGACCGCATAATGCGAGCCAGCAAGATTCCAGGAGTAGGCGGAATCCAACAAATCGACGTGGTCGCAGGCGGCCGAGTGCGGAAAGACATGCGAGCATCCGACACAATCTTGGCCGAGGACCTAAGGGTCCGCCTATGGTATGAAGACTGAGTTTTTCATGGTGACATGACTTATGTCGCAAGAGAAGAAATGTCCGACCTGTTCGGATCTAATAGATCCGGCGACGGGGGAATGCAGGAACAAGTCCTGCAAGGCCATACGTGAACGCCAAGCGAAGGCTCTGCAGGCAACCCGTAAACCAGAAGTGAAGAAGAAAATCGCGCAGACATGGAGGTGAGAACGAAACATGAGCACACAGTATGGCTTACCGGAAAATGTTGAAGATGCACAGTACATGACGGAGGCGGCGCGGGGAACCTTCAGCACAGGCATCACAGCCGTCTTCATCGGTCAATCCCCTCAACTTAGCTTCAGTAGTGGCATCGGCGCATATCAGAACTATGTGTCTGGTAGCCGCGACCCGAGCGAAGCATTAGACAGTATCCAGACGCTTGGCCTCAACTTGAGCTTCGGAACAATCGTGAATGCAACACTCGTCTTCATGAAGCGCGGCATCAACCTAGCCGACGGCATACAGACAACTATGAGCATGTGCCTACGTGAAACAATGGGCGAACTCACCGGCACACACACACATAACTACTTGAAGCTGAAGAACTGCCTAATCGGTGCAGGAGCATTCGGCGCAGTCGGCTCAGGACCAGTCCAAGGCACCGTAGCGTTAGTTGGCAACCTTTCAGCCTACGATAGCAGTGCCCCAACGAACTGGGTCTTCGACACCACCTCACACACCGGCGCCTACACAGGCGCGTCCGGCCTAGCAAACAACGTAATTGTCCGCGACGTAGACGCTGCGCAGAACTATACGCCCAGTGTTAGGTCGTGGGTGGTCGGCTTCAACAATGGCATATTCCCAATCCCTCAATGCGGAAGCACAGCATTTGCAGACTTCATTCCGACACAGCGCGGCATCAACGTGAACCTCTCAGTGAACAAGAAAAACCTCGACCTGTTTGGGATACACAATT
>Ga0315296_10003355_pt1 | contig 13407 bp, 15 predicted proteins | sample YL17G14_18_MG_FD_203921 | JGI IMG/M metagenome (GOLD analysis project Ga0315296, IMG submission 203921) | Sediment microbial communities from Yellowstone Lake, YNP, Wyoming, USA - YL17G14_18 | ecosystem: Environmental > Aquatic > Freshwater > Lake > Sediment | place: USA: Wyoming | collected... | reverse complement strand
ACGTTTTAACCTCACAAATATCTCTTTAAACGATATTAATTAACAAGCAATGTTTTTATAAATTTAGATTCTGAGACAATACTTAAATTCTGATTTTTATATATATTAGTTTATATGCTAAAAGTTTTCATAATTTTATTGATAATTCTGATAGCTGGATGCACTCAAAATCAAGACATCAATCCTTCTATATTCCCGGAAGTCCTAACAGTTGCAAGAGTATATGACGGTGATACCTTTGCAATTTCAAACGGAGAAATGATTAGAGTTCTTGGAATTGATTATCCTGATATTGACGATTATAAGATGTATAAATGGACAGATATGGGACTTGATGAAACAAAAGTTATTAATTGCTATTATGAAGGTATCACCAAAATGGAAAACCTATTCTTAAATGAAAAAGTTATTCTAACGAAAGATCCAAATGAAGATGATAAAGACAAATATAATAGGCTACTAAGATATGCTTCAGTAAATAATAAAGATATTGGTGAATGGCTTGTTTCAAATGGTTATGCTGTAATGTATGATCCAACATATCCTTTATGTGAAAAATGCAAGAGTTACCAAGATTTAACGAATCAAATTAGAGAAAAAAATCAAGGTTGTTTATGGTCTTCATGAAAAAGATTTAGAAACTAATTCCTCTTGCGAACAAAAATCTCTTTAAACAATTCTTCCTGCAATAAAATAACTTTTCCATCTTGAGAAAGATGTAACAAAGGCATCAAGGCCTCTACAATCTCTTTCCTTCCCCATCTTTTAACTAATCTTGAAAACTCTATGTTGTCTACTTCTAACAATGCTTCATTTATTTGTGATAATAATTTGTTTATCCTATCTGTTATATCCTCTTCTGCCATAGGAATAGCAAACTCAACAGCTCTCTTAACCCTCCTTTTCCTTTCCAGTCTTCTCTCTTGAATTTCAAAAGCTTTTCTCAGGGATGTTATCAATTCATTTAAAGTAACATTTCTCAAAGGAATTCTTTTTAATGGTGGCTGTAAAGGAGGAATTGCTGCTAATGCTCTTAGCATCTCATCTGCTTCTTTTTCAGATTCAGGAATAAAGATTCTCTCTTTTTTCTCAGCTAGTACATCAGATTTCATTCTCAATAAGATTGATGCTATAAGAATGAACCTTGCCGGTATCCTCAAGTCTAGTTCTTCAATTTTGTTTATATAAATGATAAAAACATCTGCAAGCCTAATCAAATCTACTGACCAAGGATCCATTTGTTCTTCTGCAACTATTTTTACTATAACATCTTCCCAGCTTGGCTCAGAAACCATTAGATTGATTAGTTGTTGATCGGTTAGCATTCTATCTAGTAAAAGCTTTAATATCAAACTCTTATAAATTTATCTAGGAGATTGTATGGTTAAAAAGAGAAAGAGAACTTTGATAATGGGGGCAGCAGGACGCGATTGACCTTAAGTTTTAGCTTTAGATCCGCGTATTCCATAACTTCAATGTTTTCTTTAGAGATAACAAAGATTATGAAGTGATTGCATTCACTGCAGCTCAGATTCCAGGAATAGCAAACAGGATATATCCTAAAGAATTGGCAGGAAAGTTATATCCGAAGGGAATTCCAATTTATCCTGAAAAATTATTACCAAAGATTATTAAAGATGAAAAGGTTGATGAAGTTGTTTTAGCTTATTCTGATTTGTCTTATAATGAGGTTATGAATAAAGCTTCTATTGTTTTAGCAGCAGGAGCTGACTTTAGATTAATGGGGCCTGAGACAACGATGCTAAAGTCAAAGAGATTTGTTATTTCAGTTTGTGCTGTCAGAACAGGGGCAGGAAAATCTCCCACATCTAGAAAGATATGTCAAATTTTAAAATCAAGAGGAATAAGATTTGTAATCGTTAGACATCCGATGCCTTATGGCGATTTGGGCAAAATGATTGTTCAAAGATTCTCTTCAAAAACAGACTTGGATAAATATGGTTCAACAATTGAGGAAAGAGAAGAATATGAGCCCCATTTAGAAGCAGGAAACATTGTTTATGCAGGAGTTGATTATCAAAAGATATTAGAGCAAGCTGAAAGGGAATGCGATGTCATAGTCTGGGATGGTGGCAACAATGATCTGAGCTTCATCAAGCCAGACCTACATATCGTAGTAGCAGATGCAAGGAGACCTGGCCATGAATTATCATATTATCCTGGAGAGGTCAATCTTAGGATGGCTGATGTTGTTATTGTTAACAAGGTTGATACTGCTAATCCTTTAGATATAGAGACTGTTATCAAAAATGTTTCTATTGTAAATCCAAAAGCTACAATTATAAAAGCTGCCATGCCAGCTTTTGTTGACAGACCTGAATTGATAAAAGGAAGAAGAGTTTTAGTTATTGAGGATGGTCCTACACTAACTCATGGTGGTTTATCTTCTGGAGCTGCAAGTCTTGTAGCAAAGAATTTAGGAGCATATACAATAAGTCCAAGGAATCAAGCTGTTGGTTCAATTAAATCTGTGTATGAAGAGTATCCTCATTTAGGAGCTGTTCTACCTGCAATGGGCTATTCTAGAAAGCAGATAGAAGAATTGGAGCAAACAATAAACGCTGTTGAGTGTGATGCTATCCTTGTTGGAACTCCTGTTGATTTGAGGCATATTATTAGTATGAATAAACCAGCTGCTAAGGTTAGATACGAATTGCAAGAAATAAGCAGGCCTAATTTGGAAGATGTGCTAAACAAATTTTTGAAGAAGATTTAAATCTTTTACTTTTTACACTAATTTTATGAGTCCTTCATATAGTTTTACTATAATAAATATCAACAATTTAATTAATAATGCATTGAAGCAAAGAGAAATGGCCGAAGCTCAACGAAAAATAGATAATTTATGTAAAACAATAGGTTATAGATTTATAAAAACCTGCAATGATTGTTCTGAGGTAGGTCCTAAAGAATTATTATCGATACTTGAAGAAAATCATAGTAAAAAAGAAATTAATAAATTTGGAAAAATATTAAAATCTACTAAAGGGGTTAGAAGATTACTAAGAGAAGCATATCTTGGTGGTGTAAGTTGTTCTCATTATGCTGAAGGAAGATGGCATAGAGATAAAGGTCTTGTTTTTTCACGAGAGTATCAAATAAAACTAGCTCATAAATCAAATATTAATGGATATTTGGATTTGTCATTAGGAAATATGGAGTACCATGGTTATGGAGACTGGGACGGAAGAGAAGGAATTTTATTTGAGGAATGTAAAGACAAACTAGGAATTCCGAAAGATGTTGTTGTCAAAAGTTTAAATTTATCACAAATTATGAAAAATGCTGATATTTAATATATTCTTCTGGATATTCACTACAAGTTATATGACTCTAATTTTATAAAAATTAACTAGGCATCCTTATTCCGACAAGTTTTGATTCACCATCTTCCATTGAACATCCATAAACACAATCTGCTGCCTGAATCGTAGTATCATTATGAGTAATGACAATGAATTGAGAATTGGAAGAGTACTTTTTAATTAATTCAACAGCCTTTTTAGTGTTAGGCTTATCCAAAGCAGCATCTATCTCATCTAAAATATAAAATGGAGCTGGTCTAAACCTTTGGATAGCAAAAAGAAAAGCTAAAGCAGTCAAAGTTTTTTCACCACCAGACATGGCATCTATGTTTAACAATTTCTTGCCAGCAGGACTTGCCTCTATTAGCAATCCAGAATCCATTCCACCACTCAATCTCAAATCAGACTCACCTCCAGTCAAATCTTTGAAAACGATTTTAAATTGTTCTCTTATCCCTTCCAAAGTCTTTGTAAAAGCATCCTTTCTTTTTCCTTCAATCTCAGCAATTATCTCAAAAATTTTATTCCTCTCTTCTGTCAGTTTGTCAACCCTAGCCTTCAATTCATCATAAACAATCTTTTGTTGATTGTATTCTTCAAGGGCTTTCATATTTATAAGACCTAAAGCATTGATAGAATCCATAGTCTCTTTGATTTTATTCTCTAGAACACTTGGAGGTAGTTGATAAGTTTCTGTTTTCTTATAGTTTTCAAACTCGAGTTTGATATTCTCTAACTCAGCCTCTAATCTAGCCTTCTTAATTCTCAATTTATTAATTTCATCCTGAGAAACCATCTTATCTTCGTAAAGCTTCTTCCTTTTATTCTTCAAAGATTCAAACTTCTCTTCCAATTGTTCTCTTTCTTTTTGAAGTTCAACAAGTTCTTTGCTTCCCAATTGTTCTTCAGTTGACAATTGTTCCAATTCTTTGTTCAATCTTACAATATCATTTTCCAATTGCTCAATTTCATTCTGTAATTGCAATTTATGAGAAGAATATCTCTCTATTTCTTCGCTCTCAACAAATGCTTTCTTTTCTGTGTAGAAACCTCCTATAATTGCTCCTGACCTCTCTACTAAATCTCCATCTAAAGTCACATACCTTGCATTTCCAATGCCAAGCCTTTTTGCGGTTTCAATACTATTAACAATCAAAGTATCTCCAAAAACAAATGAGAATGCATTATAATACTTATTGTCAAATTCTATCAAATCAATAGCCAAGCCAACAACCCCATCCTCACCAAAGAATTTCCTTAAAGCTTTGCTATCTTTAGGTTTAATTTTATCTATAGGAAGGAATGTTGCTCTTCCAATCCTATTCTTTTTAAGATAATTAACGCATTCAATAGCAATATTCTCATCAGAAACGACGATGTCATAAAGGTGATGACCAGCTGAAACTTCTATAGCAGTTTGATATTTTCTAGAAACTTTTGACAAAGAAGCTATTGTTCCATAAATTCCACTTCTTCCAAGTTTCAATATCTCTTGGACAGCCTTGCTAACAGAACCTTCTAATTCTTTTTGTTTCAAATCCTCTAATCTCTTTATTATTTCATTTATCCTTTCAAGCTGATTTTTATTCATCTCAATTTTATCTTTCTTTCTATTCATCTCAGCCTTTAGTCTTTCTACCTCTTTAATTATTGCAATATCTTTGCTTCTATCAAATAGTCTTTTTCCGATATAATTTCTTTTCTTCTCAATCTCATCCAATTCCTTTTCAATGTTTTCAATCTCTTTGTCAAAATCCTCGGTTACTATTTCATTAATTTTGTCATCAAGCTTTTTCATAGCGTTCTCAGCATCTTTCAATCTTTGCTTTGCCAGAGAAGCTCTCAGTTTGTCTAAGTCTGCTGTCAATTTTTGATATTGTTGAGCAGACTTTCTCTCCTCTTCTAGTTTGTCTAGATTCGATCTTCTTTCACCAAGGATTATATTTGATTCTCTTAATCTTTCCTCAACTGTTAAGAGTTCTCTTTGGGCTTTATCCCTTTTTTCATCAAACTCTGTGATACCTGATATGTTGTCAATTATCTCTCTTCTTTCCAAAGGACCCATTTCTATGACATCTGTAACGTCTCCTTGCAAGATTATGTTGTGCCCATCAGGATGTATCCTAGCAGGTCTGAGAATCTCTTGGATTGTTTCTCTTGTTACAGTTCTTCCATTTAACTTGTAAATAGAAATTCCTTTTCTGTTTATCCTTCTAGAAATTATAACTTTATCTTCTTCTATAGGAAAGCTTTTGCCAGAGTTATCAAAATAAAGAGAAACCTTTGCAATCTCTGCTGAAGGCTTATTTTTAGTTCCATGGAAAATCATTTCTAGCATCCTATCTGCTCTAAGACTTTTGGCAGACGTTCTACCCAGAACAAAGCATATAGCATCGAGTATATTTGATTTTCCACTGGCATTAGGACCGCATACAGCTAAAAAGTTGCTTGGAAATGTTATCAAGGTCTTCTTTGCAAATGATTTGAAGCCCTGAATCTCCAACTTTTCTACTCTCGTCATCTTATCACTAAATTATTCGTTGTTTTAAATAATAAACAATTAAAAAGAAGAGTTTAAAAAACTATAACAAATGTTTTGCTAAAGAAATAAGACCAGGTTTTCTCATCAAAGCTTTTGTGAGAACAGATAACTTCGAACCTCTAGAGAATTCAATTACATCTTCAGGTTTCAATGCATCTGCCAAATCATTGAAATCTTTATCAGAAAGCTTTTCAACAACTTCTCTAAGTTTTTCAACTTTTGCTAAACGATTCCCTCTTTTTTTCCACCACAAATCATTGAATTTTGATAAAGCCTTTTTAGAAACATCATTGTTTTTTAAGCATTCTGAAATAACATCTGCAGCCAATTGCCCAGAGATTATAGCTTCTTTCATTCCACCACCATGAATTGGATTAACGTGATGAGCAGCCTCACCGCAGATAAGTAAACCATTTGTAACTATGTCCTTTAATAGATCACCAACGGGAACACATCCACCTTCAACTAAATCTATTTTTCCTTTTTTTAATTCTTGATGTTCATTGATGAATTTATCTAAATAATATTTTGCATTTTGTTTTCCAGGAATAATACCAACTCCAACATTCGCTTTGTCTTTTCCTTTTGGAAAGACCCAAACATAACCTCTAGGAGCAATTTCATTTCCGAGATATACTTGAATAAAATCAGAATCTATATCGATTCCAGACATTTTGTATTGTAAGCAAGAATCAATTAGGTTTAATTTAGAAAAAATATTCAAAGTTTTTCTCAAAGCTGATTCAGCACCAGTTGCACAAACTATCATTTTTGCTTTTTCTTCAAATTCTTTTCCTAGAAATTCTCCTTTTACTCCTTTGAAGTATCCATTCTCTTTTATAAAATTTGTGATTAAAGTATTTTTTTGAATTTCAGTTCCTGCTTTTACAGCTTGTTCAGCCAACCATTTGTCAAAAACTCTTCTGTTTAAAATGAGTCCACCATATTCTAAAATAGCTTCCAAATATTTTCCATTCGGAGCGTAAATCCTAGCTCCTTTAATTTTTTGAGAAATACAATTATCAGGAATCTTTCCTATTAGTTCTTGAGTTCTTTCACCTAACCCCTCCCCACATCTGACGGGAACTCCTAATTCTTCTCTCCTATCATAAATTTTAACAGTAAATCCATTTTCTGCTAATCTTTTAGCACAAGAAGTTCCAGCAGGTCCACAACCTATTATAACTACATCATATTTCATTTTTCCACCTTTATTGCAGAAACAGGACAAGCCTTTTCACAGATTCCGCAAAGTGTGCATAATTTTTCATCAAATAAAATATTTTCTTTCAATTCTAAGGCTGCAGATGGACAAACCGAAACGCAACCACCACAAGTTATACATTTTTTGCTATCTATAGACCAAGCCATTGAATCAACTTTTTGAACTTTTAAAAACTTGTAAAAGATTAGTTTTTCTAAATATATAAAATTATGGGAACAATCTTTCTGGATCTCTGGGAAATAATGTAGTTTCTCTAATATTCGGAATATTTAAAAGTTTCATTGTAAACCTTTCAATTCCTATCGAAAAGCCGCCCATAGATGGGACTCCGTATCTAAAGAAATCTGTAAACCATTTAAGACTTTCTAGTCTCATTTTCTTTTCTTTTATATTTTTTATTAATTCAATATATCTATGTTCCCTTTGACCACCAGAAGACATTTCAATTCCTTTGAAAACAAAATCAACGCTTCTAGCCCATTGCGGTTCTTCATCTACTCTCATAACATAAAAAGGTTTCACAGCAAAAGGGAATCTATTTATAAAAAAGAATTCATTTCCATATTTGTCACCAACATATTCTGCTAATGCAACGTAAGCTTCTTTATTTAAGTCTTCTCCAAACTTTATTTTTAAATCTTTTAGAATATCATAAATTTCAGGAAACCTCAACTCAGGAAAAGGTTGAACTGGCAAAGCTAATTCTATTTTTAAAACTTTCAATTCTTCTTCACAAGTTTTTATAACATGTCTTATGGTTTCTACTATGAGATTTTCTTCTAGTTTTATAGTATCTGTTTCGTCTCTTATGAAAGAAATTTCAGGAGCGCATGTTCTATGTTCGCATAAATGATAAGTAGTATGAGATTTTTCAGCCCTCCAGCTAGGTCCTATATCATAAATTTTGTCAAAACCAGCAGTTATAAGCAATTCTCTATGTAGTTGAGGGTCCTGTCTTAAATATGCTTTTCTTCCAAAATAAGGAACTTCAAACATATCCGAGCCACCTTCTGAAGAACCTCCTATCAAAGAAGGGGTATAAACTTGAACAAAACCATTTTTATTAAGGAAATTCTGCATCCCTTCAATAATTTTTGCTTGAATTTTAAAAATAGCCAAATTTTCAGGCTTTCTTAAATCTAAAACTCTAGCATCTAATCTTGTTGTCAAATCAGCTGGGGTCTTTTTAGTTTCTAATTCTAAAGGCAAAGGTTTTTCAGCAGTACTAAGAATTTTTATTTCGATAGGAATTATCTCTCTTCCTCTAGGAGCTTCCTTATTTGCTTTAACGGTTCCTTTAACAGCAATTACATCTTCTCTACCTACAGTTTCAATTTTTTCCATAATATTAGGAAAAACTTCTCCTTCCTTTGCTTTTACTTGTATAAAACCTTCCCTATCAGCTAGTTTAATGAATTTTAATTTTCCAATATCTCTTAATTCTCTCACCCATCCCATAACAATAACAACTTGATTATCCATATCAGTTGTAATTTCTTTAGAATAATGTGTCCTTTGCCAATCTCCAAGGTTTTCAATCATTTAATCACAGATTATAGAATATTATCCATGTTATAAACCAGATGAAGATATAAACCCAACCACCATTCGACAAAAACCATTTGAATTTTTCATTTATCTTCAAAGCTCTTTTCAATATTTCTGCCATTATAAACAGAAAAGCAACTGCTAAAACTAACGCTATATAATTATCTTTTACTAAGAAGCTTATGTAACCTAACATAATTCCAGATACCACATAAATGATTGTCGACTTTGTTTCTGTTTTCATTATCATCCCCTTATTTATTTCTCTTGTATTCTTTTAATGTTTTCTGTTCCTTCTTAGTTTTCAATTCGCTAACAGTTACCCAAGATTTTCTAACAAAGTCAGGGTAATTACCCTTACAGTTTTTAAGGAATTTTATGGTGTACTCGTCATGAGGATAGCCAGTCCGAACGAATATTTTATTTTTTCTTTCAATTTTTCTTATTTCCTTATCTCTTTCTACTTTTGCAATTATACTTGCAGCAGCACATATCGGATATTTCTCCGCGTAATTTTCACAAATCAATTTAGTTTTATTTCCCGCTAGATTCAAGAGAATTTTCTTAAATTTTTCTACCGAAACTTGTGGGGTATCTATGTAAGCTATATCGGCTTTCATTGCCTTTATTATCTGAGCCATAACTTCCGCTTCTATCATGTTGAGATTCTTTTCTCTCCTTAGCTCATCTATTTTCTTAGCAGGAATCTTTATTATAACGTAATCTTTTAATATTTTTTTAATTAAAGGATAAAGCCTTTCTCTTTGATGAGGAGAAAGCATCTTACTGTCTTTAACACCTATTACCTTTAGTCTATCCGAATCGTTTTCATATGCTAATGCTCCAACAACAACAAGAGGTCCTATTACAGGCCCTCTACCACTCTCATCAATACCTAAGATTAGTTTTTCTTCTCTCATTTTCATATTTTGGCATTTTTAATTTATAACTATAGACTATAGAATAGAAATATTTAAGTATTTATGTTTTTATGTATTTACATATGGATAAAATAAAAGCTACTTTTACAGTTGATAAAAACCTATGGAAAAAATTCAAGATTTTAGTAATCACTTCCGAGAAAAAATATTCACAGGTTTTAGAGGAGTTAATAAAAAAGTACATAGAAGAATACAAAAGCAGTAGATGATTTTTGTGAAAGAAGAGACAAAAATGAAAATAAGTCTAGCTTTGAAAGGTAAAAAGAAACCACCACGTTCAGAGGAACATAGAAGAAAGCTTAGCGAAGCCTTTAAAGGTAAAACTTATGTAGAAAGATTTGGTAAAGAAAAAGCAATGAGAATAATAGAAAAAAAGAGAAGAGATTTAAAAGGTAGAAAAAGACCACAATTTTCTGATGAATGGAGGAAACATCTAAGCGAATCTCTAAAAGGTAGAGAAGTCTGGAATAAAGGAAAGAAGGGTTTACAAAAAGCTTGGAATAAAATAAATATATCAAGAAGATTATTATATCAAAAGTATGTTATTGGGGGTAAATCTTCTAATAGAATTTCAAAGGAGTTGGACATTTCTAGAAGTGTTGTAATTCGTGCTCTAAAGGAATATAAAATTTATATCCCAAATAGAACATCTTCAGATTTTATTAAAAATAAGACATTAGAAGCTATTCATGGTATAGAAAAGGCTAAGATAATAAGAAAGAAATTAAGTAAAATAGCTAAAGGTAGAAAAATCAAGTGGAAGGATAAAATTTCTAAGGGTATTAAAAATTATTATAGAATACACGGCTATCCTTATGAACGTAGAAGAGAAAGGAGTAAAATTACTTCAAAACTTTGGAAGAAATTAGAATATAGAAATAAACTTATAGAGGCACATAGAAAATATTTAAAAGAACACCCCGAAGAATTGGACAGACTAAAAAAGATTCAATTCTCCAAACATCCGACAAAAATTGAAACGAAGGTTAGAAATTTCTTAAAGACTTTTTGGATAGAAGACAAAGATTTCTTTTTTGATCAGCATGATAAAACTGATAAAACATCATATAGACCAGATTTTCAGTTCCCAAATAAAATGGTAATAATTGAAGTTGATGGTTATTATAAGCACTTTACACCTGAAGGTTTAAGGAGAAGCATGTTACGTAAAATAGAATTAGAAAATGTTGGTTGGAAAGTTTATCGATTTATACATAAAGATATAGAAAGAAATTTCGATAAAGTTAAATCAGAAATTATAAAGATTTTAGACCAAGATTATCATCATAATTTAATCTTTAAACAAGTTACATAACTTTATATAACTTTCAACCTCTTATAATTTTAACATAGCGGGGCTTAACCATAGCGAGTATAGAACCTATATGGGTAGGGCAAGGTTTGATATATCAAATCCCCAAAGCCTGGAGTGCCCGTCGAGAATTTTCGCGGAAGGCTCATAGGATTTATCTAGGACACCCGAAAGATTAGATTAAATCATCTAGTCTGGGTAGAGGTCGCAGGTTCAAATGAGCCATAAAAAAGCTCTGAAATTCCTGTCCCCGCTACCATTTTTATATTAATCCTCCTCTATTATTTTTTATGAAGAAACTAAAGGTTGGCTTATTTTCTTTTACAAGTGATGAAGGATGTTCAATGATTTTTCTAGAACTTATGAATGATCATTTTTTTGAATGGGAAAAACTTATAGATTTTAAATATTTCAAGCTATTAAAATCAAAAAGCGAGTTAAAAGACTTAGATATTGCTTTCGTGGAAGGCGCAATTTCAACTTTTAAAGAAGAGAAAAAACTAAAAGAAATAAGAAAAAAGTCAAAGAAGCTTGTAGCAATAGGTAGTTGTGCTGTTAATGGAAGTCCTTCAAACCAAAGAAACTTTTTTAGCGAAGATACAAGAAATGAGATAAAAATAATATTAGATAAATTTGGGCATAGAGATAAAGTTTCTGCTTTAAATGAAATAGTAAAAGTTGATGGTTATGTTCCTGGATGCCCTATGAACGAAAATAAATTTTTAGAGGTTTTAAACAAATATTTAAAGGAATTTAGAGTGGTTTGATGCATAAAGATTTTGAAATTTCAATAGATACTTTAAGCAAAATAGAAGGACACGCTTCTTTAGATGTAAAAGTAAGAAAAGGAAAGGTTGAAGATGTAAAACTAAAAATAAGCGAAAATAAAAGGTTCTATACTCAAGCAATTAGAGGTAAGCAGTTTACAACAGTTCCTCAGTTAGTTTCGAGAATTTGTGGAACATGCAGTATAGCTCATTTAACATGCTGCACAGAGGCTGTTGAAAAAGCTTTAGGTATTGAACCCTCCAAGCAGACGATTCTGCTTAGAAAGTTAATGATGTATGGAATGATGATAAGAGACCATGCAATGCATCTTTATTTATTTTGTTTACCAGATGTTTTTGGAAAGGATTCTGTTCTTGATTTCGATGAGAGACAGCACGAATTAGTTCATCATGCATTCGAGGTTAAAAAAGCAGGCAACGATTTATCTAAGCTAATTGGTGGTAGAGCGATTCACCCACCTTATGCACAAATCGGTCAATTCTTACATTTACCGGATAAAAATGAAACCAAAAAAGTTATTGATGAATTAAAAAAAGTAAGATCATATATTTTTGAATTGGTAAAAATTTTCTATGATTGTCAATTTTCATTTAGAAAAAGAACAAGATTTGTTGCTTTAACAACTCCTGATTTCAGCTTTTTGGAAGGAAGAATAAAATCTTCTCAAGGATTTACAATTCTTGAAAAATATTATTGGGAACATTTACATAGAGTTATAGTTCCATATTCCCAAGCTGCGGGTTATGAGTTTGAAGGCAAGGATTTTATGGTTGGGGCCTTGGCTAGAATGAATTTAAATAGAGAAAAGCTTCACAAAGAAACTAAAAAAGATCTGCCAAAATATCTTAGAATGTTTCCTTCTGAAAATATCTATCACAACAATTTGGCTCAGGCAATAGAAATAATGCATTGCATAGACCATTCGATAGAAATCTTGGAGAATACTGACTTTAAAAAAGAGCCTAAAATTGAAGTTAAGATAAAGGAAGGTAGAGGTGTTGGTGTGATAGAAGCTCCTAGAGGGACTCTTTATTATGCTATTTCGTTGGATAAAGATGGTAAAATTCTTTATGGCAATTTAGTTATACCAACTGCTCAAAATCAAATAAAGATGGAAAATGATATTAGAACTTTAGTCTCTAGAAACTTAGATAAGGATAAACAATTCATACAATATGAGATTGAAAAATTAATAAGAGCTTATGATCCTTGTATGACTTGCGCTACTCATTTTCTTAAAGTAAATTGGATTTAATTAACTCTTTCAATTCTCTGAAAGCTTCTTCTTCATCAATTTTCATGGGAATTCCAAGTATTCTAACTTTATCAATCATTTTTAATTTCTTCAATAGCTTTAAGTTGTATCCTAAATCAAAATCATGCATAGAATAAATTTTATTTGTTATTATCTTGTCTATATCTTCTATTAATTCAACTTTTTTAATTCCTTTAACAGTGTCTATTATGTTTAATTCTTTTTCAAAATCCAAATCTTCTACTGTATCGAATTCTTTGAATTCTAAAGAAGGAAATTTTTTTTTTAATTTTCCAATTAATTTTAACGGCAAGTTATCTTCTCTTACCAAAGGATTACCAAAGACATAAAAAGTTTTCATTTGACCACTTTAATAACATAGTTCCCATGAACTATAGCTTTATCACCTATTCCTAGGTTAGACTCTAAAATAGTTTTATATCTTTTGTTGCCTTCATTTGTCTCGATT
>Ga0315296_10003354_pt1 | contig 13408 bp, 14 predicted proteins | sample YL17G14_18_MG_FD_203921 | JGI IMG/M metagenome (GOLD analysis project Ga0315296, IMG submission 203921) | Sediment microbial communities from Yellowstone Lake, YNP, Wyoming, USA - YL17G14_18 | ecosystem: Environmental > Aquatic > Freshwater > Lake > Sediment | place: USA: Wyoming | collected... | reverse complement strand
ATCTGGTACTTCAGTAATTCTCGCCGGAACATGTCGTGGTGAAGCGTTTTCCCGAAGGTTTTTTCTAATTTTATTTTGCAATTCATCGGTTAGACTGTGTCCCTCCTTGAGTTTAACAAAGAGGAGGACACGCTGGTCGCCTTTCCAGTCTTGTCCTATAGCCAAGCTGTCAGCAATCTCCTCTAACTTCTCTACCTGGTTGTATATTTCCGCGGTCCCGATGCGGACTCCGGATGGTTTTAAGACAGCGTCAGAGCGACCAAAAAAGGTTATTCCCTTGGTGTCACTATGAATCATGACGTAATCCCCATGACGCCATACCTTCGGGTAAACACCAAAGTAGGCATCTTTATATCTCTTGTTATCCGGGTCGTTCCAGAAGTAAAGCGGCATGGAAGGGGCCGGAGCTTCACAGACAAGCTCACCCATCTGGTCAAGCACTGGTTTACCTTTTTCATCATAACAATTTATCTTCATGCCCAAGCCTGCCCTCTGTAATTCAGCGGCATACACCGGCAGGGTAGGGCTGCCAATAGCGAAACAGCCATTGATGTCGGTGCCGCCAGAGATAGAATTGAAGTGCAGGTCTTCCTTAATTGCTTTATATGCGTATTCAAAACCCTCAGCCGAGAGAGGTGAACCGGTCTGGGATATCTCTCGCAGTGATGACAAATCGTAATCCTTTCCCGGATTAAGCCCCTCGCTTCTAAGGTAGTTAATGTAAGTAGCACTGGTACCGAAGACCGTTATCTTTTCGTCTTGTATCAATTTCCACATGGCACCAGCGTCAGGGTAATTAGGGTTACCGTCGTATAGTACTATAGTAGCGCCTGCGCCTAAGGAACTGAGAAGCCAGTTCCACATCATCCAGCTGCAGGTAGTTATATAGAAAATAGTATCCTCTCGTTTTAAGTCGGAATGAAGCATCAGCTCCTTCAAGTGGTTAATCAGGATGCCACCAGCTCCCTGAACCATGCACTTTGGCTTGCCGGTTGTCCCTGAGGAAAACATGATAACTACGGGATGGTCAAAAGGCAGCGGTTCAAATTGAATCTTGGGGTGCTTTTCACGAGAGATGAACTGGTCATAGTATATAGAGTTGGGAATATGGCTGATATCAGTTTTTTGCTCGGTATAACGAACCACGATAACCTTTTCCAAAGAGGGGATTCCTCGGGCCACGGCGCTGGCGTTAGCCAGGGAATCAAATGGTTTCCCTTTGTAGAAATAGCCATCAACGGTGAACAGTACCTTCGGTTCAATTTGACCGAAGCGGTCCAATACTGCTTGTTGCCCCAGGTCAGTAGCACAGGAAGACCATATCGCACCAATAGAGGTGGTCGCCAGCATCGCCATAGCTGTCTCGATTAGATTGGGCATATAAGCTGCCACCCTGTCTCCGGGCTTAACTCCTATCTGGCGCAGGGATTTGGCGATACGAGCCACAGAATCGTAGAGCTCGCCGTAGGTCATTTTAGTCGATTTCTGGGTCTCCCCTTTGAAGATAAAGGCGATGTGGTTATCTCGGTATCTCAGCAGGTTCTCGGCAAAATTCAACCGGGCACCACCAAACCACCGGGCACCGGGGAAGTGGCTTAAGTCGTCAATTACCTCGTCATACTGGCGAGAAGCTTTGATTGGGGCAAACTTCCACATCGCCGCCCAAAAGTCAGGGAGCTTCTTGATTGACCAGTCATATAGCGCATCATACGAATCAATCTTAAGACTGTATTTTTTGTTGACAAAGCTAATGAACCGGGTCATGTTAGCTCGTTTCTTAACTTCCGCGGAGGGCTTCCAAAGAGGCGTCCTCATCGTATTCTCCTTCTAGTAGCTAAGCCAAAACCCTTTTTATGAGTGTCCTCAGGCTTTATCTCAAAGTTAAGTTTATCCTTATTCTATCGGAACCAGCAGCACGGCTCAGGCTACAGGAGACCAACCTAGTAGTTGACTACTACCAGCATACTTACCGGCTTGTTGGTCTTATTTATGATTTCTCTTCCTTCATTGCCCGCGATGTAAACCGAGTCCCACGGGCCTAAGGTAACCTCTTCCTTTTCGGTCTTAACCGTGATTTCTCCGTCCAGGACAAAATAATATTTCTCGGCCGGTGTCGTGGCGAACTCAGCCCCACCGCCGGGGAGGAAATGGGAAAGCCCCACCCAGAACTTCTGAGCGCCGGTCTCATCCTTACCGTTTAGCCTGAGGGCAACCATATTAAAATGGCCCTTTGCCTCATAGGGTTTTACCTGTTTCAATGTAATCTTTTTCATATTTTCTCCCTGCTAATTGCAGATTATCATGACCGTGAATAATCCGAATTATTGTGTGCCGTATTTGTAAACGCGGTCCGGGACATTGTTGAGGTCATCCTCATCAATGAAGGCAACCATGCGAACGATGGAGCCATCGCCCATGTACCATCGGATCGGGAAACCGGAAATTTTGCATCTTTTGCCGACTACTTTAGCGATATCGCCACCGACATTCTCCCAGCCGAGGATACCATTTTTCATAATCAGGTTATGGCAGGGTTCCCACTCCGGGAAATCCTCCAGCACATCATGACCGGTGAGCTGCTTGTACTCTTCACAAACATCTTTCCTTAGCGGGCCAGGTCCATGAGGTGCAATGGCCGTGTGGAGCGGATGGTCTAGAGCTTGCTGGTCTACGCCGACAGCTTTAACTTTATGCGATACAAACCATTCACCAGCCTCTTTGCCCAATCCGGGTGAATAGCAGAAATAAGTGGTGTTATCGCCCCAATATTTATTCCAACCGGTATGGACAATAATGATATCGCCCGCCTTCATAGGCAGCTTCTTATTGGCCGCATCAAGGTCCTTGGCGGTGATGAGTTCCCATTTTTTCTTTGGGATATCCCAGACTACGGCATCGCCATAGTAGCAGGTCAGGGGAATTTCATGAGTGAACAAACCGCCCTCAAATACGTGCCCTGGTGAATCGGCATGGGTGGTGCAATGCATGACGGTCGTTACTTTCTGGGACAGAACACCGGACTTTGCCATATAGTGCATTCTTTCGATTTTAACATCTTCAAAATACGGCCACAGGGGTGAACCAGCGCCAAATGGATGGCTCAAATCAACTAATACTTCTTTTCCCATAATAGATACCTCCCTTTGTTGCAATGTCTATTTATTGGCGTTGAAAAGGGCTACCAGCAAGTCACACCGCCATCAATGTAGATGATTTGCCCGGTAATGAAATCTGATGCCTTTGAAGCCAGAAGTACGGTCGCGCCGACAAGGTCGCCTGTCGTTGCCAAGCGGCCAAGCGGAATGCGAGACAATACCAATTTGGCAAATTCCGGGTTGGCGAGCGCGGTGCGAGTAAGCGGGGTATCGACAAATGTAGGCGCTATGGCATTGACCAGCACGTTATGCGGCGCCCACTCAACAGCGAGTGTTCTTGTCAGAGCATCAACGCCTCCTTTGCTGGGACAGTAAGCTGAATAACCACCCGGAAAGCCGAATCTGCCCCGCACTGATGATAGGTTGATGATTTTGCCGCTTTTCTGCTTAATCATCACTCGCCCGGCTGCCTGGCAGGTAAGTAAGGTCCCGCGCAGGTTGATGTCCATTACCCGCTGCCAGTCCTCAATTGGCATAGTCTCACTTGGCTTGCGAACGGCGATACCGGCGGCGTTCACCAGAATATCAATGGTGGGGAATTTCTTCAGAATGCTGTCCACCATACTCGACACTGATTGCTCCTGCGTGACGTCTACGGCAACAGCTAAAGACTTCCTGCCCTTAGCCTGTATCTCCTTGGCCACCGGCTCAAGATGCTCCATCTTCCGGCTAGCCACGACGACATCCGCACCGGCATCCGCCAGACCGAGAGCCTGAGCATGGCCAATCTCACCAGCGCCACCAACTACTAGAGCTACCTTACCTTTTAAATTAAAGATATCCATATTTATCTCCTTTTCTATAATTTCCTCGGAAAAGGCAACTTCTAAAAGTTGACCTTGTCCTTCCCTTTTAGCCCCAGAATTTTTCTGGCTTCATCGGGCGTGGCTATTTCCCGCCCGAACTCTCTGGCTATCCTTACCACCTTCTCTACCAGCTCGGCGTTACTCTTGGCGAGGACGCCCTTACTAACGTAAATATTATCTTCTAGACCGACACGAGCATGTCCCCCCATCATTATGGCTAGTGTCGCTAGGTTAAACTCTGCCGGATACCCGGCGCCAATGACCGACCAGCGGTAGTTTGCGGCCCCGAACAAGCGGTCAGAGGTTTGTTTCATGAAGATAACATTTTCTATATCAGAGCCAATTCCACCGAGAATGCCGGTGACAAACTGCATCCAGATAGGGGTCTTGATAACACCCTTCCTGACGTAAAAATACATATTGTAGAGGTGACCGATGTCATATATCTCATGCTCAGGCACGGTATTATTGGCATACATTGTTTCACAGTATTTCTCAATATCACCAAAGGTATTTCTGAAGATAAACTCTTTGGTACTCTCGGCGAATTCTTTCTCCCAAGGATATTTATAGTCTGTATCCTTATATCGTTCCGCAATGGGATGAATTGAAAAATTAATCGAGCCCATATTAAAGGTGGCCAGTTCGGGCTTAAGCAGGGGAACGGCCCGGAGTCTTTCCTCAGCTGACATGTACATGGTACCGCCCGTAGTTATGCAGACAATAGCATTAGTTTTTTCCTTGATGCGGGTGGCAATTTCCTTAAATACCTCCGGGTCTGTGGTCGGCCGGCCGGTCTTCGGGTCGCGAGCGTGGACGTGTATTGAAGCCGCCCCGGCATCCGCAGCTCTTTTGGCGTCTTCAGCAATTTGCTCGGGTGTCATTGGTAAATAGGGCGTCTGCGTCGGGAGTGTGATGTTTCCGGTCATCGCGGCGGTTATTATAAGTTTATCCATCCTTTTTAACTCCTCTAAAATAATAGATTTCAGCTATATATAAAGGCTATTATGCCTTTTTGCTCTGCTGGTTTTTAGTCCACTCGATGAGGTATTCCAGTAGCCTCTCCCGGGATTTCTTCGCCTCTTCAGCCGACCAGGTTTGAAAACCTTTCCCCGTTTTGAATCCCAACTCTCCTTTTTTAACCTTTTCCTTCAGAAGGGGGGACGGGTTGGGTGAAGATTCAAGATGCTTGAGAATATAGTCATGGATAGATAAAGTCAGGTCAAGCCCAGCCATATCGGCGTTCTCAATGGGTCCCAGAATCGGGAGCCGGATAGCAAAGCCATTCTTAATCGCTTCATCAACAGTAGCCGCATCACAGATACCGTGTTCTACCATAGAGATAGCCTCGCGCCACAGGGCGTGCTGCAGCCGGTTGGCGATAAAGCCGGGCACATCCTTGAGGCACTTCACTGGGTGCTTCCCGGCATTCTTCAGGACCTGATAGGTTGTCTCCATGACCTCATCAGAGGTATCTTTCGCCTTGGTAACTTCTACCAGTGGAATCAAGTAAGGGGGATTCCAGAAGTGGGTGCCGACAATTCTCTCTCGCCGCTTAGCTTTAGATGCGATTTCGGTGATACTTATCACTGATGTATTGGAAGCCAGAATGGCATCGGGGGCGCAAATCTGGTCTAAATCCTGAAAGAACTTCTGCTTTAATTCCAGATTCTCGGAGACACACTCGATAACCAGATGGGCGTCCTTAGCCGCCTCACGCAAATCCGATGATGTGTTTATCCTGCCTAGAGCCGGCTTAATTTCACTCTCCGCGCCAAGCCCCTTCTTTGCCATCATCGTGAGGTTTGCTCTGATACTTTCAATAGCCTGGGTCAATGCCTCCGGCCTTCGGGCGTAGATATGAACATTGTATTTCTTGGTGGCAAAGACCTGGGCAACGCCGGGTGCTATCATACCCGCGCCAATCACCGCAATATTCCTAACATCTTTGGCTTGCATAAATGTTCTTCCTCTGTCTTTCTTTGTGGAACTCTGGATTATTCCGGATTTCCGCTGCGGGACTCTCCGGCAGTCATAAGTTACCACCATTCCCAAAGCCTGTCAAGCATCTGTCTTTGGAGTAGATTAGCAACCTATCCCCCTGACCCCCCTTCCCTTATTAAGGGAAGGGGGGGTGTGGGCAAGGGAGGGGCTTCGCCCCTCCCTAAAATCTCTCTCCTTCTTGTGAAGGAGACTAGCTTAAGGGGGCGTCTTAAGAGGGGTGTCAACCCCTCTTTTTTCTCCTCCCCCTCTCCTTCCAGGAGAGGGGGATAAAGGGGGTGAGGTTACCATATGAAACTCGGGTTCCCGGAAAAATCACAGATTTTTTAGGGTGAAAAGGGGGTGAGGTTAATAAACAATCTCTCTCCTTAGCCTTTAACTTTGGGGCTTACAGATATCCAGCCAAGCGGTATAACTCCAACTGAGGCGGTGCCGCGGCACCAGTACAGATAAAGGGTTCTTCAATATCTCCAGCAGGATTTCGAGTCCCGTGCTTGACCTGGGAGGGTGCGTACAAAACGTCCCCTGCCTCCATATCGTACCATCGGTCAATTAGAAACCCCTGGCCACGACCCCGGAAGGCAAGTATAGTGTCTTCTGAGTCGGGGTGAATGTGCACCTTGAATTCGAACCCCGGTGGGTGTTTAGCCCGGTGCAGCGAGAGCTTTCGGGAACCAGTACCGGGCCAGACAATGAAACGCATGGGGGCGCCATATTTAGTGAACAAAGCACCACTATTTACGTTTCCAATGAAGCCGGTCTGGGGGATATGAACGTCGAACTTGCCTCGAGCATCATAGGGAAAAACGTATCCGTCCTGGTTATCGAATAGCTGTTCCCTGGCACCGGGGAGGCACTCATATTCAGAGAGATACGGTACCTGCCAGTAGTAGCAGATGAAATCTTCCGAATTAGTAGCCGGGTTTCTTGTACCATGTTTTACGGTCTCCGGTGCATAGATGACATCACCTTCCCTGACCTCATACCAGAACTCACCCAAGAAAGCCTCCCCTTTGCCCTTAAAGATGACAATTACAACCTCTGAGATAGGATGCAAGTGAACGGTGAAAGTTTCTCCCGGTCTGTGGTAAACAACCTGACACCCAGTAAGTGCCGAGCCCATGGCTGGTGAGAGCAACAACTTAGTACGGCAACCATATTTTATAGTATCTGGGACCTCATGCGGCCTGATGATAATTCCGCTATTCCTTACTTGAGATGGGCTGACCATTCTAAGACTCCAATCCTCAAAGAGCTTCCCGTACGCTCATAACATTAACACCAATCGGACAAGGTTGCAACACAATATTGCCCTTAATTCCAACCAGTTCACGGATTGAGGTGAGATAAACACTATTGACAAAACTGATAGCAAGCCGTATAATATAAATTAGCTATCGACCCATAGGGCGGTAAGCTATTTAAGAATGTCTTTAACAATCTGAGTCGCTTGGATCGGATACGACCGAGACGGCAAAAATAGAATTTATATTTGGAATGCCTTCTCTGGCTGTGTCGGAGAAGGCATTTTTAATGTCAAGCGGGCGGGGTTAAAATGCGCAAATTGGGATTCATCGGTGCTGGAACTGTCGGTACTGCCCTGGTGGTGGGGCTGAGCCGCAAGGGCTATCCCATAGTAGCCGTATCCAGCCGAAGCCGAGCCTCAGCCGAAGGGCTGGCACGGCTAGTCACTGGCTGCCATGTATTTGACAGTAATCAGGGCGTTGCCGACAGTGCTGAGCTTGTCTTTGTTACTACCCCGGATGATGCCATCGCCTCCGTAGTTTCTCAAGTAAAGTGGCACGCAGGACAGAGTGTGGTTCACTGTAGCGGTGCTGATTCCACCGATATTCTGCAACCAGCCCAAAAATTGGGGGCACAGGTTGGTGTCTTCCACCCTCTGCAGACCTTTGCCAGCGCCAGACAGGCAATAGAAAATATACCGGGCTCAACCTTTGCCCTTGAGGCTGAGGAGCCTTTGCTAAACACACTCAAGGATATGGCTACTGCCCTTGACGGTCAGTGGGTAGAGCTGAAGGCAGGTGATAAGGTGCTCTATCATGCCGCCGCCGTCATTGCCTGCAACTATACGGTGACTCTGGTCAAGCTGGCAACTGACCTGTGGCAGACCTTTAATGTCCCAACGCAAAAAGCCACTAAAGCGTTACTGCCGTTACTTCGCGGTACACTTAATAATATTGAGACCGTTGGTATACCCCAATGCCTTACCGGACCAATCGCTCGCGGAGACGTGGGGACAATTAGGAAGCATCTTGATGCCCTGAATCAAACCGCCCCCAGCTTGCTCTCCACCTACCGTGAGCTTGGTCTCCAGACTATCCCCATTGCCGTGGCCAAGGGGAGGATAAATCAAAATCAGGCACAGGAGCTACGGGCGATACTCCGCCCGACTAAATAAAAAATAAATTGTTGGAGGGGACGATGAGAATAATGCTTAAAAGCAAAATCCACCGAGCCCATGTCACCGAGGTCAACGTTGACTACGAAGGGAGCATTGCTATTGACAAGAGGCTTATGGAAGAGGCTGACATCCTCCCTTATGAGCAGGTTCAGGTGCTAAACGTCAACAATGGTGCCCGTTTTGAGACCTATGCCATTGAAGCTGAGCCTGAGAGTGGGGTAATCAGCATCCGGGGGGCGGCGGCCAGATTAGCCGCCGTCGGCGACATCGTTATCATCCTTTCCTACTGTCAGCTTGAGGAAGAAGAAGCCCATAATTGCGCTCCCAAACTAGTCTATGTTGATGAGAAAAACGCCATCACTGAAACCAGACGAGTAGTCGGGGCTATGCCCTTCTAGGAGAAAGATGCGTATTACCATCAATCAGATAAAGGAAATGAAGCAAAAGGGCGAGAAAATCACCATGCTCACCGCCTACGACTATGTCATAGGCAAGATAGTTGACGAGGCGGGGATACCACTAATTCTGGTCGGGGATAGCCTGGGCATGGTCGTCCTTGGCTACGAATCAACGATACCGGTAACCATGGAGGATATGCTCCACCATACCAAGGCGGTGGTCAGAGGCACCAAGCAGGCGATGGTAATTGGTGATATGCCCTTTATGACCTACCATATAAGTGTTGACGATGCCCTGAGAAATGCCGCCCGCTTTATTCAGGAGGGAGGCGCCCAGGCAGTCAAGCTTGAAGGCGGGGTAACGGTGGCGGAAAAGGTGAGAAGGATTGTGGAATGCGGCATTCCGGTTATGGGTCATATTGGGCTTACCCCCCAGTCAATCCACCAGCTGGGTGGCCATAAGATGCAGGGCAAAACACCGGAAGCGGCGAAGAAGCTGCTTGAAGATGCCCGCGCTCTGGAACAGGCGGGAGCCTTTGCCGTCGTCCTGGAGACTATTCCCGCCCAGCTCGCCGAAATAATCACGGCCAAGGTAAGCATCCCCACTATTGGCATTGGTGCCGGCATACATTGTGATGGGCAGGTTCAGGTGATAAACGACGTTCTCGGCTCCTACACCGAGTTTGTTCCCAAGCACGCCAAGCAATACGCCAAGCTCACCGATATTATCGCAAAGGCAGTAACCCAATATCACAACGAGGTGAAGGCGGGCACCTTCCCCACCGAGAAGCAAAGCTCCTCTATAGACAAAAGCCTGCTGGCTGAGCTAGAGACAAAGTAAAAGTTGCTTCTACCCCTCTTTATTCCCCAGGTTTTTAATAGTAGTCCTTGCTGCGGCACCAGCTTTAGGCATGAAGATATGCTTTAAGACCATCGGTACTGAAATAAGGATGGGTAAAACGCTGAGCAGTATCAGACTGCCGGTAAGCAAGCTGATGAAGGATAAAAAGCCGAGCACAATGCCCGTTGACATTCCGCTTTTGTGAGTGATGAAGTATGCTACCCCGCCTAAGGCTAGAGCAATAAAAAACTGCCAGAACATCAGCGAAACGAGCACACCATACATAGCGAGTGCCCCCTTCCCCCCCTTAAAGCGGAGGAAGATTGACCAGTTATGTCCCACTACCACAGCAAGCCCGGCAAGGAGCACAACTAGGAGAGGTAGTCCGAGTTTCTGGGCAATCAGCACCGCCGCCACTCCCTTACCTACGTCCATAATACCTACTATAATTGCGCCAAGCAAGCCCACGCGTCGAAAAGTAGCCGTCATTCCGATGCGACCATCGCCAACCTCTCTCATATCCAGCCCCTTCATCAGTCGGCCCACTATGTAGGCTGAAGGGATAGAACCAAGCAGGTAGGCTACTGCAATCACCAGTAAAATTAAGGCAATATCGCTGGCCATTCTTTCAACCCCCGCTATATATATTATGTGCAATAGATACTTAGATGTCAACAGGCTATGATATAATAGCTCCTGTCAGAGGTTGTAAGACCCGGTGAAAGTCTTAGAGACCATAAATGAGATAAGAAAGCTAAGGCTCAAGCTCCCCGAGCCGGTGGGCTTTGTCCCGACTATGGGCTATCTCCACGAGGGTCACCTGGTTCTGGTCAGGCAAGCTAAAGCGGAAAACTCCTCAGTGGTGGTCAGCATTTTCGTTAACCCCACCCAGTTTGGCCCCCAGGAAGATTTTAAAAAATACCCCCGCAACCCCCAGCGCGACCTGGCGATGTTAGAAAAGGAGGGGGTTGACCTTGTCTTTATGCCCCCGGTAGCTGAGATGTACCCGCCCCAGTTCAGTAGCTGGGTGGAGGTGGGTAAGACGAGTGAACGGCTGGAGGGGGCTTCCCGCCCCGGTCATTTTCGGGGGGTGGCTACGGTTGTTGCCAAGCTGTTTAATATCGTCCAGCCCAATAGAGCCTACTTCGGGCAGAAGGATGCCCAGCAACTGGTGGTTATCAGAAAGATGGTGACTGACCTTAATATGAACCTGGAGGTAGTCGCCGTGCCTACGGTGCGCGAGCCCGACGGTCTGGCGATGAGCAGTCGTAATATCTACCTTAATCCCGAGGAGAGAAAACAAGCCGCCGTCTTATATCAGGCACTCATCTTGGCGCAGAAGCTCTGGTTGCAGGGTGAGAAAAACGCCCAGACCATCCGCCACCAGATGACCGAGCTCATTCAAAAACAGCCCCTGGCACATATTGAATATATCAGCATCGCCAACGCCGAGACTTTAGACGAACTGGATGTGGTCAAACCCCCGGCTGTGGTCTCACTGGCGGTAAAAATCGGCAAGACGAGGCTGATTGATAACGTGGTGGTGGGATAAAAGCAAAGAGAGCAATCCTCAGATAGGTTAGCGAGTCCTCGACACTAGAGCGCCAGTGAGAAACTTCCCTTTGTGCCGTGGTAAATAAGTATACACCTAGATAGAACGTCACGACCTATCAGCGCGATTATTTGCATTTTACCAGTACCTTGTCCGCTGAGGTCAACACCAACAACTGCACCAAATTCCACCTCGAATTTCATAGCTGGAAAACTGAATTTCGCTGGGTAGAGGTGATGTTGACTGCGGCCACTTGCAGTTCCGAGAGACGTTATGCCGATGGGATTCACACCTAGGCTAGAGATAACTTGGCTGTCAACACAACTACGAGTGGCTCCGGTATCAATAAGAGCAAGCCCTGTTCTTGGCGCTGGAATCTGCTGATTCCGTGCTGATAGGAATTTACTTAGTGCTGATGGAATGGCTATCTCAACAGGAAGCACTGGACCAAACCGACGCAACCCAGCCGGCCCTGGTTCCCCCGCTTTGGTTCTAAACTCTCCCTCATATACTGGCATTGAGCAATCCCAACACTAATGCTGGAGCTCGGTCAATATCCTCGCCCTTCACGACTTGCTTAATGAAAAATGACTGATTCCCCAGTTGCTCCAAGCCCGCTTCATAAGCCTCTGAGTCTTTGGTAAAGGAACCGAGGAGCTTATCTCCTTTGATGAGAACAAATTGATTCTCATAATGCGAAAGCAGTTCCTTATATTGGGATTTGTAAAACTTTAGTTCCTTCTCCAACTCCATGTTTAACTCCCTAAAAAACAACTGTACGATAATTATACTGCAAACGTCGATGGTTGTCCATTTGACCTTGCTTACTCCCCTGCCTACTCCCTCACCACCCCCATAATCCCCACCATCGCCAGAAAGGCAAGAGCGGCGCCAAAGTAGAAGGGGGCGGCGGGACTTATTGCCTGCCATAGCCACCCGGCAATCAGGCTGGCAGGGAGGAGGGTGACGCCAACCACCCCGTGATACAGTCCGTAGGCAGTGCCCCGCTTCTCCTCGGGAACTAAATCAGCGACGAAGGCTCGTGCCACTCCTTCCACTACTCCATAGTAGATTCCGTAGCAGGCAAACAGCAGCCAGATGTGCCACATCTCCGATGCCAGGGCAAACCCCAGATAAACCAGGGCATAAATAAACCAGCCCAAAGCGATAACCCGCCTTCTTCCCAACCTGTCTGATAGTACCCCCGCCGGTAAAGCGGTAGCGGCATAGGTAATATTTAACAGGACAAGCATCAAGGTTACATAGAGGACAGACGAGCCCAGGTTTTGCGCCCGCAAAATGACAAAGAAATCGCTGGAATTGCCCAGGGTAAATACTGCCATAATCACCAGAAACAGCTTGAAACGCGTATCAAAGCCAGCGAATCCAATTCGGGGCAAAACGCGATGAGCACCCGGGGAGGATTCCTTCCTCTCGTGGACAGAGAATAGCAGCACCAATACCGCCAGCACTGCCGGCACAATGCCGACCAGTACCAGCCACTGGTAAGTTTCTGGAATAAGCTTCGCCTTCCCACCCTGAACAAAGTATATAATGATGGCGGCGAGCGCCAGCCCGAGGACAGCGCCCGTGGTATCCATCGCCCGGTGCAGCCCAAAGCCCCTCCCCCTTTCCCCCGCCGAGACCGAATCAGCCACCAGGGCATCGCGGGGGGAGGTGCGGACACCTTTACCAACCCTGTCAGTGAATCTAACACCCAAAACTATACCCCAATTACTCAAGATAGTAGCCAGATACATAAAGGGCTTGGCTACAGTAGAAATACTATAGCCCCATACTGCCAGAGGCTTGCGTTTTTTCACCCGGTCGCTGAACCAACCGCTGAATATCCGGAAGACGGCGTCGGTGCTCTCAGAAAGCCCACCGACAAGACCGACAATAGTAGTTGTTGCCCCGAGCACATTGGACAAAAAGAGGGGGACAAGGGTAAAAATCATCTCGCTTGAGACATCCGTCAGCAGGCTGACCACACCAAGAAAGAAGACATTGGGGTTAAGACCAAAGACCCGGCGCTGCATAGCTACTCAGTATACCATAATTTGTTGGGATTGCTTGACACTGGTATAGGCTAATAGCTACAATAACCTTTGTGCCGAGGTAGCTCAGTCGGTAGAGCAGCGGACTGAAAATCCGCGTGTCCCCAGTTCGATTCTGGGCCTCGGCACCATAGAGTGCGGAAGTAGTTCAGCGGTAGAACGCCTCCTTGCCCAGG
>Ga0315296_10003353_pt1 | contig 13412 bp, 12 predicted proteins | sample YL17G14_18_MG_FD_203921 | JGI IMG/M metagenome (GOLD analysis project Ga0315296, IMG submission 203921) | Sediment microbial communities from Yellowstone Lake, YNP, Wyoming, USA - YL17G14_18 | ecosystem: Environmental > Aquatic > Freshwater > Lake > Sediment | place: USA: Wyoming | collected... | reverse complement strand
GCAACCAGACCCGCCTTTGGCTGGGCAAAGACAGCTTCTTATCTACCGACACCCCTATTCGCTCGACCTGACTCATTTTTGCTCTCCCGTGACAGCAACAGAACCAATATGCCGATTTCTGACCAGTTAAACGCTATTTTATCCGATAAATTTTTTTGAAAGAACCAAATTTTATGTTGACACAGTAGCACGAATTTTGTATTTTTATGCGCAGTTTAGGCCCTATTTTTAGGATGTGATAAGAAAGTTAATAATGAACAGGATGCCGATTTTGCCAGGTATTGTGTTTTTATTGAGTCTGGCCACTTTTGCACGTGCCGAACAGCGCAACTCCGAACAGACCAATTCCACTCCCAATATCTGCCAGCAGCAGACCCTGACAGACGGCCTTTGGGGCCTAAACGATGAACTGGCAGACAAGGGCATTGAGATAGGTCTCGGCGTCACAAACATTTATCAGCAGAACGTTCGCGGCGGTATCAGCAAACATCGCCGGGCAGGGCGATTCTCCGGCAGCTATGATTTGGAGCTATCAGCAAACCTTGAAAAGCTGCTGGGCATTAAAGGCGGCAGTATCTTTATGCTCACAGAGGGCGTCTGGTCAAAATCCGCCGGCATTGACGGCCCCTCAGTGGGTAGTGTTTTCGGTGTAAATGGTGACGGCCGAGCCAGACGTTCGATAGATATTACCGAGCTATGGTATGAGCAGATATTTGCGGATAAAACCATTCATCTTAGAATCGGGAAGATGGACCTCACCGGAGGGTTCGAGCACCACAACTGCCCAGTATCATTTGATTGCAGCAACTATGCCAATGATGAAACCGCCCAGTTTCTCAACGGCGCGTTGATAAACAACCCGACCATTCCATTCCCAGACTACAGTCTCGGCGTAGCTGTTCACTACAATCCGGCCGGCCCTTGGTATGCAACAGCCGCAATAGCCGATGCCCAGGCCGACATCAGAGAAACAGGCTTCAAAACAACATTCCACGACGAGGATTATCTGTTCTGTATCTTTGAAACCGGACTTACCCCACATCTGGATTCAGCAAATGGACATCTACAAGGCGCATATAGAGCAGGCCTTTGGTATGACCCCCAACCAAAAGCAAATACAGACTATGCCGATGCCGGCAAAAGTTACCGTGATGATGTCGGATTTTATGCCACCTGTGACCAGATGTTGATTAAAGAAAATCCGGAACAACAAGACCAGCAGGGTCTTGGGGCATTTTTTAGATATGGCTATGCAAACAGCAATAAAAACGATATCGCTAACTTTTGGTGCATCGGTTTCCAATATCAGGGATTGCTGGAGGACAGGGACAATGATGTGCTCGGTGTTGGTTTTGCCCACGGTGCCTTTAGCAACAAAGCGCCCACAACTTACACCGAAGATTATGAGAGTGCTCTTGAACTTTACTATAATGCTCAGGTCACACCCTGGCTGGCTGTCAGCCCAAGTATTCAATATATTGCCAATCCCGGCGGCGATAAAACAACCAGCGACGCTGTGGTCCTGGGTACGAGAATTCAGATGAGTTTTTAAGCAGCAGAGTTTAACTCAAAATATAACAGGAGAAGCTTATTATGCATATGGCTAATGAATTACTATCGGTTCCGGTTGCCACCGGCACGCTGGCAATAGCCGGCGCAGGCCTGGCCTTTATCTGCAAAAAGGCAAGGAAAATTATCGCTTCAGATAAATTCCCTCTGATGGGTATTCTGGGGGCGTTTGTCTTCGCTGCCCAAATGGTCAACTTTCAACTCCCCGCAATGCCCGGCACAAGCGGTCATATGGTCGGAGCGGTGCTGCTGGCTATCATATTAGACCCATCTTTGGGAGCAATAGTTATATCCTCGGTAGTAATTATTCAGTGCCTTATTTTCCAGGATGGTGGCTTATTGGCTCTCGGTTGCAACATCATTAATATGGCAATTGTTCCAAGTTACCTCGGCTACTTTTTGTATAAAAGCTTTACTATTGGCCCGTTCAGCAGCTTGCGGGCATACATCGGGGCTATGTTAGCTTGCGTAATAGCCATCGAAGCGGGAGCGATTCTTGTCCCGATAGAGACAGCCCTGTCCGGCGTACTTGTCGTTCCGTTCTCGACCTTTCTGATAACAATGCTCGGCGTTCATTTCTTGGTCGGGTTTATCGAAGGCCTGATTACTGTAGCAATACTGGGATATCTACAACAGGTCAGGCCTGATATTGTTATGGATTCTCTGCAGGGCAAAGTCAGATTAAGTAGAAACGCGGTCTTGATAACACTGGCGGTCTTTACCGTCATTATTGGTGCAGGGCTTTCGCTGGTTGCCTCCAGGATGCCAGATGGCCTGGAGTGGAGCTACGCCGAAAGACCAGACCAGCCGAACTTTGAACCTATCATCTCCAACAAAGATTCTATAATTTCAGCGGTAGATGACTTTCAAGCCAAGTACACGCCGATGCCTGATTATACCATCAGGGCATCAAAGCTAAGAGAAACCACCGAAAGGGAACGGGAAATAGAGACCTCGGCTGGCTGGATAAGTCTCGCAGGAGTGGCCGGCTCCGGCTTAACTATGGTGTTCATCTGGCTGATAGCGTCGTTCCTGAGAAAAAAGAAGTCACTGGAGGCATAACGAGAAATACGAGATACGAAATATGCATCACGCATATATAGATAAATTTGCTTATCAGGACTCGCCCGTTCATCGGCTTGATAGCAGGGTAAAGTTTATAGTTACGCTCGTTTTTACCGCTGCGGTTGTTTCCTTGCCCCGCACCTCACCGAGCATTCTGACCTGCTACGCAGTCGGGCCCTTTATGATTTTAGTATTAGGTGGAATCCCGTTAAGATTTGCCTTCAAACATATACTGCTGGTCAGCCCATTTATTCTGGTCCTGGCACTGACCTGTCCATTGTATGATAGAGCCCCTGTTGCCGTTGCCTTTGGGCCATTTTTTTGGCAGACCTCACTTGGCTGGATGAGATGCTTTACAATTCTCGGAAAGTTTACCGTTACGATGCTGGCTCTGATAGCCCTGGTTTCCACCACTCGCTTCAGTGATTTACTGACGGGCTTACAAAGGCTCGGCTTGCCAAAGCTTCTGATTATTCAACTCGGCTTCCTTTACCGTTATATATTCATTCTTATCGATAAAGCTCATCACATACTGCGGGCAAGAGCAGGCAGGAAACTGGTCAATCTGGGATTTGCAGCAGAGCTCAAAATAGCAGCCGCTATGCTCGGCTCACTCCTTATCCGAAGCATTGACAGTGCCGAGCACGTAAATATTGCGATGCAGGCCCGTGGCTTCGAAGGAAAATGGCACAGCATCTCGAGGCTTAAAATCCGCCGCTGCGACTTACTTTTTACCTTGACTGCTGCATCCTTTCTGTTAGGACTACACTTTTTTGTAAAACCGATGTTACTATAGAGGCACTTTTAATGTCGAAAGCGATTGAGATAGAAAATTTTTCATACGCATATCCTGACGGTACGGCTGCGCTGAGTAACATATCCTTAAGTATAGAACACGGCCAAAGACTAACTCTCATAGGTCCTAACGGTGCAGGCAAATCCACATTACTGCTCGCAATGGCCGGCTTTGTAAAAGGCACAGGAAAAGTCTTCATTGACGGCCTGCAAATCAACAGGCAAAACCTAAAAAAAATACGCACTTTGCTTGGCTGCTGTCTCGAAAATCCTGATGACCAGTTATTTATGCCCACCTTGTTTGATGATGTCGCATTCGGGCCTCTCAATATGGGTCTTGACTCCGAACAAGTAAAAAACCGCGTATCCGAAGCGATGAAAACGGTCGGCCTGACAGAAATGGCTGACAAAGCCCCGCATCATCTCTCAGCAGGGCAAAGACGAGCCGCCGCAATTGCAACTATCCTCTCTATGGCTCCTAAAATAATTACTCTCGACGAGCCGGACGGCAGTTTGGACCCAAGAAACCGAAAAAATCTTACAAAACTGCTCACCGGTTTGCCCCAGACACTGATAATAGCAACGTGCGATATGAATTTCGCAGCCGCAATCGCCGACAGGGCTGTTCTTCTCGACAAAGGCCTGGTCGTCGCTGATGGCGATGCCACAAAAATAATGTCCGACCCAGGACTGATGACCGAGCACGGCTTAGAAGTGCCAGGCCGGTTTAAGAATATCGCTCGCCGGTCAATCACCAACTAATATCTTCAATTTGAAACACGTACCCCACAAAACATACGAACCTTTATAACAGGTTGCCCGGACCTGATATTATCGGTCTTATCACAGCTTACCAACTACCAAAAACACTGCAATCTTTGCTCCCTTCAAATGCATTTCTTATAATTTATTATGGAAGTGATAGACACGGTAAATCCGTGCAAAGCCCTTAAAGGGCAATCAAAAACAGGAGGGGATAAAATGACCGGCCGCAAATACCGCAAAGGGGCAGCACTTCTGCTGTCAATGATAGTTTTAGGAATACTATCAGCCTTCGCTGCTGCAATCTATTCGATGTCCACAGCCAACGTTCAGCTTGCCGAAAACCAGCGCAAAGCTGACCACGCAAGAGCCTCCGCCGAATCCGGACTTGAGATTATCCGCCTTTGGTTAAGCTGCGTCGCAATACCGGGGGACACTCCGCCCAACCAGAGATTTTCTTTAATCGCAAACTCTTTTCAATCCGCAGTCCTCAGCATCTCCGGCATTACGCTGCCTCCCAGCAGCTCAAGCATAACAATCCCTGACATTACGCTAAACTCCGCGAAAGGGCAAAGCTTCGATGCGCAAATCACGCCGCTGCCTAACCTCGCCGACCCGAACACCCTGCAGGTGAGCGTCGTCGGAAAATACGGCTCGGTGACAAAACCGATAAGAGTAAATTACGAATTCGGCTCAAGACCACATACGGCTTTCAATTACGGCGTGGCAACAAAGGGACCCCTGCACCTGTCCGGCAATATAGAGCTTGAGGGCGCAAACGTCTCCGTTTCGAATGTTTACATCGAGTGTCTAAGTGAAAACGAGGCGCTGTCGATAATCGGCAACTCCCAGATAGCCGGCGACGTGAATATCGCCAACCCTCTTGCTACCGTCAATTTACAGGGTGGGCAGGCCTCGATAGGCGGCGAAACAGGCCAGAACGCCATAAATAATCACGTCGAATTCGGCGCCGCACCACCGGAATTCCCAACGCCAAACCCGGGCCATTTCGAATCTTATGTCACCGATACCGTGGACTCTTCAACCGATACTTCCGCCGATACGACCTTTAATAACATAAGAATAGTAGCCGGAACTAATCCTACCTTCACAGGTAACGTCACGCTAAACGGCGTCGTATTCATCGAAGTCCCGAATGTAGTGACATTTGCAGGTAATGTGACAATAACAGGCATCATCGCCGGAGACGGCGATGTAGAAGATGATTCCGCAACGAACCAGATTAATTTCCTCGGCAATGTATTCAGCAACTCCGTCAGGGAACTGCCGGCCGAGGAACAATTTGCCGGCCTTCAGGATGAAACAGGAACATTCGCCATCGCCCCCGGTTTTTATATGTCCTTCGGCGGCAACTTCGGCACACTTAACGGCGCCATAGCCGGCAACGGCATCGAATTCTTCGGCAACGCCGGCGGAACAATTGAAGGCTCCGTCATCAATTATGCCGACACAACGATGAACCTGACCGGCAACAGCGACCTTTACTTCAACCGCTACAACCAGACAGGAACACCGGCCGGCTTCGTTCTTGAAATAATATTAAAATACAAACCTGCATCCTATGCGGAGGTCCCGCTTTAATCTCTGCTGGTCACATAGACCGCCTGCTCGGCAAACAAATTAGGTGCCAATCTTACCGCCCTAAGCCGAGTTTTACCCAATGGAATCCTCTCTTCGACCTTGACACCCAGCTTCTTGCAGAACCTATCGAAATCCTTTATTGACAAACAGTGTATGTTCGGCGAGTCATGCCAGCTAAAAGGCATCTGCCTGGCTACAGGCGACCTGCCGGCAAGTAACAACTGCGCCCTGCAACGCCAGTGAGCAAAATTAGGAAAGCTGACAATCACTTTCTTGCCAACTCGCAGCAGCTCTTTAAAAACCCTCTCAGGATTCTTCACCGTCTGCACCGTTTGTGACAGTATCACATAGTCAATGCTTTTGTCAGAATAATCTTTCAGCCCGCGTTCGACATCTCGCTGAATGATGGATATCCCTCTCCTTACACAGGTCAAAACAAGGTCCTGCTCAACCTCGATACCCTTGCCTTTTATGTTCTTGTCCACCGTCAGGTTTGCCAGAAGCTCTCCATCTCCGCAGCCGATATCCAGAACTGTGCTGTTCGGCTCTATTATCGATTCTATCAGCTCATAGTCGACACGGGTTCTGTGCGCCTGCTCAAATCGGCTGACCGAAGGCTCTTTTCTAAATAAGGCTGCATCGCCTACACGTCTTATCCCGGGCCGATGCGTCGCATCCAAAAAACCGGATATAAATGAACCAAGCATCTGCGGCTCCAGCAGAAAAGCGTCATGACCGTAATCCGATGCAATATTGCAAAAACTCACGTCTTTATCGTTTGCAACCAGCGCATTAACTATTTCCTCCGACTCCGAAGGAGTATAAAGCCAGTCGCTTGCGAAACTGATTATAAGAAATCGCGACCTGACGTTTGCAAATGCCTTTGTTAATGAACCGTAGTCTTTTTGCAGGTCAAAATAATCCGATGCTTTGGTTATGTAAAGATAACTATTGGCGTCGAATCTTTCCACGAACCTCTGTCCCTGATGGTCAAGGTACGTCTCAACAGCAAATTCACTGTTGAAATCATAACTGTACTTGTCTGCGCTTTGCAGTTTCCGTCCGAACTTCGAACGCATACCCTGTTCCGACAAATATGTTATATGTCCTATCATCCGGGCAATTGCCAGACCTGCATCGGGGCCTTTTTTGCCGTGATACCGCCCGCTGAAAAAATTCGGGTCAGCCAGTATTGCATTTCGACCTACTGCATCAAACGCAACCGACTGGGCCCCTAAGTGAGTGGTTGTAGCAACTGGTATTGCTGCTTCAATAAAGTCAGGATACTCAATCGCCCACTGCAAGACCTGCATCCCGCCTATCGAGCCGCCAATTACACCCAGAAGCTTTTTCACCCCGATTTTGTCAAGCAACAGCTTTTGGACATCGACCATATCCGCAATCGTTATGATTGGAAAATCCAGACCGTATGGCTTGCCCGTCTCGGGATTAATTGAAGATGGGCCTGTCGTTCCACTGCACCCACCCAAAAAGTTTGAGCAAATGACAAAATATTTATTCGTATCGATTCCCTTGCCAGGCCCGACCATATTATCCCACCACCCAAGCTTCTTTTCCTCGGCGCCGTGGTAACCGGCAACATGAGCGTCACCGCTTAGAGCGTGGCATATTAAAACAGCATTATCCCCTGCCTCGTTAAGCTGCCCGTATGTCTCATAGGCCACATCAATCGGAGCTAATGTCTTGCCGCATTCAAGCTCCAGAGGCTGACCCTTCTCGATGACACGAATCGTTTTTGTCTCAACGATACCGACCGAATTTTCTCCAGTTTTTGCCATAGCAACTGCTAAATATACCGAAAAATCCTTCCCCTGTAAAGCACAACTGCAAATCAATCCCCAATATAAATCCCACCCCGTGAAAACACATCAAGATACATCCTGCCTTAAAATTACCGAAAAACCTTGACACCACATAATACCATCTGTAGATTATGTCTTATATTCTTGCGATAGCAAAAAAAAGAGGGACAATTGTAGCTGAATATCATTTAACGAAAGGGAGTATAAAATGGCCAGGAAGAAAAAAGTAAAAAAGGCCCCAAAGGGACTCTGGACGATGCGCGACGTGAACCTGCTCAAAAAGCTCTTCCCGAACAACCCGACCTCTAAAATAGCCGCACAGCTCCGCCGTAAAACCGATGCAGTAAAGAAAAAAGCATCCAGAATGGGGTTACGCAAGTCGAAAAGATACCTCAAGTGTATCGGCAGAGCGTAAAAAATTGAATCATCATCTTGCGATTGCTGGTCCCAAGCGGCAACACCTTCCATATTGGGACTATCCGACAAACAGATTAACTGGGGTCTGGGCAACAAATCATCACAAGCGGAAAATCTCTAAAAGCGTCTGGTATTCGTTTTGGGGCGTAAAAGACAAAGGTTTGTTCGAATCATTGATTTTAACAGCAATGGTCGGCCTTTCCACATTGCTGGTCCGGCGCCTTGTAGAAACTAAGGCTTGATTCTTAGAACAAAAAAGCCATACAGTGATGGCACTTATATAGTCCATAAGTTTCAGGCAGGTTGAAAACCCACCGATACCGCACAACCTTATTGACAAAATATATCTGGAACCTGTTTCCACATCTAATATTTTCCTGTTGATTTTTCTCTTGACATTTCTTTTATTAGAACCTAAACTAAAGGTTTATATTATTATTAAATCTGTGTAAAGTTTTTGGTACTGATGTGTAAGTATTTGGAAATTTTGTGTCACCATTATAATATCTACATAGTGAATTCGAGAAGGTAGTTTGTTTTACTAGGTATATTATGAAAATTTATGTGATTCCGAGCGTGAAGCGCGTGCCTCCATGCAGTGGAATTATTTTGGTGGTGTTTTCAGGAGAACAAGAATGTTAACAACAAAACGAATGTGGGGAATTGTCCTTGTGTTAATGGCAAGTGCCCTTTTGGCTTCGGGCCTCTTTGCAGCAGAAGCTCCTAAGCCTGATGTGGTCAAGCTGCAAGGTGTCGTTAGCACATCTCGTGATGCGAACGATGTTATCGCGTCGGTACAACTGACGACAGCGGATGATGTTAATTATGAAGTTGTGCTTGATGCAAAGGGCAAAGAACTTGGTGAGCAGATGGATGGTGAGACGGTTGAGGTGGTAGGAACAGTTTCCGAAAAAGACGGTCAAAAATGGCTCACAGTTAGTGCGTTCAATCGCGTTGAACAATAGACTAAAGACAATTTACCAAAAAGAGGTTAAGACTCTCAGCCGCCCCGGCGTGATTGGGCAACAGCCGTGACGGCTTTTTTTACAAATGGAATTATAACCGTCGGATTTGCAAAAATATTTGTAATGAATACCTGATGGTAGTATAATACCGATATGTACAACATGGTTTTGCCAGGGGAGCTAAAGACCAGATGAGAGTCTGGGCTACAGCTGAGAGGTCGTCTATAAGGCGATGACCCTACGAACCTGAACGGGTTAAGACCTGCGAAGGAAGGCAAAGATAAAAGCATAAAGCACTCCTTTCGCAGGAGTGCTTTTTTTCTTAACGATTGTCTTAACAAAATGCAATGAGAGGGAACGATTAATGAAAGAGGTTGACATTTCAAGAGTAATTATTGAGCAGTACAGCAAGAGGCTGTCGGAGCATCTTGAGAATGATGTGGTTATAGTTGGTGCCGGCCCTGCCGGTCTGATGGCCGGCTATTACCTGGCAAGGGCGGCCCTCAAGACCACCATAGTTGAAAAGAAGCTGTCGACAGGGGGGGGAATCTGGGGCGGGGCAGCCGGCTATAATGTTGTTACCTTCGAAGATAAGGACATATTGGACGAAATTGGCGTGTCAACGGCAAAGAAGGGTGAGCTATATACAGCAGATGCAATAGAATTTGCAACTGCCTTGGCCTATAAAACTAAGAAAGCCGGTGCGGAGATATTCAACTTGACGGAAGCTGAAGATATTGTGCTGAAAGAGGATATTGTTAAAGGTGTTGTAGTTAATAGCGCAAGCGTCCGAGCGATGAAGTTACATGTGGACCCATTTTGTATTTGTGCGAGATTTGTGATTGATGCGACGGGACACCCGGCCGAGCTGGTTAGTATGCTTAAAAGGAGGAAGCCGGGACTTTTCCCGAATGAATTGCAGGAGTATTTTATGGATGTAGAGACATCGGAAGCCGGCGTTGTGGAGAAGACGGGAGAAGTGTATCCGGGGCTTTATGTTGCGGGTATGTCTGTATGTGATACGTTCGGGCTTCCGAGAATGGGCCCAATTTTTGGGGGGATGCTCAAATCAGGAAAGAAAGTTGCAGAATTGATAAAAAACAAGTTAGGTGTTTGACATAATAATGCTGAAGGACCGGCTTGCGGCTTTCAGAGATTTATGACGTGGTGATAATATTATTGCGGAATCTCCGGTTACTTTGAAGATAACTTTTCAAATAATGGGGGTTTGGCACGAGGGCTGTTTCCAGGCTGACCTTTGTGTTGCCTTTAAGCCGGTAATAATGGTAACCGTCAGCATAATCGCCAGGGTCACCGTTGTGAACCAGTATCCCCAGCGGGCGGTTTGGACGTGGGCCATTTTTATTAACACCGTTCCGACAGCAAATGATTGCAGAAGCATTTTGATTTTGCCGGAGACGGTAGCGGCAAAGTTAATGCCACGGGCTTCGGCGATATGGCGCAGTGCAGTAATATAGACTTCCCTCAAGGTCAGTACAGCAGCTATCGACCAGAGTATTATTTTAAGGGACGAGTCGGGCAGAGCAAAGAGCTTTGGCTCACCGATTATTGCGAAGCAAATAAAGGCGCCGCAGACAAGGATTTTATCGACGAGGGGGTCCATCATTCGTCCGAACTTGCTGGCGACGTTTAATTTTCTGGCAATGGGGCCGTCGACTATGTCTGTAAGACCTGCGATGACGAAAATGGCAAAAGCAATATCCAGAAACAACGACCTGTTTGCGGCATAAGGCGAGCAAAGAATCATAGCCAGAAAGACGATAGCTAAAACGAGTCGGACGAAGGTCAGGATGTTCGGAATGAGCTTTAGCATAGCGCCGAGTTTACTTTATTTGTGATATAATTCAATACTAAATTTGGTTGACAATCAGGTCGTAATCTTTTGTGCCAATGACCATAGCGTCGATGAATTTACCGGGACCGGATGAGCAATTTTTTATGATGCAGAGGCTGTCGATATTGGGTGCCTGGCCGTAAAAGCGTCCTTTGGCGGTGCTTTTATTATCGATAGAGTCAATTAGGCAGGTAAGTTTGCAACCGATCCTTTTTTTGCTTTTGTCAAAGGCAATTTTCTGCTGGGTCAGCATCAGCTCATCAAGGTGTTGTTGCTTTATTTTATCCGGGACCTGATTGGACATTTTGGCGGCGTTGGTGCCGGATTCTGGATAGTACTTGAAGGAGCCGAGGGCGTCAAACTTGGCCCATCTGATAAAATTTAAGAGTTCGTTGAATTGCCGGTCGGTTTCGCCGGGAAAGCCCACTATCAGGGTGGTACGCAGCACGATATCCGGGCAGGCCTTTCGCAGGTTTTCAATCAGTCGGCAGATGCTTTTTTTAGTGTCGGGCCTGCGCATTGCTTTTAGGATTTTGTCGTTTATGTGCTGGATAGGCATATCGACATAGTGGAGGATTTTCTCACTTTTTGCGATGGTTTGGATTAGTTTATCATTGATACCGGCTGGGTATTGATACATCAGTCTGAGCCAGGCCAGTCCGGGGATTTTTTCAAGTTCGCAGGCGAGTGCGGCAAGGTCAGTTTTTACTTTCAAATCGTGGCCGTAATAGGTGGTGTCCTGTGCAATGATATTTAATTCAACTGCACCTGCGCGGGCCAATTCAGCAGCTTCGGCGAGGACGAGTTTTTCGGGTTTGCTTCGGAATCGGCCTCTGATTGTTGGAACTGTGCAAAAAGAGCATTTGTGGTTGCAACCCTCACCAATTCGAAGGTATGCCCAATGTCGTGGGGTTATGAGTAACCTGGCCCTGTCATCAGGGACACTGTCGCTGATGGTTTTGAGAGGGTGGTCGAGGTAAGCAGCGGGTTTTTTAGAAGAGAGAGTTTTTTTGATTATCCGGGCTATTTCATCCCGCCAAGCAAGGCCGACAATAGCGTCAATACCATCAGCCTGGTTGAATAACTCGGTTCCTAATCTTTCGGAGAGACAACCTGCGACAATTACCTTTTTTATGTTGCTGCGGACTTTACGGTGCACAGCGTGATTTATTGCCTTGAGGGCTTCGGTTTTGGCAGGGGCAATAAAGCCGCAGGTATTGATAACAACGACGTCAGCGTTGTCGGGCTCGGCGGTTATGATAAAGTTGGCCTGGGCGATTTCGGCTAACATCCTTTCACTATCGACTATATTTTTGGGACAGCCCAGTGCTATAAAACCGACTGTTACAGGTTTGAGGGTAGTTTTCTTTCTCATAGCTTGACAAAGGTAGCAAAAAAACACGTATTGGTCTAATGTTTTCATTTGGCGAATGGGCCAAGACTTTTGTGGAATGTGCTTGCAGATAAGAAAAGTGGATGTATACTAACAACTGCCGGCATTTGAGGTCGAGAAGCAAAAGCCGAGGCAGAAGAGAAGACTGGAAATAATATGCGAAGCAGAAGAAGCATCTGATTAAGCTGTGTCGTCGTTTTTGTTTGGCAGCCGATCGCGTTTTATTAAGGTGATGTTATTGAAGTTTAATTTTTGTTGGAGGATTTTTTATGGATAACTTAGGCAACAGCGGGATTCCTTCCGAAAGGGATATCAACAGCCCCATTCCATTCGATGATGATACCGGCGGTTCGAACGTTTCACATTCACCATTGAATTTGGGCGGCGGTACAGCAGGTGTGCCAAAGGCTGAAGCGGCAGTTAGAGCTGCGATGCCGGTTACGAAAAAACCAGCGGGAACTGCGGTTTCCGTAGAACGTATCACAGGCGTAAAGACGTTCTTTACAAAACTGCATGTAGGCGCTCTCGAATTTCTCGATGAGCAAATCACCAATTGGCTGCATAGCAATCCGGGTATTATCATAAAACGAACCAATACAGTTGTCGGTGAAGTCCAGGGCAAAAAAACCGAGCCCAATATCGTAATTACGATTTGGTACTGAAGACCATCGGCGAGAATACAAGATAAATATCAGACAACCCATGAGGGGATTTGGTAGTCTGAATCCATCGCTTTTGTGAAATGGCCTCTATGTTTTCCGCCGCTTAAACGTGTAGCCTGCCTGGCTCTGTTCGGTAACGGAGTTTGTTAATTCTCTGTTTGCTGTTCACTCGCTTTGGTGTGTTCCATTTTTTCATAATTCTCGGTTGAAATTGCAGGTTTGTTTTTTTGCGGCAATTCAGCAATTGGAATAGGGGGCTGTTTTCGGTGTTGAGTCTGAGCAGATTTTTGATTGTTAGTCTCGGCGAGTTCGAGGATGGCTTTTTGTACGGCCTGCTCGGGGGGCTCATCGGTCAAAGCCCTCAAATATAGCTGGGTGGAGGATTTTGGCTGCTCAATCCAGACCAGTTTTCCCCGAATCAATTCGAGAAGAGCTAAGAATAAACCAATCATTACGAAGCGGTTGGCTCTATGTTTAAAGATTCGTTCAAAAGTCATTGGCCCT
>Ga0315296_10003352_pt1 | contig 13417 bp, 14 predicted proteins | sample YL17G14_18_MG_FD_203921 | JGI IMG/M metagenome (GOLD analysis project Ga0315296, IMG submission 203921) | Sediment microbial communities from Yellowstone Lake, YNP, Wyoming, USA - YL17G14_18 | ecosystem: Environmental > Aquatic > Freshwater > Lake > Sediment | place: USA: Wyoming | collected... | reverse complement strand
AGAAACCAACAACCAGATAAACGGTAAAGAAATTTGCCTTCTGTGCGGCAGAAAAAAACAGGAAAAGAATCCCGTTTGCTATGCCTGCTATCAGGGATACGAAAAAGACCGGATAAGGTCCGTATCGGAAGAACTCAAAGACTTTTCTATTCTCGAATGGACATTAAAAAAAGCCAAAGAGCTTCAAAATGTCCTGAAAGAAGAATTAGTCAAAGCTCAGACCGAATTTAACGACTTCAAAAATAAAGTATCTGATAGAGCCTTCAAGGATGTAAAAGGCGCTTTAGCAAAAGCGGTCCCGCAAGAGGTCTTCTCGGAAATGCTTAACGGAAGACGCCAGAAACTTTGGGGGGAAGGCAATGGCGACAAGCTTTACGGACAATTAAAATGCCTTGAGCTCCGAGTCAAAAACCTTCCTTCGTTCATAGAAGAGCTTGAAAAAAAGCTTGCTGAACGAGAGCAAAAAAATTCAGGCCAAAAACCTGAAGAAGCAAACGAACAATAGAAACCATTTTTCAATCTAAAACCTTATTCCCTAGCCCAAATAAAGCCCCGCTAAACGCAGGGCTTTTTTAGTTGAACTTTTTCCAAAAAAATGTTAAATTAAAGATACAATGAAAAATCTGATAAAAAATTTTGTTTTTATTTTGGTTATTTTCCTAATAATTTCAGGAGCTTTTGCCTTGTTTTCCCAACCCTTTAAAAAAGAGGGGGAAATTTCTTTGAGCAAATTAGCCGAGGAGATCAACCAGGGAAAAATTAAAAAAATTATTATTTCTGGTTCAGAGCTCTCTATTCTGTATCAAGATGAAACAACGGCAAAATCAAGAAAAGAACCGGAAAGTTCTCTTTCTGAATCTCTGTTAAATCTCGGAGTAGATAAAGAAAATTTAAAAAAGGTGGAGATTGAAACAACGAAAGAACAAGGAACCTGGCTGTGGTTGGGGCCTATTTTGATGTTCGTGCTTCCTCTTTTGCTTTTTGGCGCTTTTTTCTGGATGATTTTCCGCCAGGCAAAGGCCGGAGCTACTCAAGCATTCAGTTTTACAAAGGCGAGAGCCCGACTTTTCGGCGCCGAAGGTCACCCAAAAGAAAAAATTACCTTCAAAGATGTTGCTGGTTTAAAAGAGGCTAAAGAAGAATTAAAAGAAATCGTTGACTTCTTAAAAAGTCCAAAAAAATATTTAAAAATGGGGGCCAGAATACCAAGAGGAGTTCTCTTGATGGGCCCCGCCGGAACAGGAAAAACAATGCTCGCTAGAGCAGTTGCAGGTGAAGCTAATGTCCCTTTCTTTCATATTTCTGGCTCAGAATTCGTCGAAATGTTTGTGGGAGTTGGAGCTGGGAGAGTTCGCGATCTCTTTTCTACTGCTAAAAAGGCTGCCCCTTCGATTGTCTTTATTGATGAACTCGATGCAATTGGCAGACATAGAGGAGCTGGTTTAGGCGGCGGTCACGACGAAAGAGAACAAACCCTGAATCAAATTTTGGTAGAAATGGACGGCTTTGAAAGAGAAACCCAGGTCATAGTTGTCTCTGCGACGAATCGCCCTGATATCTTGGATCCAGCTCTTTTGCGACCAGGGAGATTTGACCGAAAAGTGGTCTTGGATATGCCAGATATTAATGACCGAGAAAAGATTTTAAAAATTCACTGTCGAGGAAAACCTTTAGCTTTGGATGTTAATTTAAGAGAAGTCGCTGAGAGAACTCCGGGATTCTCTGGAGCTGATGTAGCTAATGTGGTTAATGAAGCTGCAATTTTGGCCGCTAGAAAAAATAAAACCCAAATTTATCAAGAAGAATTCTTAGAATCAATTGAAAAGGTTTTATTGGGTCCGGAAAGAAAAAGTCACGTTCTATCAAAAAAAGAAAAAGAAATTGCAGCCTTCCATGAAGCAGGACATGCTTTAGTTTCAGCTTCCTCGCCCGAAGCCGAACCTATCAGGAAAATCTCAATTATTGCCAGAGGCATAGCTGCTGGCTATACTCTAAAAATGCCAGCTGAAGAGAAACAGATTAAAACAAAAAAAGAGTTTTTGGCTGAACTGGCAACTCTGCTTGGGGGATATTGCGCCGAAAGAATAAAATTTAAAGAAATCACTACCGGCGCTTCCAATGATTTAATAAGAGCATCAGATTTGGCGAGAAAACTCGTTAAAGAATACGGAATGTCTGCGTTGGGTCCTGTTTCTTTTGGCGAAAAAGAAGAATTGGTATTTTTGGGGAGAGAAATTTCTGAGCAAAGAAATTATTCTGAAAAAGTAGCTGCCAAAATTGATAAAGAGGTTGAAAAATTTATTAAAAACGCCGAAAGGGAAGCAACAAAAGTCTTAACTAAAAAGAAAAATTTGCTTGAAAAAATTGCCAGAACCCTAATTGAAAAAGAAACTATTGAAAGGGAAGAATTTGAGAGTTTGATAAACGGAAAAAAAGCTTTAACGAAATTTCAAAAAGAAAACAAAAATCCCCGAAAACGCCGCCCTACTTCCTTAAAAATAAAAATGAAAGAGGTGAAATAACAGTACTAAATGCGCGCGTAGCTCAGTGGTAGTAGCATTCGCCTTATAAGCGAAAGGTCGCAGGTCCGATCCCTGCCGCGCGCACTTGTCCTCCCAACTTTTTAATTTATGTGGTATGTCTATATTTTAAAAAGCAAAAAATATAAATGGTTTTATGTAGGCATCACCAATGACCTCATAAATAGATTTAAACTGCACAACTCGGGAAAAGTAGAATCAACAAAGAAGTTAAAACCATTTATATTGATATATTATGAAGCTCATAATGATAGGCATGACGCAGCTAAAAGAGAAAAATTCCTTAAAAGTGGTTGGGGTAAAAATTGGATAAAAAGAACATTAGAAAATTATCTTTATCCTCCTAAATTTTCCAAAGGAAAACTTAGGAGGATAAAAAATTAAAAAGTTAGGAGGGCGAGGGCACTTGGCGCAGTGGTTAGCGCGCTGCTTCGACATAGCAGAGGTCACAGGTTCAAATCCTGTAGTGCCCACCAATGGAAAATTCAAAATTCAAAATTATTTATGAAGACGATGATGTTTTAGTAATAGATAAACCAGCTGGAATTATTGTCTTCTCGGAAAAACCACCGAAAGAAAAAACTTTAATTGATTATGTGTTGGAGGTAAAACCGGAATTAAAAAATGTAGGAGAACCCCCGAGATATGGAATTGTTCATCGTTTGGATAAAGATACTTCGGGAATTCTTTTGGTGGCAAAAAACGAAAAAAGCTTGATTTTTTTACAAAAACAATTTAAAGATAAAAGGGTAGAAAAGAAGTATATTGCCCTGGTGGTTGGAAGTTCGAAAAACAATCAAGGAATTATTGAAACTTTTATCGGGAGAAATCCGAGAGAAAAGAAAAAGCAAAAAGTTTTTTTATTTGGAGAGCCAGGTTCTCAAAATCAAAGGAAAGCAGTTACAAAATATAAAACGCTGGAACGGTTTGAAAATTTCAGCTTAGTTGAAATTCAGCCAAAAACCGGGAGAAAACACCAAATAAGATGCCATTTTTCTTATCTCGGCCATCCGATCGCCGGAGACAAATTGTACGGATTCAAAAACCAGGCCTGCCCGGAAGGACTAAACCGTCATTTTTTACACGCAAGCTATATAAAAATACAATTAGCCAATGGTAAAACAAAAGAATTTACATCTGGATTGCCCGATGATTTAAAAAAAGTAATTGATAATTTAATGAACAATAAACAATGAACAATGAACAAATCTTTTACTGTTCTTTGCTCGCTGTTCTCTGTTCTTTGAATAAATGACTACAAAAACTGAAAATTTCATAAAAAGCCAACTAAAAAAAGAATCAGCCGATGTTCGGCCAGGAGACACGGTTTGTGTTTATCAAAAAATAAAAGAAAGGGATAAAGAGAGAATCCAGACTTTCGAGGGTGTGGTTATAGCTAGAAAGCATGGCAAAGGAATTTCTGCTACCATCACTGTAAGAAAAGTAATTTCGGGGATTGGGGTAGAGAAAATTTTTCCTATTCATTCCCCTACCATTGAAAAAATAGAAGTATTAAAGAAAGGGAAAGTAAGAAGGGCAAAGCTTTATTATTTAAGAAAAGCAAAAGGTGAAAGGGCCAGATTAAAAAGGAAAGAATTTGCCCAAGCAATAGCCGAAGAAACCCCAATTGAGAAAACTAAATAAAAATGCGGACGTGGTGCAATTGGCTAGACACGCAGGACTGAGGCTCCTGGGAGTTTTACTCCATGTGGGTTCAAGTCCCACCGTCCGCACTTGGGCACTTGGCGCAGCGGCTTAGCGCGTTCGGTTTACATCCGAAAGGTCGGGGGTTCAAATCCCTCAGTGCCCACACTTCACTTCGTTCAGTGTAAACTTCTATTTTTGTTATTTTTTGCTAAAATAATATAGAGTTTACGGCGAGTGAAACGAGCCGCGGTAGCTCATGTAGTAGAGCGCGTCTCTGAAAAAGACGAGGTAGCCGGCGCACGTCCGGCCCGCGGCACACTTCGTCGTTTCACTCCTCAGTGTAAACTTTTCTAGTTTATCCTGAGCGAAACGAAGGGCTCAGTGTAAACAGAACCAAAATGCTTTATTTTGTTTATATACTTAAATGTAAAGATAATTCATATTATACAGGAATTACTTGGAATCTTGAGAAAAGATTGAAAGAACACAATTCAAGAATTAAAACATGCCTTCAAAAAAGTAAAATACCTGTAGAATTAGTATATTGGGAAAGATTTAATTCGAAAGAAGAAACAGCTAAAAGAGAAAAAGAGATTAAGGGCTGGCGAAGAGAGAAAAAAGAAATTCTAATTAAAAATTTTGAGAAAAATAGTTTACACTGAGGAACAAAGTGGTTTACACTGAGGAACAAAGTGGTTTACGCTGAGGAACAAAGTGGTTTACGCTGAGGAACAAAGTGACGAAGTGCGGGTGTAGTATAGCGGTTCTTATGCAACCTTGCCAAGGTTGAGATGGCGGTTCGACTCCGCTCACCCGCTCCAATAAGCACGAAGGGTCAACCCTTCGCTTTAAGCTTAAGGTGAAGGGTTGACAAGTCCTCGTTGATAAGCTAATATGATAAAACCCCTAAAATAGGGGTTTTAAAGATGGATATCATTATTGAAATAGAAAAACCCATTTCACGGGCTAAAAAAATCTTAACTTTTTTAATGATTGCTGGAATTATAACCAGCGCTTTGGGATTTGGAATAATGAAAATGCAGCGGGCAAAAGCTAAATCTTTTTCTGCTTTGCCAGATAGTTTAGAATTACCTACGATTCAGGGAAATTGTCTTCTGCCAGTATCAAACCCGGCAGACCCAATTAAACCCGCCAAAAAAATAAAAATGGTGATTACTGCTTACTCCAGTACTCCTTGGGAAACCGATGACAGTCCTTATATCACTGCCTCAGGTGAAGGAGTTAAAGAAGGAATTGTGGCTAATAATCTTTTGCCTTTTGGGACCGAAATTAGGATACCGGAATTATACGGTGATAAAATTTTTGTGGTTGAGGACCGAATGAACTGGAAAAAAGGATATTATCATCTTGATATTTGGTTCCCTGACCATTGGGAAGCAAAAGATTTTGGAGCAAAAAGGACATATATTGAAGTTTTAGAAAGCTAATTTTAAAAATTACTTTGATATTAAAGCCCGTCCCGCTTTTAGCGGGACGGGCTTTTTGCTTGATGCGGGGTTTGGCGGCATATTAAAACCATTTACCTTGTTTATCCTTTACGAGTTTGCTTAAGGTTATTAGATTCTTTGTAAGTCTTTTTTCCGGATTAATTCCTTGTTCAGTTCTCCAAACTTTTCCGGCGTTTGAAAATAAATCGCTATATGGTACCACGATTGCGCCCATTGAAGAAAACGGTATTAACATTTGGGTAATTGATTGTTGAGAGCCTTCTAAACCAGCAGTTGATACAAAACCAACAACCTTGCCGTCTAAAATCGGTGGTTCAAGCATATCTTGGGCAGTTAATCTATCAATAAAATTTTTCATTAACCCGGACAAACTATACCAATATGTTGGGGAACCGAGAATAAGACAATCCACTTTTTTAAGTAGTTCAAAAATTTCTTGCATATCATCTTTAATATTGCAAGGATATTTACATTTATTTTCGGCTAAACAACTTAGACAGGGTTTAATATCTTTTTCAATTAAATGTAAAATTTCAGTTTTTGCACCTTCCTTCTTTGCATACTCAAGAACTTTCTTTAACAATTTCGCGGTATTCCCGTTTTTTCTTGCCGAACCATTTATACCTAAAATAAAAATTTTCTTATTCATATTTTTTATTAAAATGTTTTAAAATTTCTTTTGCCCTTATAAAATGTGATTCCCCGTAAAATTTTACTTCGTAAAGTTAACGGGGCAAGTATTTTTAAATTTTAATTTTTGCTTGCCCTGAGGAGCGAAGCGACGAAGGGTGCCCGGGGAGGGACTCGAACCCTCACGGAGAAAATCTCCAATGGATTTTAAGTCCATTTCGGCTACCAGTTACGACACCCGGGCAAAATTTTGAGGCCGGGATGGGATTTGCACCCATGTATATTGGTTTTGCAGACCAATGCCTTAGCTACTTGGCTACCCGGCCACCAGGCCACTAAGCTAATCTTAACAATTTTTAATCTCTTTTCAAGCTCTATCTTCCTTATTAATTTCTTCCAAAAGTTCCTCAATCCTTGCTGCTTCTTTTGTTGTTTCTTCTTTTTCAAATTTTATCCGGGGAATAGGTCTCATTCTCAAGCGTTCATTTAATTTTTGCTGGATAAAATAAACGATTTTATTCAGAATTACGAAAACTTTTTCAATCTGCCTGTCAGGAATAACCGCCACAAATACCTTCGCCTCCTTCAAATCCGACGATGTTTCCACCCGGGTAATTGTCGCTAAAACTCCCTCTGGAAAATCAACTTCTCTTAGGATAATTCTGCTTAATTCTTTCTTTATTAAAGAGTTCACTTGTGGAATGCGTTTAGACACAAATTGGTTTGCTGGGTAACTGGTTATCTTGTTAACTAGAAAACTAGAAAACTAGAAAACCAGCAAACTATAATTCTCTTTTTCTTCTCTCAATCACATACGCCTGCACAATATCTCCTTCTTCAATTTTTACATTCCCATCGTAAAGCATGCCGCACTCAGAACCTTTCTCAATTTCACCGATTTCTTTTTTATTGCGCTGGAGATTAATAATTTTTCCCGCCCCAACTTTTTCTCCGTTCCGGAAAACCTCCAGAGATACGCCCTTTCTCACTTTTCCTTCTACAACTTTGCCACCAATAATCTGGCGGTTTTTTTCAGTTAAAAACACTGCCAAAATTTTAACTTTGCCTAAATCAATTTTTTCTTCTTTACTCTCCACTCTCTTTTCCAAAGCCAATCTTACCGCCTGGGCAAGTTCATAAATTATCTCAAATGCCATTATTGTTATCTTTTCCCGGCGGGCAAAACCCTCGGTGGCCCGGTTGGCTTTAACCCTGAAACCAACAACTGACGCTTTCGCGCTTTTGGCAAGCTTCACATCCGACTCGTTTATTTCACCGACCTCGGCTTTTAAAATTCTTAAAACGGCTTTCTCTTGGGGGATGTCTTTTAAAACCTCTTCTATCGCTTCAAGAGAACCAACAACATCGGCTTTCAAAATTATATTTAACACTTTAATTCCTTCTTCAATATCCAAAACCTGGCGCGAAACCCTTTCTTTGTTTTTGAGGTTTTTTTGAGCCGTTTCAATATCGGAAAAAACTTCAAACTTTTCTCCAACGCCCGGCACTTTCTCAAAACCCATAACCACAACAGGCATAGAAGATAAAGCTTCATTTAGAGACCTGCCCTGAAAATTTTCCAAAGATTTTATTTTTCCGAAAACCGAAACTGTTCCTATCACATCGCCTTTTTTTAAAATTCCTTCTTTTAAAATTAGGGTGGCAGTGGGGCCCCTTTTTGCGTCCAAATACGATTCAATAACCGCGCCTTCTGCTTTTTTTGAAATATCGGCTTTTAGATTCTCCATCTCGGCCACAAGCAAAATCATTTCCAGAAATTCTGGAATCCCCTTTTTTGTCTTGGCGGAAACTTCCACGCAAGGAATGTTTCCGCCCATTGATTCAACTATAATGTCCTTTGCTAGCAATTCTCTTTTTACTTTTTCCGGGTCTGCTTCCGTCTTATCTATTTTATTTATTGCCACAATCATTGGAATTTCTGCTTTCTTGATATGTAAAATTGCCTCTTTTGTCTGGGGCTTTACGCCTTCTTCTCCAGCAACAACCAAAATCGCGATATCGGCAATCCGCGCTCCGCGAGCCCTCATCGCTGAAAACGCTTCGTGGCCCGGGGTATCAATAAAAGTTATTTTCTTTCCGCCCTCCTCAATTTCGTAGGCGCCGATATGCTGGGTGATTCCACCCGACTCTTTCGCGGTTATTTTAAAATCTCTTATCGCTTCCAAAAGCGAACTCTTGCCGTGGTCAACATGACCCAAAACAACCACTACTGGCGGTCTTGTCTGAAGACTATCTTTTTTTTTCTTGGTTACTTGAGACATATTATTTAGGTTCAATAGCCCTTGATATTGCTTGTTTTTCCTCGTTAGATAAGGAATACTCGGATTTACAATTTTTTATTGGTTTCGCATAGGCCCTATTCCCATCACGGGCATAAAGACTGGTTATCACAACTCCATTATCGCTTCCATCAAGTAAAGCAATTGAAAAACTCTGGTCGCCGCCTACCTCAGAAAAAGGATTATATCTGACTATCCCGATTTTTTGGACGCAAAATTTGCTTTCTTTTTTCAAGTTATCCAGTTCTTGAGAAAGACCGCCGATTTTTTTCTCCAGCCCTTCAAGCTCTCTTAAAACCTCTTTCAAATTTTCCGGCTCTTTATTTTTTTTAAAAAAATTAAACATTTACCCGGTTAAATTTCGCCTTCGGCGAAAAATTTAATTGGGTATCCCGATTAAATCTTTTTCTACCGAATTTTGCGAAATAATCTAATAAAGCTTATAGGGTTATTTTAAACCAAAATTGTCCTTTTTACAAGAAAAAAACGGCAGAGAACAGTTCTCTGCCGTTTTTTTTGGCGGTGTATATTGGAAATAGCTCGAACGAATTTTGGATTTCGCGCCGCCGCGCGCGGCGGCGCGAAAGAGAATCGGCCAGCGCGGCGGCTTCGCTGTATTCTTTAATAATTTCCCCGATTTCATTGAAATCGAGGATCCTCGACCCCGATTTTATCGAGGGTTCTCGACAGAGTCGGAACAAAGTCGGGACAAGTTTTTAGCGAACAAAATTCGCTAGTAAAACTTTAAAGACGAATCTTCTTAATATCTTCTTTTTCTGCTTCGGCCATAATTTTATAATTCTTCCTGGTTTGAAATCGATTGGTTATTTTATTAACCAACCAAATTGAAACTGCCAGAATTCCTAAATAAACCAAACCTTGGGAAGTGAAAGTTGGCAGAGCTTCCCGGCTCAGATATCCGAAAATTCCGGCGATTGCTCCAATACTGGTTACTACTCGAAGAGTATTAAAAGCATCTTTGCTAATTTTGTCTGATAGTGTATTAAACACCTGAATTGCTGAGTTAAGATAATTTTCAGTCATCTCCCAAAGATACTGGATGTATTGGCGAGCATTTGCTAATGTTTCATATTTATACTGAAATAAAGAACTTAAATATTCATCTAACTTCAAATTGCTGGCAATTTTAGCTCGGGTAGAGAGATAGACATCCATTTGCTTAATTCGAGTACCAATAAGATTGATGGTTTTTTGATAATCTCTCAACTGATTTTGTAGATCTGTTACTTTGCCCCCTCCAATAAATGCTCGTTCTTTAATAACAGCTATCCTTTCCCAAACAATACGATGGATAGAAAGATAACGATGGAGCTGAGTCTTAAATTCTCTAAAGAATATCTGAGATTCCACTATGGCTTGGGCCAAGTCTTCATCTTGGATATTGTTAACTATAATTATCTTTGGCCCTCGATATACCTTTATATCCCCACTGGAAACCTCAGAAGAAATCCGTTCTTCCAATTCTTCAAATAAACGCTTCGCTTCTCCTTCGGTACCTTTGGTAACGATAACGTACGGTAGAATGGTTTTGATATCAGCTAACTCTTTCGGTACGGGAGCACCTCTGCTGAAAAGATAGGAAATAAAAGGGGAAAGACGTTCATCGTAATAATGTTTTATAATCTCGAGGGTGTCTGCTATCCTTAGAGATACATCTTTTTTTTCTAAAACAATTAGGCCGTCTTCATAAATTCGATAATTGACTGTTTCCGTTTCAACTAAAATATAATCTAAAAATTCGGTATGACGGGAAATCTTTTTAACCTGTAAATCCTCAATGAGTTTTCTCAACTTTTCTAAGTCTAGCTCTATTTCAGTAAAGCGCTCATTTAAGGCTATCCATATTTCTGTTAAATGAAGGGTTGTTCTTTGAAACCAACCACCAATGTATATTTTAGTAATCTCCATAAGATTTTATTTAATAGCTTTGAGAATATTTTTAAAATATGGTTCGGCCGATATTTTTACGAGTTCTTTGGCAGTTTGGGCTTCCTGAAAGGAAGTAACAATTTCAAGTTTTTGGCGGCAAATTCTTTTTCTTTTTCAACAAGAAAACCACAAGAAGCAAGATAAATAAGAAGCCGACTCCGCCAATAATTAAATATAAGGAAGTATTTGAGGGAGTAACTTTTACACCATTATTTTCAACCGGAGCGTTATTATTAGTAGTTTGTGTCTGCTTGTCAGTTAACAATACAGCGTCCTTGTACTCTGGTTTAGCAAATGATACTTGCCAATCAGCAACAGGAACTAACAAACTTCCGGTACTTAAACTAATAATAGCGGTTTTCCCATTCAGAGCAGATTTGTATGTTGTGATGTCCCATACATAAGAATTAATGTTGCCATAAAAGAAATGAATTTTTGCAGTATATTTATCAGCACTATCAAAAGCACCGCTGTTTTTCGTAATCTCAATCGCCCTCTCTTTTGTTATTTGAAAGGGTATACACTTCGTATTATCAACAACACAATTCGGAAGTTCTTCCGCACTAGTATTATAGCCATTGCCGACGTTCCAGTTCCCGTCTTTAAAATTAAACCAGACGGTTACGATAACATCTTGGTTATAATCACTGACTGAAATCTTATGAGTATACCGTACTATTCTCAAATTGCTACCAGGCGTATCTTCGGGATATGGTTTGTCTCCGAGATATTCGAAATTTTTATTAAAATACTCCTGCCCCACTTGGGAAACAACATACTCGTCAGCGTATTTCTTGAAGTTAAACAATGTTGTTGCAGCAGCTTCCGAAAAACTCACCAACATAACTAATACTAATGTTAAAAATAAAAATGTTTTATGTTTCATATATATTCATATATACATGTATACATGATAAATTAAATTGTTTTAGACCTTTAATGAAAAAATTTCTTTTGCCCTTATTGATAAATCCTTTTCGTTTTCGCCCCAAAAGCCCTTTCAAATTCTAGCCGAGCGGCGCGAAACGCGCCGCGAGGCAACCTCTGTGGATTTGCAATTTTCCAACTGGCGGAGGGGGTGGGAGTTGAACCCACAAGGGCATTTCTGCCCGCCGTTTTTCGAGAACGGTACCTTGCCATTCGGTGCACCCCTCCAAATTTTGTGCCCTCGGGCTGACTCGAACAGCCATTTTCTCCTCCGGAGGGAGACGTCCTATCTTCACCCGCCTAAATTTTTGTGCCCCTACTCCGAGTTGAACGGAGATCCCAACCTCCGGAGGGTCGTGCTTTGTCCAATTAAGCTATAGGGGCAAAATTTTGGCGGGCAAGTTAAACTACGAGGGCTCTATGTCTTACTTTCAGCGGAACCGAGCCCGACCCGTACGGGTCTAGGGCAAAATTCTTGCCTTGTTTATTTCATAAGAAGCTATCCCAAAAGACACCGCAACATTTAAAGATTCTTTCTTGCCAAACATTGGCAGATAAATTATTTTATCAACTCTTTTTAAAATCGAAGGTGAAACTCCTTTAATTTCGTTCCCAACCACCAAAGCCAAGGGAAAATTGGGTTTGAATTTCGTATAAAGCAAACTTTTTTTTGTTTGTTCTAAAGCTATTACAGAAACTTTATTTCTTTTTAATTTCTCAACCAATTTCCAACCAAGAATATGATATTCCCAATCAATCCGTTTTTCTGACCCTAAGGCACTTTTTGAAATTTTAAAATTGGGTGGCTTGCCGCAAATTCCACAAAGAAAAATTTTATCGATACCCAAAGCGTCAGCCGTCCTAAAAATCGAACCTATATTCTCTAAACTCCGAATATTATCACAGATAACATAAAATGGCAATTCTTTTTTTAACCTCATTTTTAGATTAATTTAGTAATTAAAAAACCGATTATTGAAAATAAAGCGATCGGAGGAAGAGCAGGAATTGGTTTTCTCTCTTTTTGGCTGACAAAAAGCACAAAACTGAACAAAAGACCGATGAAAGCGTAAAAACCAACAATTAAAGAATTCAAAATTCCAGAGGGGAGCAAAGAAACGCAAAAAAGTAGCGGAAAAGCCACATCCCCGCCTCCTAAAACTAAAAACTTTCCTTCCACCCGCTTTGCGGGTACCCGAACCTTTTTTAAACCTGCTAATAAATCGGAAAATTTTTGTGGCAAAATAAAGCCTAAAATAGCTCCGGTTTCTATCATTTCTTTTGCGATTTTAACCATATGTTTTGTTTTGTAAACAGCAATGTAGTCATAAATGGAAAAAATTATTAAAAAAGCAACCATCACTAAAGGATTTAAACTCAACCCTAAAATACAACTAACGCCTACTACTCCAGAAATCATAGCGAAATCATGCAAAAAAACTATCGGCTTTATTAGCCAACCAAATACTAAAATCACTACTAAAATCAGAGCAAAAAAATCTGGCAACCATAATGAAAAAGAAATTAGTCCTCCTAAAACAATAGCAAAAATAAAAAGCGCCTTAAATATCACTTCTTTTCCTCTTTTAAATCTTTTCCCTAAAAGAGAAATAAACAATATAAATAAAGTAGCTAAAGAAAAGTAAAGAAGAAACTGCCAAAAAGAAACAGGCGAAATTTCAATTTTTTCAATTTTTGAAAGTTTTCTCAGTTTAAAAGCGCTGACAATTCCAAGGCCTAAAGTTATCAAAAATAAAAAAGCTTCCCATAAAAAAATTTTCCAGGGGTGAGAAATTTTAGTTTCTTTTATTTCCGTTTGGTCTTGCATTTGGTAATTTTTAAATATTGGCGGAAGAAAAATCTACTAGGAGTACGATAGGAAACCCTTCCTTTCTTTGCTCGTTTTGACGAATAATTTTTCATACTAAACTCCTAATTAATCTTTTTTGAGCTT
>Ga0315296_10003349_pt1 | contig 13422 bp, 14 predicted proteins | sample YL17G14_18_MG_FD_203921 | JGI IMG/M metagenome (GOLD analysis project Ga0315296, IMG submission 203921) | Sediment microbial communities from Yellowstone Lake, YNP, Wyoming, USA - YL17G14_18 | ecosystem: Environmental > Aquatic > Freshwater > Lake > Sediment | place: USA: Wyoming | collected... | reverse complement strand
GACACCACCTGCCCCGCGGCGATGGCGCTGCGGTAGTGCATGAGACTGTAGATCAACTCGATGATGAGCACGACGCTCAGCAATGTCGGGACAATCCACGCGCGAGGTCGCAGCCACGCTCTTTCCTGCTTGGCAGATTGCGGGCCGAGGTTCAGCATCATGACGACGAAGACGAAGAGCACCATGATCGCCCCGGCGTTGATGATGACAACCAGAGCCGCAACAAACGGCGCTCCCAGGACGAAGAACATAACGGCGGTGGCCAGGAGCGAGCAGATGAAATACAGCAGTGCATGCACCGCGTTCACCCGCGTCACGGCCAGTACCGTGGCGGCAATCGCCAACACGGCTGAGAGATAGAAGATGATGGTCATGGCAGAACGGCTTTCGGCCCCTCACGGCATGAGCGTGTGCAGGTCTACCGGCGGGTTTTCATCTTCGGCCTGACCCTTGTCTTTACCCGCAATGGACAACCCGGCGACCCGGTAGTAATTGTAGTCCGGATATTTGCCCGGGCCGCTGATCAACAGGTCTTCCTTCTCGTAGACCAGGCTCTCGCGTTTATACTCGGACATCTCGAAGTCAGGCGTGAGCTGGATCGCATACGTCGGGCATGCCTCTTCGCAGTACCCGCAGAAGATGCATCGCGAGAAGTTGATGCGGAAGAACTCGGGATAGCGCCGGCCGGACTCATCCTGTGTGGCCTGCAGCGCGATGCAATCCACGGGGCACGCCACGGCGCAGAGGTAGCACGCGACGCACCGCTCTCCGCCATCGGGATCGCGGGACAGAATGATACGCCCGCGCCAGCGGGGCCTCAGGCGGGGCTTCTGCTCCGGGTACTGGATCGTTACCCGCCGATGAAACGTGTGCAGCAGCACGCGCCAGATCGCTCGCATCAGACTGATCATATCGAATCCCCCTATCGCCGGGCCAGAAGGACTCCGCCCGTGATGATGAGGTTGAACAGGGCCAGCGGGAGCATCAGTTTCCAGGCCAGGGACATGAGCTGGTCGTACCGGGGCCGGGGCAACGATGCCCGCAAGGCAATGAACAAGCAGACGAAGGCCATCGTCTTGATGAAGAACCAGACCACGTCCGGCAGCCACGGGCCCAGCCACCCGCCGAAGAAGAACGTCGTGATCAACGCGGAGATCAGCGTGATTCCGATGTACTCGCCCAAAAAGAACATGCCGAATTTCATACTGGAGTACTCGCTGTGATAGCCGGCGACGAGCTCGTTGTCGGCTTCCGGCAGGTCGAGCGGCAGCCGGTGGGTCTCGGCCAAGCCGGCCACGAAGAACACGCAGAGACCGAGGATTTGCGGGATGCAGAACCACAGCGGTCTCTGGGCTTCTACGATGTCCCGCAGATTGAACGAGCCCGCCAGCATGACGACGCCCATGAGCGACAGCCCCATGAACAACTCATAGCTGAGCATCTGGGCCACCGCCCGGAGCCCTCCGAGCAGGGAGTACTTGTCGTTGGAGGACCATCCGCCGAGCACGAGGCTGTACACGCCGAGAGATGACATCGCCAGGAAGAAGAGAACGCCGATACCCAGATCGACTACCGTGATTCCGGGGGCGATCACAATCACCGCGAACGACATCAACGTCGTGACTACAGTGATAGCGGGAGCGATGACGAAGACCGGCTTATCCGCAAATGGCGGAATCCAGTCCTCCTTCATCAGGATTTTGATGACGTCGGCGAGCACCTGCAGGAGGCCGAACGGCCCCACTCGATTGGGACCGTAGCGATCCTGCCACAGGGCCAGCAAACGGCGCTCCAGCCAGATCAGTCCGCTCGCCATGCCCAGGATGACCGCAAGGCCGCCGAAGACGATCAGCAGCGACGTGACTACTTCCCACACGGTGCATCAGCTCCGCAGCAATTTCTTCCACACCGGCTGGCCGTTCCACTGGATCCCCGGCAGCCCCATCGGCACCACCGCCACGCCGTGAGGAACACCCGGCGTCACTTTCACCGGCAGGTAATGGGAGATGTTCGAGAAGTCCACCTCCACCAGCCCGTCTTCGTTGACGGCCAGCGACCCGACGTCTTCAGGACTGACGGCGATATAAGGCTTCATCGCCAGTTCCGCGATGGCCGGCGACAGAATGCTCAGCTCTTCCGATCCGAAGATGTGGTAGCCCGGAACCACGAGCAAATGACCGTCCCGCTTCTCGAACGCATCGGGGATTTCGGTGAAGTACTTATGCTCCCCGTCCTGTGCGGGCTCGATCAGCCGTTTCCCGGGGTTGCCCCCGCGCAACGGACCGCCCACTTCCTCCTGGAACTTGTTGACCGACTGAACAGAGTTCCAGCCTGGAGCCCAGAAACGGTTGACCAGGGAAGGGGGTGGTTGGTTCGGATACCCTTCCATGGAGAAGGATAGAGGTGAATCGGGGTCCACGGGCGTGCGAGGCTCGTGCACGCTCACATTGGCGTGCATCGCCGTGCGGCCGCTGTATCGATGCGGCTGGCGCGGAATTCGATCACTCACTAGGCGAAAGCTCGCCGGGGGGGCGGCCTGAGCAATTGGCCCAAGAACCGGCGCTGCCTGCGCGAGCTCCCTGACAACGTCGTCGAAGGTCCGCCATGGCGAGGAAGGGCATTTCCCGGCCGCAACCATGATGTCGCCCAGCCACCGCCAACTGTCCTGCACGTCTCCGGACGGTTCCATGACTTTGAAGAACCGCTGAGCCCGACCTTCATTACTTACCAGGGTCCCGGTGGATTCGGCGAACGTCGCTGCCGGAAGGACGAAGTCCGACTTGGCCGTCGTCCTGTGGCTGATATGGTCTATGGTGACGACGTGATTGGCGGCGTGCAAAAGTGCATCGGCCTGAGCGATGTCCAGGTGGCGGTAAATATCATTTTCCACGATGATGACCGTCACGGGAGACTTGACCTTCAGGGCTTCCATGACGGAGTCGATGCGTTTGCCGCCGATGAACCCCAGGCCCATGCTGTTGCACCACGGCGTGGTGAAACAGATTCGCGTCCCTTCTTTTTCGCGGTGCAGGGCGTGCGCGACATTGGCCGCCGCCTGAACGATCGACTCGCTGCCGCAACTGGTCCCTGCCAGGACCAGCGGACGTTCGCAACTCATCAGCTCGTCGGCGATCTCCTGCGCGAGCTCGTCTATATCCGATGCAAGTTGTGGGACTGTCGGCGAATCTGGGTCTATTCTATTGGCCACAGCGAAGCCCAGGCGGGCGATCTCCTGCGGCACGGCGTGGTACGCATGCGTCGCCGCCTCGTCCAGACCCGTCCCGTGCGTCGTCGCGATGAAGAGCGGGCCGCGCTCGGTCTGGAGCGCCTGCCGGACAGCGGCATCGTTCCAAGGCTCGATGCTAAGTTCCCGGGCGATGGCGCTCGGCTTGCGGAGGATGGATCTCCGCAGCGACAGCTCGAGCAGCGGCGCCACATTGGAGACATCTTCGCCCAGCACGAGCACCCCGTCGGCGAGGCTGACCTCGCTCATGGAGGCGGAGGGAACCGGGCTGTTACGCAGAATGTCGGTCACGAGAGAGGTCAGTTGCACTTCCGCATCGGCCACCCCCATGAAGAAGTTCTCCGCTCCGACGAGATGGCGCAGTGCGAAATTGGACTCCATGGAGGCCCTCGCCGAGCCGATCCCGATGACCCGCTCGCTGTCCGCGATCCGACGGCCGATCTCCGCCAGCACCGCCTCTCTCGATGCAGGGGCAAGATGACCATCGTCGTCGCCGATGAGCGGACGTCTGATTCTCTGAGGACCGTTCACGAATTCGTAGCCGAATCGGCCCCGATCGCAGAGGAAATAGCCGTTGACATCCCCGTTGTAGCGGTTGCGGATGCGGCGCAGCATTCCGTATCGCTCGCCGGGAATCGTGTTGCAGCCAAGGCCGCAGTGAACACAGACGGAGGGCGCCGTCTGCAGATCCCATTTGCGCGCGTAGTGGCGGGCGAACGTCTTGTCGTCGAAGACGCCCGTCGGACACACCTCCACGAGGTTGCCGCTGAACTTGTTCTGCAGGACGCCGTCCTTGTGGCGTCCGAAGTAGACCCGGTCGTGCCAGGCCAGCACGTCCAGGTCCCGCCCGCCGGCGTAGTCGATGTAGAAGCGAACACAGCGGTAACACTGGATGCAGCGGTTCATCTCATGCGTGAGGAACGGGCCAAGGTACTGGTTGCGGTACGTGCGCTTCTTGAAGCGCGTTCGGCGATAGACGTGGCCGCACATTTCCGTCATGTCCTGCAGATGACATTCGCCCCCTTCGTCGCACACGGGACAATCGTGCGGGTGACTGAGCATGAGCCACTCGATCATCGATCTGCGGAATTTGACGGCCTCGGGGTCCTCGATGGAAATCCGCGTCCCGTCCTTGGCCAGCGTCATGCAACTCATGACGATCTTGCCCTTGGTGTCGTTTTCGTCCTTGAACAGCTTCACCGCGCACTGGCGGCACGCCCCCACGGAATGCATGGCGGGATGCCAGCAGAAATAGGGAATATTGAACCCCAGGGAAAGACAGGCATGCAGCAGGTTCAGCCCTTCGGGCACTTCGTATGGCTTGTCCTCGATGTAGATTGTGGGCACCGCCTACCTCCAGGGGCACCGATGCTGCCGGACGTGGCTCTCGAAATCCTCCGGGAAATACTTGAGGGCGCCGCCGAGAGGCATTACCGCTCCGGGGGCGAGAGCGCAGAAGGTATGGCCCAGTTGGAGCAGCCAGGTATGCTCGTGCAAGATCCCGATGTCCTCCGGGACGCCGTTTCCGCGCTCGATAGCCTCCAGCGTGTTCCTCAGCCACGGCAGCCCTTCCCGGCAGGGCGTGCACCAGCCGCAGGACTCCCGCGCGAAGAACTGCTCCAGGTTGAGGACCATTCCTACGGGGCAGGTCTTGTCGTCGAGCACGATAATCGTGCCGGTGCCAAGCCGGCTACCGGTTTTGTCCATGGAGGAGAAATCCATTTTGGCGTCGAAATGCTCCTCCCGCAGAAAGCTCGTCGAGGCGCCGCCCGGCAGAAGGCCCCGGAACGTGTAGCCGTCGATCATCCCGCCGGCGTGCTCGTGAAAGATCTCGCCCAGAGTGGTCCCCATCGGCAATTCCCAGATCCGGGTTCGCTTCACTCTTCCGCTGATGCCATAGAGTTTCGTGCCTCCTTCGTCGGTGAGGCTCAGGGCCTTGAATGCCTCCGGGCCGTGGCTGATGATGTAGGGGACGTTGGCGATGGTCTCGACATTGTTCACCGCCGTGGGTCTTCCCCAGAGGCCGACGGTGACCGCATGAGGCGGTTTGGTTCGCGGGATCGGCCGTTTGCCCTCGAGCGCGTTGAGCAAGCCGTCCTCCTCGCCGCACATGTAGCGGCCCGCGCTGATATGCAGGTACATCTCAAGGCTGTAGGACGAGCCGAGGATGTTCTTGCCGAGATACCCCCTCTCGTACGCCTGGGCGATGGCCTTCGTGAGCCTCCGGGCAGACAGCTTGTAGGCCCAGCGAAGGAAAATGTAGGCCACATCGGCTTCGATTGCATAGGAGGAAAGGATGGCGCTTTCCACCACCAGGTTGGGGTCTCCCTCCATGAGCAGCCGGTCTTTGAACGTGCCGGGCTCCATCTCATCGGCATTGACGGCGAAGAACTTGGGACGCCGGGCCTTGTCCCCCATCGGCACGAAGCTCCATTTTTTCCCCGTGGGGAATCCCGCGCCGCCCCGGCCCTTGAGGTTCGCATCAGTGACCATCTGCTGGATCTCTTTCTGGGACATTTGCAGGGCCCTTCGCAGGGCCTGGTAACCCCCCGCCTTTTCGTATTCGGCGGCGTCCAGCGGCTCACGATCCGGCCGGATATTCTTTGTCAGTGGCTTGTCCGTCGAAGTCATCGGTACTGGTCCAGGATTTCGTCGATCCGCGTGGGGCTCAGATCGACGTAGAGTTGATCGTCAACCATCATGACCGGGGCCTTGTCGCAGGCTCCCAGGCAGGCGATGGGCAACAGGGTGAAGCGTCCGTCGCCGGTGGTTTGCCCCCGCTTGATGCCGAGCCGATGCTCCATGTGCCCCAGCAGCGGCTCGTAGCCCATGATCCAGCAGGTGACGCTGTCGCAAACCAGGATGACGTGCCGGCCCACCGGCTTGCGAAAGATGAGGTTGTAGCACGTGGCGACGCTGTCCAGCTCGTCGTCGGTCATTCCCAAGTACCGTGCGACATCCTGGAGGCTCTCATCGGAGACCCAGCCCCGGTGTTTCTGAACGACCTTGAGGGCCTCGGGACCGGCCGCACGTTTCCTGCGGTACTTCCCGATTTCCTCGTCGATCTCTTTCTTCTCTTCATCCGTGAGCATACGACATCTCTTCCAGGCCCGGCCAAGGCTCAGCGATCGACGTCCCCCATGACGAAATCGATGCTCCCGAGGATTGCGATCAGATCGGAAACCATGAGGCCGCGGGACAACAGCGGCACGATCTGGATGTGAGGAAACGACGGGGTGCGAATGCGGGTGCGGTACGACATGGTGTCGCCGTCGCTGATCAGGTAGTACCCGTTGTTGCCTTTGGTCGCCTCGATTCCGAAGAACGCCTCGCCCGCCGGGATCACCGGCCCCCAGCTTACGTTGAGGAAATGATCGATGAGCGTCTCGATGTCGTGCATCGTCCGTTCTTTCGGTGGCGGGGTGGTCAGCGGATGCTTCGATTTATAGAGTCCCGAGGGCATATTGTCCACGCATTGCTGGATGATGCGCAGGCTCTGGCGCATCTCCTCCACCCGGACCGCCGCACGGTCGTAGCAATCCCCACAGCGGCCGATGGGAATGTCAAACTCGAATTGGTCGTACCCCGAATACGGCATCTTCTTGCGGAAGTCCCATTCCAGGCCACAGGCCCGCAGGTTCGGTCCGGTAACACCCCACTCGATCGCCTCGTCCACGGTGCAGACGCCGATCCCCTGCGTCCTGGCCTTGAAGATGCGGTTGCGCATCACCATCGTGTCGTATTCGCGCAGGCGCGCCGGCATGTAAGCGAGAAAGTCCCGCACGAGACTGTCCCAGCCCTGCGGCAGGTCCTGGGCGACGCCACCGATCCGGAACCAGTTCGGGTGCATTCGCGCACCGCACACCGCCTCCACAACGTCGAATATCCGCTCCCGGTCGGTGAACATATAGAAGACCGGAGATAGCGCGCCCAGGTCCTGGGCAAAGGTGCCGTAGAACACCAGGTGCGACGCGATTCGAAACAGCTCGGACATCATGACCCGGATGACTTTGGCCCGGTCCGGCACATCGATGCCCGCCAGCCGCTCGAGGGCCATGAGATACGCCAGGTTGTTCATGACGCCGCCGAGGTAATCGACGCGGTCGGTATACGGAATGTACGTGTGCCAGGACTGCCGCTCTCCCATCTTTTCCGCGCCGCGGTGGTGAAAGCCGATGTCCGGGATCACGTGCACGAGCTCCTCATCCTCCAGTTGGAGCACGAGTCTCAGGATTCCGTGAGTGCCGGGGTGTTGCGGCCCGACGTTGAGGAACATCAGGTCCATCCCGTCCTTGTGCTCGCGGAGTCCCCAGTACTTCGGATCGAACTGCGACTGGCTCTCGTATTCTCTGCGCTGGTCGTCGGTCAAGTGGAGCGGCGGCAGTTCCGTGGCGCGAGCGGGATGCTCCTTGCGAAGAGGGTGGCCCTTCCACCAGGGAGGCATGAGGATGCGTCTGAGATCGGGGTGGCCTTCCACCTTGGTGCCGAACATGTCCCACAGCTCGCGCTCGTACCAGTTGGCCGAGGGCCACAGATCGGTGATGCTTCGAATCGCCGGGAACTCGCCTTTGAGCGCCACCTTGATTCTGACGTACTCGTTCCGGTCGAACGACAGAAGCTGATAGACGACGGTGAAGTCGCTGTCGGGCTGGCCGGAACGATTCTCCCGCGTCCGCTCGTCGATCGCCGTCAGATCGTACAGCATGCGGTAGGGCCTGGGCGCCTCGTGTTTCAAGTAGCGCAGGACCCCCGCCACGGCGTCGGCGCCGATCCACACCGTCGCTACCGCATCCCGCGTCGCCTGCTCGGTGATCGCTTCGGCGCTGAACTTCTGCCGCAACTCTTCGACTATTGTGGAATGGACAGCCATGCCGGTTCCAGAAAGAAGTCGATGCTTCAATTCAGATCGTATCGGGAGAGCGCAGGTGCTGCTCCTTTTGTCGATCCAGCCGCTTGATATCCCTCTGGCTGGGCATCGCCGGCCGGTACGTGCCCTGAGGGCCCACGACCCAGCTCAAGGGGCGCCGTTCGGCGCCGATCGCCTGCTGGAGCAGCAGGAGTCCCTCGATGAACGCGTCGGGCCGAGGCGGGCAACCGGGTATGTACACATCGACGCCGAGAAACTCGTCAACTCCCTGGACGACGCTGTAGATGTCGTACATCCCCCCGGAGTTGGCGCACGAGCCCATGGAAATGACCCATCGAGGCTCCATCATCTGTTCATAGAGCCGCTGGATGACCGGCGCCATTTTGACGAAGACCGTGCCGGCGATGACCATCAGGTCCGCCTCTCGCGGCGTGCCCCGAATCACCTCGGAGCCGTAGCGAGCGATATCGTATTTGCTCGTCAGGCTGGTCGCCATTTCCACGTAGCAGCAGGAGAGCCCGAAATTGAACGGCCAGACCGAATTCTTGCGGGCCCAGGCAACAAGATGCTGCAAACGAGCGAAGAGGATGCCCCGCCCCACCGCCAGATCGAGAGAGTCCTCGTGCGCGGCCGGCTTATCAGGAGTGCGGTCCGTCAGATCGTCTTTGCGGATTGCCACGTGTTTTCCCTGTCTCGGCGCACCTTCTTCTGGAACCGAACTGTTCCCCAATCCAAAGCCCCCAGCCTCCAGAGGTATACCAGCGCCGCCAGCAGGATTCCGATGAAGACGAGGACCTCGATGTATCCGGCCCATCCCAGCTCCCGCCAAGCAATCGCCCAGGCAAAGATGAAGATGGACTCCACGTCGAAGACAACGAAGAACATCGCGACCAGGTAGAAGTCGATGGAGAACCGCAGGCGCGCCGAGCCCGTCGGCGGAAAGCCGGACTCATAGACCTGGCCCGTGGCCTGCTCGCGGTGGTGCTGCCCGAGCAGATAGGAGACGACGACAATCGCCGCAGCCAAAGACAGAACCGCGACCGCATAAACCACCAAAGGCCACAGTGGGACATCCATAGACCTTGCTGCCCTTCATTGCCTGCGGAACGACCTGCCGCGCACTAATTCCCCTGTGTCGCGCAAGGAACGTCCGGGCGGCAGGAGAAGCCTGAAGGCTGTTGTCAGTGCGATGAGCGTGCTGCCGCGGTCCTAACCGAATTGTACTACGATGAACTGCGAGAACTCACCCCGCCGGATCAACAGAAGCGCTTTCTTCCGGCTCCGCGCCGCGCTGATCGCCTTGCGGAACTGGTCCGTGGATGTGACGGCCTGCCCGCTGACGGCGGTGATCAGATCGCCCGGCTCGACCCCAGCGTCGTCGGCGGGACTGCCGGGAACGACGGCCGAGACAATGACACCTGTTCCGGGCTCATAGCCGAACTGCTGAGCCATGTCCCTCGAGAGATTCTGCACCTGCACGCCAAGGGTCGCCTGCTGCTGCTGTTCCTGGGGAGCCTGTTGCGCCCGGGCCACTTCGCTCGGCCGCTCGCCCAGAGTCAGCGCAACCTGCGAGACCTTCCCCTCCCTGGCAACGGTAAGCTGAATCTTGGTGCCCGGCACCATGGTTGCGACTTCATTTCTGAAGGTGTCGTACGATTCGATCTTCTTGCCGTCCACCTCCAGGATCACGTCTCCGATCCTCAGCCCGGCGGCAGCCGCCGGAGAGTTGGCTTCAACCTGCGCCACCAGAACGCCCTGCGCCTGCGCCAGTTTCAGGAGTTCCGCAATATTTGCGGTCACGTCCTGGCCGAGCAGACCCAGGTAGCCGCGAATCACACGTCCGCTCTTCTTCAACTGCTCCTGGATTGTCTTGGCCATGCTGATGGGAATCGCGAAACCGATACCCATGTATCCGCCGCTCTGACTGGCAATGGCCGTGTTGATTCCAATCGCCTGGCCATCCAGGTTGATGAGCGGGCCGCCCGAGTTGCCTGGATTGATGGCCGCATCGGTCTGAATGAAGTCCTCGTAGGCGGCAATGTGAACGTTGCTGCGCCCCACGGCGCTGATCACGCCCACTGTCACCGTCTCCGTCAGGCCGAAGGGGTTCCCGATGGCAACGACCCAGTCCCCGACCTGCATCTTGTCCGAATCGCCCAAAGGCAGCACCGGGAAGTTCTTGCCTTCGATCTTGATCAGGGCCACCTCCGAATCGGGGTCCGTCCCGATCACCTTGGCGTTGGCGAACGTGCGGCCGTCCTGAAGTGCAACCGTCATCTTATCCACGTTACCCACCACGTGGTTATTCGTCAGGATATAGCCGTCCTCGCTGATGATGAAGCCGGAGCCCTGTCCTCGCTCCAGGTACCGCCGGGGGGACCGCATCTGAGGCAGTCTGCCCCCGAAGAATCTCCGCAGGAAATCGTCGCCGAAAGGACCGTAGGGATTGTTGTATTGGCTCTCGTTCTCCGATCCTACCGTAGGGGCCACGTCCACGGTCTTTTCCACCGTGATCGACACAACCGCAGGCATGGTGGCCTTCGCCGTGGTGGCAAACGCCTGCGACAGTTGCCTTGCGATGTCCTTACACTGTTGTTGCTGCTGCTGTGATGAGAAGGACGGCGCCGTCACGCTCACGAGAATGCCGGCACATAAAGCGAGCATGCGGATGTTCCTGGTAAGGCACTGGACACTCTTTGCAGATCGAGTCATGATACACCTCCTGTTCTATGGTGATGTTCCGTGCCACTGCAACTCGGCATGCGCGGTGCACGGGCACTGCCGCTTCCAACGAACTGCACAGACTCTCATGGCACGCTGATAGTTTCTACTGTTGGGACGATTCACGATATGGACTCAGCCGGCATAGGCCGTCTGCCGGATTTCTCCGTCACACGTTTGCAGGATCGTGTGGCTCAAGGTCGCCCGCAGATCGGGCGCGAAGTCCGCGCTCCATTCGAGCACTTTGCCCAGGAGCAGGTCTCCGAGCAAGACTGCCGACTGGTTGCCCCACCGCTGATTGGTGGTGGGCACGCCCCGGCGAAGACAGCCCCGGTCGAGCACATCATCATGCAGCAGGGTGGCATTATGGATGGTCTCCAGCACGGTTGCGGCGTGAATGTGCTCCTGCGTGACCGTGCCGAGCGCCCGGCCCCATAGCAGCAACAGCGCCGGCCGCAGGAGTTTCCCACAATCCAGCGCCGCATACTCCATCACAGGCCGGATCGATTCCGGCAGATCTTCGCCCAGTCCCTGCAGGGCGGCGCGGACCCGCTGCAGGTCCTGCTCGACAGGCAAGAGAAAGAGAGCACTGGTCAGCTTTGCCGTCATGGCGGCGCCCGCCCGCATCATTCGGCCCCGAACGCGATGGTGCTGATGAGCACGTACGCTCCGTTTGAGCTCACGAGGGGCGCACCCCCAGCGTCAACACAGCGAGTAGTACTCCACTCCCACAGGATCGCTCCCGGCAGCCAGCGGACCGCAGCGATCAGATGCCATTGCAGTCGAAACCGCGTCACGCCGAGGGACCGCGACCAGAGAAATAGCAGCGTGATCGCGGACGCAAAGACCAGCCCTATCACAATCTCACTGGCCGACAACTGGCCGACCATCAGTAGATACAGTCCGACCAGAATCAGCCAGGCGACGCAGGCAGAAAGAAGTCCTCTCCACGATACCTTGTTCTCTGGCACACTCTATCCCTTTTTCACCCGTCGGCGACTGCCTGCTGCGGCGCGAAACTCGAAATTCGAATGCCGAGATTGGAAATGAACACGGAGGCTCGAATGCCCCAGATTCCAGACGGCTCTCTCGGCATCACGTTTCAATGCACGATTACTCAGAACGACGTTTCGTAGGAATGCGCGTCTTACGTCTTGAACTCAAGGCCCAGGCCGGGCCGTCGGGGCTGCTCGCGACTTGCACCACACCCAAGTGAGGTTATCGAACCTGGATAAGATTCCCTACCTCGGCGCGTCCGCTCTGCAAGGCGCGCACGTAACGGACGATGTACCAGGTTGCCTGCGGACGGATGACAAAGCCGAGCACGGGCTCGTGGCCGACGCCGGTCAGCATGTCTCTGTAGAGCGCGCCGTCGGAGAGGGCCTGCACCCGTGGCAGGGCCAGGTCCGTCGGCGCCGGCGTATAACTGTAGCCGACCGGCCCATCCCCGCGACCGGTCTGGCCGTGGCAAAATGCACAATAATAGCCGTAGTAGACCTGCCCCGTCTCTCGCGTCATCGCCGTGTCGGGCAGCGGATTGCGCAATTGCCCCACGGCCTCGGCCGGCGGCACTAAAGCGGGTGTTGCAGCGACCGGCACGATCCCCTCAGGCGTTGCCGGCATCAGCGCCTGGTACGGCAGAATCTTGGGCTGAACCCGCATCCGCGGCCCGGAGAACATCAGGTAGAGCACCGCGATGGCGACGACAGCCGCAACGATCAAAACTATACCTGCAGCAATCTTCTTCATGGCACGTTCACGTCTTTGACGTACTCCGGCGGCAGTTGGATCTGGGGCGGCGCCACTTTCGCTTGAGGCGGCGGCACCGTCGAATACGGCGATAGCGCCGGCGTGTCCGGCAGCGTGTCAAAGTCCCAATGACGCGGCGCTTCCGGCACGGCCATGTGAGTGACCATCGCCCAGCCCAACGTGACGACCGTCAGAAGGATGATCGCCAGCCAGATCCAGACTTGTGCGGTCGGCCTGTACTCTTCGTATTGGTGCGTAATCATCAGTAGTTCGGCGAATGCATCGACTTCCACGCGATATCGATGATGCTGTAGACGAACGTGCCGACGTACACCAGGATCAGCATCCAGGGCATATAGCTCCAGACCTCTCTCCAGGTGAACGGCCCGGGCGATTCGACCGACTGGTATCGCTCCGGGTGCCGTGCCCGCTTCATGGGCAGGTACGACAGGAAGAACGACAGGACCAGCACAAGGCCCGCGCCGACAGTCAGGATCACGTGACGGTTTTGTAGAACATCGAGCTCAAACATAGTATTGAGAATTGATGATTGATGATTGATGAAGGATGATTATACAAGAGTCCGGATTTCCTCTTCCACAATCAATAATCAATCATCCATCATCCATGGTCACTCCGGTGGTTTGGCCGCCTCTTCTCCCAGTTCCCGGGGCGTCTGGTATGGGTTCACCCACCTGTTCTCGTAGGAGGCATCGATTCCTTTCGGCTCGATGCCGGCGTCGGTGTAGCCGACAAAGTCCACGGCCACGTAGTTGGCGAGGTCCCAGATCTTTTCGGATTCGAGGGCCCGCTTGAAATACGGCATGGCGGTGCCTGTAAT
>Ga0315296_10003348_pt1 | contig 13425 bp, 11 predicted proteins | sample YL17G14_18_MG_FD_203921 | JGI IMG/M metagenome (GOLD analysis project Ga0315296, IMG submission 203921) | Sediment microbial communities from Yellowstone Lake, YNP, Wyoming, USA - YL17G14_18 | ecosystem: Environmental > Aquatic > Freshwater > Lake > Sediment | place: USA: Wyoming | collected... | reverse complement strand
TTGTTCAATCAACGTCGATTGCGTCTGCGATATGAAAAACGTGACGATATCCATCAAGCGTTCCTGATAATCGGTTGCCTTTTAATATGTTGGAGACGAATCATAGAGTTTTGTTAGAGTGCCTAAATGTGGCTTACGGTCAAAACCAAAACCCGTGACGTTTCTCCTTAACAATTACTGATATCGCATTGGCCTATACTCTATAGGATGGTCTAAGAAAATAGATTAGGTGAATGTATGGGCCAAGTATCGTATAATAAGTTTATTAACACGGATGTTAAACTTCGTATCTGTAAAAGTTACGTTTAATTTTGGGAAAGACCACTATGAGACATCTGCTCCTGGCCTTGTTCGGGTTGATTCTGATCTTAATCTCAGCCGGCTTATGCTGTGCAGACACTGTCGTTAAACTGAGCCCCCATGTTTCAGTATATCAGAGTATGGTCAATGGGGTATTCATCGAAAACGATGGTCGAACGCTTGTTATCTATGGCGATCCCGGGAAAAACTTACAGAAAGCGGACATGGTGCTGTTCACACACTGTCGGAGCGATGTGGCCTGGGCCGGTCGCGATCTGGTAGACAATGGTGCTGAATCTGTTGTACCTGCTGCCGAAGCTCATAACTTTTCAAAAGTTGCTGATTTTTGGGCATCATTTGTTCAATCCAAATTTCACGATTATGGGCAACAGAGTACTAAGATACTGACGAAAGCCCTGAGAGTCGGTCAAAGAGTGAGTGAAGGAGACACCATCAACTGGCAGAATATAACCATGAAGATTGTGGACACGCCGGGATATACAAGAGGTTCGGTTTCCTATTTTACGACCGTAGATGGCATAAAGTACGGGTTTGTAGGAGATATAATTTATGGTAATGGACATTTAATAGATCTCTACAGCTTGCAGGATGCTGTCTCCGAAGCACGTATTGGAGGCTATCATGGGTATGCGGGAAGGCTTGGTGAGCTGATAAGAAGTTTGCGTAAGGTACTCGATCAGAATCCTGATATCTTAGTTCCAGCTCGTGGTCCTGTAATCAGAAATCCAAAAGCCTCTATCGAGCTTTTGATCCAAAGATTACAGACGGTCTATGAGAATTATTTGTCAATTAATGCAGGGCGCTGGTACTTCAAAGATTGCTATGAAACCCTCGCTGCGAGAGTGCTGGAACCAGATAATACTGTCCCTTGGATGCCTTATGCAACAATCATAGAGAAAACGCCACCGAGTTGGATAGTTCCTATTCATAATTCCCGTCTTATACTATCTGAAGACGGAACCGGCTTTCTGATTGATTGCGGCTCTGATGCTATTATCAGCAAAGTCAAGGAATTGAGAGATGGCGGACGGCTATCCCGACTGGAAGGTCTTTTCATAACGCATTATCATGATGACCATACGGATAAAGCTAACGAACTTGTCCAAGAATTCAAGTGTCCTGTCTATACCTGCCAGATATTGGAAGATATCCTGGAGCACCCCGAAGCCTATCGTCTTCCAGCCATGACATCAAGCAAAATTACAGGTCTGACCGTTGTCCCCGATGGCTGCAAGATGCCGTGGAAGGAATTTGATTTAACCTTCTATGACTTCCCAGGGCAAACTATATACCATGATGCATTGCTTGTTGAAAAAGACGGTGGCGAAAAGATATTTTTCATAGGTGATTCCTTTACGCCTTCAGGAATCGACGATTATTGCCTGCAAAATCGGAACTTTCTCCACCCGGAAATGGGATATTTTTACTGTCTGGATCTCCTGCAAAAAATGCCACCGGACTACTTGCTCATAAATCAGCATGTCCTTGAGCCCTTTCGCTTTGCCGAAGGTCAACTCAAACATATGACAGCAGTGTTGGAAAAACGTAAGCAGCTATTGGCAGGCCTTTTCCCATGGGATGAGCCGAATTACGGGCTTGATGAACAATGGGCCAGATTATATCCATATAGTCAAAAGGCAAAAGCAGGACAGCGTCTGGAAATAGCAGTTAAAATCCTTAACCACTCAAGTGCTTCACATCTATATACGATCGGCCTGAACGCTCCCGAAGAGTTTCAATTAGAACTCAAGAAGCGTTCAATAAATATTGGGCCAAGAGAGGAAGCTGAGATCCGCTTTGAAATGACTGTGCCAAATAACGTATTAAAGAACCTTTACCTTATTACCGCAGATGTGCACTTTGACAAATGGGATTTGCGTCAATGGTGTGAAGCTATGATAGAAATTTATCCTTGAGTGAGCTAAGAAAAATCGCGAGATTTAGTTAGTGTGCGCTAATGATTAAAATTTGTCGCGACTTATTGTGATGAACATCATCCAGCAATCAATAAGTTATTAGCATTTATGGGAGCGAGAAATGAATTCTGGAATATTCAAAGGTCGTTGTGTGGCCGTACATTTGCTTGCTATTCTTGTTACATGCATATGTGTAGCTGACAAGCTTCCTGCTCAATCCTCGATTGAGGCATCAAGAGTTATACTGTCAAATGATATTGTCCGTTTTGAATTCGACGCCCAGTATATGGGGCTGACTGAAATGACAGACCGTGCAACAGGAGTGAACCACATCCAACCCGTCGATAAAAGATATACGCTCTGGGAACTCACTTTTTACCGGGACGGCCAAAAACGTAGTCTTTCAAGTATTCAGATACCGTGCACTTCTTACAAAATTGAAAAGCTTATAGATGGCTTTCAGCGAGCAACTTTTGAATGGCTCGATATGGATTTGGAAGAAGAAAAAGGAGTTGTTACAGTACGGGTAACAGTGGATCTTCCTCAGAATATTGGCATAGCCTCATGGAGGATATGGGTCGATAACAACTCTGAGGTGTGGGGCCTCTATGAAGTTGACTTCCCGAAATTCAGAGGATATTTGAAATCCGGAGAATACGACATTGCCGTACCCAGACGCAACTGGGGCAAACTTTTCAAAAATTGCTCCGAAAAAATGTCATATAAATATCCCCACGGCTGGTCAATGCCGATGCAGTTTTTGTGTGCGATTAAAGACACGAGTGCAGTCTATATAGCTACGCACGATCCAAACGCATGGGACAAAGGTTTTACCATAGAACCGGGCAAGGAGTTTTATGTCAGAACGAATGTTGAAGATATGGGTGTTCCTGGTTCCGATCACAAAGATCCGTTTCCTGTGATGATAGGCGTGTATCGTGGAAGTTGGATGGAGGCGTGCAAGATTTACCGAAAATTCGCGATTACAGCTCCTTGGACATCCGAGGGGAAAATCTCACAGCGTAAAAGTATGCCGCAGGCATTGAAAAATATTGGGCTATGGATGCAGGTGGGCAACTATATTGGGCCGGAGGCAGGCACATTGGAAGAGAAGAACAGACCATTGATTGACGCACAAAGGTATTTTGAAGTTCCCACTGCCGCGCACTGGTATAACTGGCATGCAATCCCATTTGATACTCATTATCCACATTATTTCCCGACAAAACCAGGCGTTCCAGACCAGGCGCATGACCTTGTCTCAAGGGGTCTTGTTATCATGCCCTATATCAACGGCAGGATCGTTGATATATCTAACGATGATTTTTATGAGTACAAACCTTATTGTGCTAAAGATCAAATGGGAAAGCACTATGTCGAAACGTATGGAAACGGTGTAAAACAGGCTCCCATGTGCAGCTACACAGAGTTCTGGCAGGATAAAATTGCAGATATTGTCGAGCATCTGGCAGAAGAAGTCGGTGTAAATGCGGTCTATATTGATCAAATAGCTGCCGCAGGCCCGGTTCTTTGTTTTGACAAGACACATGGACACCCGCTTGGCGGTGGAGGCTGGTGGGTTGACGGCTATCGAAAAATGCTGAAGAAAGTTCAAAAAGTAGCACATGAAAAAGGGAGAGATATGATTATTACTACCGAATGTGCTGCAGAACCCTTCATGGACGGAATTGACGCTTTCCTCACCTGGATAAAACCTGATGTTCGATCCATCCCGATGATAACATCGGTCTATTCAGGATACAGTATCTATTTTGGCAGTCCTGCTTTGTTTGAACACGGCGACCGAGCCTGGATTATGGCGCAAGGACGGGCCTTTCTTTGGGGCAGTCAGAACGGATGGATGGGATTCGAGCTATTTAGGCCAGAGCACGCCAAGAAGGCAGCCTTTCTGAAGAAGGTTGGAAAGTACCGCATTGCAGGAAAGAAATTCCTCACATATGGGGAATTGGTTGATCTTGTAAGCCCAACAAATCATATTGAGACCATAACAGAGGTCTGGCCTGACCATGGCAATAATCCCCGCAACGCAACGCTCCCAAGTGTCCAGGGGGCTATCTGGAGGGCAGAGGACGGAACGCTTGGCATTTTCCTCGTGAATTATCTTGAGAAAGAAAATACCGTCGAATTTCAAATCAATCCAGATAGGTATGGGCTTGGTGGTTCTGCTAAACTTACGATCACACAAATCCGACCTGAAGAAAATCACGTCGAAGGAGCTGTTCCATGCGAGCCTATCAGCCGAACAGAGACGTTGGATCCTTGGGAGATATTCATGCTGGAGATTAGGGGAAGTTGACCAGAAACAGTTTCACTACCATCAAGATATTGTGGGCCAAACCGGGATCATGACCTTCAGATTCGAAGTCCGCAACAAAACGTCGTAAAGTCTTGTAAACAAAGAACTCCCAAAAGTTACTTGACATATACTCCACAAAATCATGACAATGCTTTGTCCTATGACCCAGACTTAGCAAAAATCATAAAAGTCTGGCCACACCTTTCGGGTGAAATGAGAAAAGCAATTGTCAAGATGATAAGCTAATGACGTCTTTTCTTAATTGGCCTCTTAGTTGGTAAACAGGAGGAAATTTGGTTTGTTCTGCAATACCTATTATCATAATATTTATCAATGTGCAGGCCATCCGGCGTAGCAGTAGTGAATTTTATAGGCGGGCCTTTTTATCCACCTGACAATGATAAGACCTTATACATCTTTAGATATAAAAGAAGCATTTGCCCCAGCGGGGTTTATTTCGCGATCCCTAACCGGCTTTGAGGTGCGTCCTCAACAAGTCGAAATGGCCAGTGCTATTCAACGAGCACTTATGGATGGTCGGCACTTGGCTGTTGAGGCTGGCACAGGTGTTGGCAAGAGCTTTGCGTATCTTATTCCGTTTATCGAGCTTGTTTGCCGTACAGGCAGTAAGGCACTGATTAGCACTTATACCATCACTCTTCAGGAGCAGCTAATCAATAAAGACATCCCATTTCTGGCTGATTGTATACCTCAAAAGTTCATAGCTGCTCTGGCAAAGGGTAGAGGCAATTACCTGTGCAAACGCCGGCTTGAATTTGCCCTGCGAAGGCAAAGAAGCCTTTTCGATGATTTCGGCTCTAAGCTCGAACTGATAAGCAATTGGGCTAATGAAACCGAGGACGGATCGCTGAGTGATATGCCATTCTTGCCAAAAAATCAAATCTGGGACAGGGTTAAAAGTGAACACGGCAATTGTCGCAGTCGCAAGTGCCCTCATTTTCGTACCTGCTTTTATTGGCGCGCCAGACGGTGCTTAGAGAAGGCTGATATTGTTGTTGCTAACCATGCCCTGTTGTTTAGTGACCTCGTACTCAAAGAAGGGGGAGTGTCCATTCTGCCTGATTATGGGTTTGTGGTAATTGATGAGGCACATAATATTGAACATGTCGCCGGAGACCATTTCGGAATAAATATCAGTAATCACCGAATCAGATTTCTACTGGACGGCCTTTACAATCCACGAACACATAAGGGGCTTTTGGCCTATATGAATGCTGAAAAAGCAATTGACATGGTCAGCCGAACAAGGAGAGAGGTTGGGATTTTCCTGAATCATATTCGGGACTGGTACGAAGGCACAAAGGAAGAAACCAAAGGCAGATGCTATAAGAATTTTGTCGATGATACAATCTCAGGATACTTGAAGGACCTTGGATCGGAATTAACTAAGCTGTCAAAGCAATCAAAAGAGGTTGATGAAAAACTTGAGATTATGCGGTTCGTTGACCATTGCAAAGCGTTGGTCCAGGACTTGGAGAACTTTCTGACGCAGAAACAGGCAGATCATGTCTACTGGGTCGAGGTGAATGGTAACGGAACCGCAACTGTACGCTTGAGAAGCGCAGCAGTGAATGTCGGGCCGGATGTGAAAAGATGTCTGTTTGATAAATATGAATCTGTGATACTGACAAGTGCAACTTTGAGCACCGGCGCGGCGGGGGAAAAAGGTTGTTTTGATTTTTTTGTCAGCCGAATCGGCTTAGATGATTTTGATGCGGTTAAACTCGGCTCGCCCTTCGATTACGAAAAGCAGGTTACCATTTATATCGAGAAAGACCTGCCGAATCCGAATGAATCGGCTTTTACTGGAGCTGCTGCTGAGGTATTGAAAAAATATGTTCTCAAAACTACCGGTAGAGCATTTGTGCTTTTTACCAGCTACGCAATGCTCAAAGAAATGGCTGATAAGCTTTCTGAGTGGTTGGCTGAAAATAATATTGAGTTGCTCCAGCAAGGATCGGATGTTGACAGGACTACCCTTTTGAAGCGCTTTAAGGCTGAGGGCAACAGCGTGCTGTTTGGCACGGACAGTTTCTGGCAAGGAGTTGACGTGCCGGGCGAGACACTTTCCAACGTAATTATTGTTCGGCTGCCGTTCGCGGTTCCAGACCAGCCGTTGCTTGCTGGCCGGCTTGAGCAAATAAGAGAGCTGGGAGGCAATCCTTTTTATGACTACCAGTTGCCCTCGGCGATCATCAAGTTCAAGCAAGGATTTGGGCGACTGATTCGCAGCAAGATCGATACTGGCATCGTGGTTATTTTGGACAGCAGAATAATCAGCAGATCTTATGGCGCGAAGTTTTTAGCTGCGATACCCAAATGTAAAACTAAAATTATTGTTGCAGAAAGATAAATCTGTATAGCATTAGAGAAACGTATTGCACATACAGTGCTGGGCGATAGTGAGACAAAAGGCGTCTATCTTCCTAACTGCCAGTAGTTTGGTAGCCAGCTCGAGTCCTTGGCGGGGGTTCCGGGAGTGGCCCTGGTTCGGCGCTCCCCTCAAATCAAACCCTCGAAGGTCGGCGATCGCAGATGACCCATTTCCGTCAGCCCGAATTAGTGAACTCTGCACCGCCAGCCTGGCAATCGGCATATAGACCCGGAGGGACAGTCGACCGGCTCTTGGAGCTTTGGTGCTTTGGCCAATTCAGCCAGGAAATCCTGCCGCTGCCTTCTGGTAAGGCCGCTGCCGACTTTGCCCTTGTACACCAGCCTGCCCTGATGCTTTTCACCAAGCAGTAGCACCCTTATGGCCTTTTCACCCCGCATCGGAACATAACCGATAACCTCGAAGTCGGCGGTGTGAGCGACCTTAATCTTGAGCCAGTCGCTTGAACGCTTGCCAATAAGATAAGGGCTGTCTATACGCTTGGCCATCATCCCTTCCAGCCTGTGCCGAACGATACCGGCAAAGAACTCCATACCATGCCCGACTACGTAGTCTGGTACGATCAGAAGCGGCTGGCCAAGTCTGCCCACCAGATCAATTAGCCGCTGGCGTCGTTCGCTCAGCGGCTGTTGCGTAATTCGTCGCCCTCCGACATAGAGAAGGTCAAACGCCATCAGCCTGACCGGCATTCGCTTGCTCAATATCTCGATCCTGGTTGGGTCCTGAAGATGGTCCCGCTGCTGCAGCTTCTGGAAAGATGGCCTTCCATGCCTTAGCACAACTATTTCACCATCTATGACCGTCCCCGCTGGGAGATCTCTCAAGCAGGCTAACTCCGGGTATCTATCGCCTATATCCATAAGATGGCGATTCTGCAGCCGTAAACGGTCATCTTCAATAAAGCCAAGGCAGCGGGTGCCATCCCACTTTACTTCAAAAAGGTGCTTATCGCAGTTGAACTTGAACATTCCCTGCAGCTTGCTGCAGGGTAGATTCCGTATTATTATGGATGTGTGGAAACAACAGAAGTAAACAAGGGATATCATTGTGCATGGCAGATACATTACCATATAGTGTTTCCAGTAAAGTACAGAAAAGCATTACTCGACGATGAGGTAGTAAAAATAATAAAGCAGACAGCTGTAGGAATAGAGCAGAGATACGCAATAGATGTAGAAGCAATGGGCATGGATACCGATTACATACATTTGTTATGTGGGGCACATCCGAAGGTTTCTCCCGGACAGATAGTGCGAATATTCAAAAGCATAACAGCCAGAGAGATATTTCGGACAAAGCCAGAAGTGAGAAGGGAATTGTGGGGAGGAGAATTTTGGACGGATGGATATTATGTAGCCACGGTTGGTGAACGAGGTGACTGGAAAACGGTAGAAAAATACATAGAAAGACAGGGAAAGGCAAGAGAAGATTTGAAGCAGTTAAGGCTATTCTAAGAAGAACTTAGATACCCTGCGGCTTGCCGCAGGGTTCTTCATTACATCACGATCATTGCGAAGTAGCCATTGCCGACCCAATTTTTATTAGCTTGATAACAGACACAAAGGACAATGATACATTTTACAGGCTCGCAAAATACATCAACCAAATTAAAGAAGACTATGCTGTTGCAAGGCTACTTTTGGTGCAATCACAATTTAAACGAAAAGACTTTGACCGCATAAGCCAAAGAACCACTTTTGTAAACGCTCTGGATTATGCACAGTTTAACTTGTATGTCGGGCTTCTCAAATCTTCATTCAAAGAAGCCTACAACATTTTGGACAAAATAGCTGTTTTTATAAATGATTATTACAAATTGGGTCTTCCCGAAGATAAAATTTATTTCACATCAGTTTGGCGGAAAAAAGATATAATCAGAGACGAGATATTGCAATCAAAAAATATCAGCCTTTATGCGCTTTATGATATTTATCAAGATTTTAAATCAGATGAATGCGAAAGGATTCGAGATATACGAAATGCCCTTACTCATCAAAAACTATCTGTTTTTGACTCTATGATTACCAACTGGGATAAAAAAGACGACAAATATAATATCGGCTATGACACAATGCTGGATAAAACAACCGAACTTTTAAGATTGGCAAAATCGGCTATTATCTATATGGTCAATTACGTTAATCTTGACGAGAATAAAAAACGAGGCAATGGATTAGTTGCTCCAATGTATGTGGACACATCGCAGTTTTTATAGAGCAAATTTTGACTTTTTTATATAAGATGAATTAACTAACCCCACCCACCGCCTGCTTTCCGCCGAGGCGGAATGGGGGGAAGGGGCTCGTCCTTGCTCAAGCAAGGAAGCAACAACCGCTGGGGCGGGATTTCTGCCTGTCAGGACAGAAATTGTTGCTAAAAAAGGTTCGCACTTTGTTCAGCAATTGCGGGCAAAACATTACGTCGCTATTTTATATCAGCAAAACAAGTTGCCACCGATTTTCTCATTCGCTAATTGATTTTCCCAGTAATCAGACATCGCTTAGGATATCGTTGGCTATTTGCCATAATCCCTAACGCCACCGCATCAAACATATTCTGATGAAAGTGGTTCCTCGTACCCATCTTCTTGGGTTTGAGCCTTTTTTGCTGAGCCCTACGAACATGCTACTCGTCACTACGCTCCACGCCGCTGCTGGGCGCTTCTTCTGGTTCAACCTTCAGACCTCTGAAGGCTTCTTTCGGCTTATTGTATCCGAGGTATGACATTAGTGTTTCGTTTACTTGAAGGGAGGCATCGAAAGGTGACATTTCGCGCTCGGTCAAGTAATACTTGGCTTGAATAATGAGGTCGTTCATCGACCCAAGGACACGTCTGTCGGTTGCTTTGGAAAACCATATTCTTCCTGTGTGCGGTACAATCAGCCTCCGAAAGAGGAATTCGCAGCCATCGTAGGTCATAAAGTCCGACATGTAGCTAAGCGTTTGTTGAAAGAACTGGTTGTCGTCGGTGACCCCCCGACCGTACATTATCATAGTGTAAAGAGCAACAGTATTCGTCACCATGATGTACTGCACGCGTTCTACAGTGAAAAGGTGGGCTGTCCAATCGACAAAAGGGTTGCGGTTGAGAGGAAGACACTGTAAGCCAGTGACCTTGATTTTCTTTGCCAGCTTGTGCGTCAGGCGGAATATCATCCCACATAAATCCAGCATGTATTTGAGCGCATCATTGCAGCGTATTTGTACAGAAATGATAAGCTACTGCTGTGCATACTGTCAAACCCAGAAAAGCTTTAGCACATTGGACGTGAAACTCACACCCTTATGGGCTTTCATTTAACGAGTAGTTATGCCCTGCCAATCTTTTTCAAATAACCTTTGTCTTTCTTAAGGCCTAATTTAGTTGCCTTGCCCTGCACCGATTTTAGACTTCGACCCAGCTCCTCAGCTACCTGCCTTGTGGTTCTATTTTTAAAGATCTGCTTTAGCTTTTTCACGTCCTGTTTTGACCATGGTTTCCTATCTGATTTGACTTTCTTAGCCATAAACGAGTCCTTTCAAGAATAAAACCTTGCAGTGACAAATCTTTACATAAAGATGTTAACGGGGATAATTCTCAAAATCAATCGTTTTCCTCCAACGCACACAAATACCAATAGCTCAGCCACATTTGTACTTTGCCGCCATTATCCCCAGCGCTACAGCATCAAACATATTCTGGTGAAACCGCTCTTTCCAGGCCCTGTCCTGGGTAAGGTAAACCTTAAGTTCGGGAAACTTTGAGACAATGGCCCTTGCTACATCCTTCTTGTCGGCCCAGCCGTTGCCGTGTCGCCCCCGACAATTCCTACAAAACAAATAGGCTTTACTAAGCAACACTTACATAATGTGCGACTACAATAGTCGGACAGGCCTATTTCTGGACATGCCCAACCCATATCTTACCCTTACACCAGAGGTCCAACTGCGTCTCTACGGTCTCAGGTTTGTCCATTTTGTTCGGACAAGGGAGCCCCCCAAACACGTATATGAAGACCTAAAGATGCGAATACCCCGATATGATGTCACTTTTGTCAGTGACAGCCGACCTTCGCCCCCGTGAAGGGGGCGACCAAGTGATGCCAACATGAGAGCGACCGGGTCAACGCCTCTTCTGGAGCGCTTCCACAGCCCCGTGGACGCGTCCAAGGCCGAGAAGCTGTGGTTGGACGGCCTCTACATGGATGTGCCGGAAGAGTGGGACGACCCTTACCGATTCTTCCGTTGGTAGCCCCTAATCGACCAAATCTACTACATTAACCCCGTTAGATAACTTCGTATTTTGATGGCGGAGGTGATGGTATTGAGATCGTTGTTCTACGATATTATTGAACGTATCGGTCGTTTGAAACCTATGCCAATTGGGTCAGGTTAATGCCAAGAATCGCTGAAAACTTGAATCTATGGCAGGGCATGCGGTTAAGGTCTGTGAAAAAGCGGTTATTGGAAGAAAAGCTGGGCATAAAAAAGCATGTTTTTCGTGCAAATTTTCAATAAAACCGTTTCGGAAAAGGAAATTCTTAGCTGTTTAAGGTAATTATGGTAAGATCATTTATGTCGTACAGAGAAAATTATGTTTTGTAAGCGATTAAATGGGAAATCTCAGCTGATAATAATCCCAGCAATCCATCACAGGAGCAGACAAATTTCGTTTTTAAACCCAAACAGACACCTCACAGACGCATTTCGCTCGTTGAAATACCGCAATTACCGTCTGTTCTTCTGTGGTCAGAGCATCTCACTAATTGGCACCTGGATGCAGAGAGTAGCAATGAGCTGGCTCGTTTATCGCCTAAGCAATTCTGCCGCTATACTCGGCATCGTCGCCTTTTCAGGCCAGATACCCACTTTTCTTCTGACCCCATTCGGTGGCGTTGCTGCCGACAGATACAACAGACGCCGCTTGCTCCTGGCAACACAAATCCTCGCAACAATCCAGGCGGTAATATTAGCGACGCTCGTACTGACCGGCGTCATTGCCGTCTGGCATCTTATAATACTCAGCATTGCACTAGGCACCATTAACGCTTTCGATATGCCCACTCGCGAGTCATTTGTCATCTACATGATCGACAACCGCGAGGATCTAGGCAACGCTATTGCACTGAACTCATCAATGGTCAATGTCGCAAGGTTGCTTGGCCCTTCTATTGCCGGCCTGCTTATCGCCACCGTCGGCGAAGGCCTGTGCTTTACCATAAACGCCGCAAGCTATCTTGTTGTCATCACAACCTTGGCGATGATATCAGTCACACAGCAAAAAAACACCAGCAAAGCCACTGTCTGGAAACAGCTCAAAGGCGGCTTCAGTTACGCACTCGGCTTTGCCCCCGTCAAATACCTAATCGCACTTTTGGCACTGCTAAGCCTGGCCGGAATGCCCTACGTAGTCCTGATGCCCATCTTCGCCAGGGATATCCTCCACGGCAGCTCACGTACCTTCGGCTTTCTAATGGCCGCCTCCGGAGTCGGCGCCCTGACAGGTGCGATATATCTTGCCCGGAGAAAAACCGTGCTCGGCCTGGGAAAGGTGATAGTGATATCAAGCTCGCTTTTCGGTGTTGGCCTTATTGGGTTTTCATTATCAACGATAACATGGCTTTCGATGCTTTGTTTGCTGCTTGCCGGCCTGGGAATGATACTGCAATTAGCCTCCAGCAACACGGTCTTGCAGACGATGGTCGAAGACGATATGCGCGGACGGGTTATGAGCCTCTACGCAACGGCATTCGTGGGATCGGTTCCGTTCGGCAGCCTCATTGCCGGCTATTTGGCAAGCAGAATCGGCGCTGCTCACACACTAATGATCGGCGGGGCTTGTTGTCTTATTGGCTCGTTTTTATTCTCCAGAAAGCTGCCAGCATTACGCAAGCTGGTTCACCCGATATACGTCCGCAAGGGTATCATCCCCGCTGTCTCCAAGGGCCTGCAGGCCGCTGCGGAATTACGCTCCCCTTAAAGGCCCAACATCTCTTCCCAAAGCAAGAGTTCATTTTTTCTTACTTTTTCAGGAAGTGACATTGGAATATGAACAGAATCTGCTCTTAGAGAAATAATGTCCAATAGAACAGTAGAACCACAGAGGATTATAGAACAAGTATTTGGGAGCAAGATACCAAAGGAATCACTCGTTGCAAAAGCACATCCGTACACAAAGTTACTCTTGGCTGTATTTTCCCCCGGGATGGCTTTGTTTCTTTCACATACTCAAGGCCATTATTAGAACATACGAAATAAGAACAATTATTAGCCTCTCTGGTTGTGCGATTCGTGCGCGATCTAATGCTCTTCTGGTTGGCTGGTAGGATCGGTGTGAAACTTCTGAAAGATATTTAGGCACTCTAACAAAACCTAAAGATTGAGTAGTGGTTTGTCCGAAATGACAATAGTAACCAAACTGAAACTAATGTCATGGAGGATATTATTATGGCTAAGCCGCTACTCACCGATGAACTATG